>Ga0209036_1000460_pt1 | contig 17712 bp, 19 predicted proteins | sample MarorgKNORR_S2LV_3_FD_188222 | JGI IMG/M metagenome (GOLD analysis project Ga0209036, IMG submission 188222) | Marine microbial communities from the Southern Atlantic Ocean, analyzing organic carbon cycling - DCM_A/KNORR_S2/LV (SPAdes) (version 2) | ecosystem: Environmental > Aquatic > Marine >... | reverse complement strand
TTTTGTATCAATAGCACCTTTTATGTTTTTTATTATAACTATTGCAAGTAGCAGATTAACCAAAGAAGGGCAATTGTTATATAATCAATGGGGCTTATTTATGAGTAAGTTAAAAGAAGGTGAGGTTGATATTAAAAAATTTGATCCTGATTTAATGCTTCAATATTGTCTTGCACTAGGTACACAACCAGAAGAGCTTAAGAGTATCATAAAAAATATTGAGTCAGAGCATACAGACGGCTTTCTTTGGGTCGGTAATGGGGGAGACACTTCAAGCTTATCATCTGCAGCTTCCATGGTAAGTGATATTGCTTCAACCGGTACAACCATATCTGCTTCTTTTGCAGGGGATGGTGGCGCTGGCGGTGGCGCTGGCGGTGGCGCTGGCGGTGGTGGCGGTGGTGGCGCTGGATAAGCTATTAGTCACATAATACTACCTACTTGTTATAAAAAACTTTCTTCACTAAAATTGATAGTCAACTAATTGGAGTAAAATAATGAAAAAAGCTATAATACTTTTTTTACTTTTAAGTTTTGGACTTTCACAATCTAAAGTTTCTATACAAGATAAAGAAATTGAGATTAATGAAAACGAAGCAGTGATGGAAGTTTTAGGAATGGTTTGTTCAATGTGCGCCTTTGGAATTGGAGAAGGTTTTTCAAAAACTGATTTTATTGATAAATCTAAGTTTTCAGATGGAGTTTCAGTTGATATTGATGCTCAATATGTTCAGCTTGGATTATTAGAATCTGCAAATATAAATCCTGAAAAAATAGTTCAAGTTATTCAAGATGCAGGGTATGATGTTAGTCTACTTTTTATATTACAAAATGATAAATTAACTAAGTTTGGTACAGATAAACTTGGAATTTTGCAGCCAATAGCATTTAACCTTACTTCTGATAGAAGTAACTAAAAAAATAATTCATGTTTAGAATTTTTTTTACTCTAATTATTATCTTTAGCAGTGTATCTGCTCATCCAGTAATATTTAAAAATGGTAAAGTGTTTTGGATAACACAAAACCCAAGTTTTAATGATATAAGGTTTGGAGTTTCTAAGACAAGTAATTGGTTAATTGGTGGAAGAATTCTCCAGGATAGAAAGACTGATGAGACTTTTGCATTAATGAATAACAACTATTTAGTTAAAAGATGGAATAATAAAAATTCACAAGCAAATATTTATTTATTATCTAGTGTTGGTTTAAATACTGAAAATTCAGAAAGTATAGCTTCTACAGGTATACATGGTGATTGGGAAAATCGTCAGTTTATGGTAATGGAAATGCTTGAGTATTATTCATACAATAATGCTTGGGTATCAAATACAAGAGTAGCTTATAGTCCTTTTAAAGTAGACTATTCTAAGACATCAGCTTGGTTTATAGCACATTATCGAGTTGAATATCATAATGATAGTTATTCCTATATGTTTTTGCCAGTGATTCGTCTTTTTAAAAAAAATTACCTATTCGAACTAGGATCGAATGGAAAAAACTCATTTTTATCTTTTATGACACATTTCTAATGCGTACTAATTGATTTTTAAAATTGTAAGCCTTACTTTCTTCTCAAATGTTAAAGCAAATAAATAACCTTTCTGATAATCTTATATCAATTCTTGATACTAAAATTGGTTTTTATATATCTTTATTTTTTACGCTTACTGTTGCAATATTAATCTTTTTAAAGGTGTTAATTGATGGATAAATTAATAGATAAAATTGTACATTTTTGTTTAGACAGTAAGTTAGTTTTATTTTTAATTTTTATAGCGTTAATACTAAAATTATTAAGTATTTATTAATACAAACTAAAGGGGATAAAAAATGAATTCAAACTCATGGTATCTTTTAATGATCATTTCGATTTTGATGGCAGTATTACTATTTCTAAATGTTCCTGGATATGAAGACGCGGGATCGGCTAGACAGGTAGGAGTTTTTGTCGGATTATGGGCTCCAACTTTTGGAATATTAGGGGTACGAGCTCAGTTAAATGAAAAATAATCTTTCATTTTATTAAAAAGGGGCTTTTTTATAGCCCCTTTTTTTTTAAATTTCATAATGATAGAATGGGGACCATTTACATTTCAACATCCAATCGAACTACCAATGTTCTTTTTATGTATTCTTTTTGTTGTATTTATGGTATTCAATCTAGCTATGGATGACGATTAGAATGCTTTCTATTAGAGAATACATCCATCAATTAGATTGGGACAATTTATGTAGAATTCATGATAGTGCTAGGCTATTCGAACTTGACGGCTCTGCGCCAGAAAAGGCCTTTTTACCGTTAGCTGAATGTTACAAGGAAGAAGAGCTTTTTGACTCCTCCATATTTGTAGGAGAGCAAAATGGTGAAATAGTAGGTTTTGTTGCTTTTTGTGATAACAGTATTACATGGTTATATGTTGAACCTAAATTTTTTCGCAATGGATATGGAAGAATGTTGCTTGATTTTGTGTTAAATCGTATTTCAAAACCTGCATCAGTTACAGTTCTTAATAATAATTTTAGAGCAATAGCTCTATATAAATCTTGCGGATTTAAAGTTCATTCAGAAAAAAAAGGAATAATACCTCTAACAAACGTTGAGGTAATTTCTTTAAAGATGGTTCTAAGTAGATGAGAAAAGAGCATCTTCCTTCTAAAATTTGTCCAGTGTGCGGTTTTTCCTTTAACTGGAGAAAGAAATGGAAAAAATCTTGGGAAAATGTTAAATATTGTAGTGAAAAGTGTAAGAGAAACAAATATAAAATCTAAATTAAAAATGATAAATAAATTCATATGTTATATTTTAATGATTTCCTTTCTTTACCCATGGGGTAAAACTGGACATAGGGCAACTGGTGAAATAGCAGAATCATATTTAACCGAAAAAACTCGTTCTGAGATAAGTAAAATTTTAAAAGATCCTTCTTTAGCAGTTGCAAGTACTTGGGCAGATGAAATGCGATCCAATCCAGATTTTAAAAAATATAGTACATGGCATTACGTAAATATGCCACATAATGTTAGATATGTCGATTCAAAGAAATCCTCTAAAGGCGATGTGGTTCAGGCTATAAAAATCTGTAAAAATAAATTAAAAGATTCTAATGTAAGTATAGAAGAAAAAGCATTTTATCTACGTTTTTTAGTGCATCTTATTGGAGATATTCATCAGCCCTTGCATGTTGGAAGAGCAGAAGATAGAGGCGGTAACGATATAAAAGTAAAATGGTTCGGAAATGATACCAATTTACATAGAGTTTGGGATACACATATTATTGATGACTTCCAAATGAGCTATACAGAATTGGCTATGCATTTACAAAATAATTTTGATGCAGCAGATATTAAATTAATGAATGAAGATCAATGGATTGATGAATCACAACAAATAGTTAATAAGGTTTATTCAGAGGTAAAAAATAAAGATAATCTAGGATATAATTACATCTATAAAAATTTTGATTTAGTGAAGTTACAATTGTTCAAAGCTGGAGTAAGATTAGCTAGCACTTTAAATGAGATTTTTGATGAATAAAATAGCAATACATTGGTTTAGGAGAGATTTAAGGGTTCAAGATAATCCATCTCTGCAATTTGCAGCTCAAAATGGCCCTATAACACCTATTTACATTCTTGATACAGTAAATAACACTCAAAAGGAGTTTAAATTAGGAGAAGCGAGCGCATGGTGGCTCCATCATTCATTGCACTCATTAGATAAATCCTTAGCAAATAAACTCAATTGCTTTTCAGGGGATCCTATTGAAATCATTAAAGAATTAATTGAAAATAATGAGATTGAATCTTTTTCATGGAATAGATGTTACAGTCCTTGGGAAATAAAGAGAGATACAGAAATTAAAGTCTTGCTAAAAGAAAATAATATAAATGTTAAAACTTTTAACGGATCATTATTATGGGAGCCATGGGAGATTTTGAAAGATGATAATACGCCATATAAGGTTTTTTCTCCATTTTATCGAAAAGGATGTTTAGTAAAACATAATGGCCCCAGAGGTATTGTCAGTTTAGAAAATGTTACTTTTTGTAAAAAGTTAGATTCATCAGGAGATATCGATTCACTTAATTTGCTTCCAAACCATGAATGGAAAGACAAGTTTGAGAATTACTGGAATATTGGAGAAAAAGCAGCAATGACCAAATATATCCATTTCAGAGATAATGGATTAACTGGATATAAGGAAGGTAGGAATTTTCCTATTAAAGATAATGTTTCTATATTGTCACCTCACCTACATTTTGGAGAAATTTCCCCGCATCAAATTTGGCATGATAATAAAGATTTATGCCCTGAAAAAGATGTAGCACACTTTCATAGTGAGCTTGGATGGAGAGAATTTTCTTATTATTTGATTTATCATTTTCCTTTTATGTGTACTGAAAATCTAAATAAACGTTTTGACAAGTTTCCTTGGTCAACAAATAAAGATTACCTTAATGCTTGGAAGAAAGGAAATACAGGATATCCAATTGTAGATGCAGGTATGAGGCAATTATGGGAAACAGGGTACATGCATAATCGCGTAAGAATGGTTGTTGCTTCATTTTTAGTAAAAAACCTTTTGATTGATTGGAGGAAAGGTTTAGAGTGGTTTAATGATTGTTTATGTGATGCTGATTTAGCTAATAATACTGCAAGTTGGCAATGGACCGCAGGAAGTGGAGCAGATGCTGCACCGTACTTTAGAATATTTAATCCTATCTTACAAGGTAAGAAATTTGACCCTGATGGAACATATACTAAAAAATACGTGCCTGAATTAGAGAATATGCCTACAAAATATTTATTTGCTCCTTGGGAGGCGGATGATTCAGTATTCAAAGAAGCAGGAATTGAATATGGTAAAGATTACCCAAAACCAATAGTTTCTATTGAAGAATCAAGGGATATTGCTTTAAAAGCTTATAATCAAATAAAAGGATAAATTGAATTAATTATTTTTAATATATAGATTAATGATGGTAGCCAACTGAACTAGGAGAAAAAATGTATCTAGAAAAATTAAATAAACAATTAGACGAACTTCATTTATTAAAACATCCATTTTATGTTGCATGGAATAATGGAGAGTTAAATCAAACTATATTGAGGGATTACGCTGAGCAGTATTACCAACATATTAAGGCATTTCCTCGCTATATAAGTGCAACACATTCAATTTGCGAAGATATCGAAAATAGAAAAATTTTACTCGATAATCTTAGTGATGAAGAAGATTTCAACAAAGATCACCCAATGCTTTGGAAGCAGTTTGCATTAGCTGTAGGTGCAGATGAAAGCTCTGTTGAAACAGTTGATCAGGAACATTTCACAAAAGAAATGATTGATAATTTTTTTAGACTTTCTAGATCAACTTATGCTGAAGGATTAGGTGCTTTATATGCATATGAAAGACAAGTTCCTGAAATTGCAGATACTAAAATTAAAGGACTTGTAGATCATTATGATGTGTCATCAGATAAAGGTTTAGAATATTTTGTTGTACATAAAGATGCTGATGTAGAGCATAGAGAACAAAGTGCTGAATTGATGAATAAGCTTTCAGATGAAGAAAAGATATTAGCTAAAGAAGCTGGATTGTCTACTGTAAAAGTACTTTGGGGCTTTTTAAGTGGTCTATGTGAGAAGCATAATATTTCTGCAAAAGCTTAATTAAATTATATCATTCTAATATAATGTTTGAATTCACATGATATTTGCGTATTATGCGCGCAATATATATGAATATAGAACAAATTAAAGAAACAATAACAATCGTTAAAGACTATCCAATAAAGGGTATAGTTTTTAAAGATATCACTACGCTTTTAGAAAATCCTGACGCATTTAAATCTACTGTTGATATTATGATAGATAAAGTTAGGCATTTAGATTTTAATAGAGTCGTAGGAGTTGAATCTAGAGGATTTTTCTGGTCTGGACCAATTGCATATGCTTTATCAAAATCATTTGTTTTAGCTAGAAAGCCTGGAAAGTTACCGAGAAAAGCAGCTGAAAAATTTTTCTCATTGGAATATGGTACTAATACTGTCCATATACATGAAGATGCTATTTCGGAAGGCGATAAAGTATTAGTTGTAGATGATTTAATTGCAACAGGTGGTACTGCAATGGCAACTGCTGAGCTATGTCAAGAGCTTGGTGCATCTGAGGTTCATATCATCGCACTAATTGATTTACCAAAATTAGGTGGATCTAAAATGCTTTCAGAAAAATTTGGTGAAGTTATAACACTGATTGATTATTAATCGTTATTAAAAAGCGAAGAGAATTGTAAAAATTTTATTGATTCTCCATCAATTTTTAATTTACCAGAAGCTATTGCTTGAACAGCACTTACTGTTTTTAAAACTATTCCTTTCCAAGTATTTGAATCAACTGAAACAATAACATCAAAGCTATCATCATAAGAATTCGATATTTCAGCTATTTGATTTCTAACAATAACTCCAAATTTTTCATCGGAATCTGTTATGTTAAAACCAATCTTGATTAGTTTATTTTTTGCCTTTTCAGAATTAAGTCTTGGCCCCATAGCATCAAAAAATGTACTAAGAGGGATGTTTTTAGCCTGTTCAGCAGAAACTGTATATTCCAAAGATGGATTTATCTTATTTGTCAGTTCATATGCCTCTGATAGATAATAATTTCTTGCTATAGGATTGGTTTCTACTAGCGAAAGATTTTCTAGCGAAATACTGTAAAGATTTTTGATTTGATCGTCATTTGGAAAGTTTAATAAGCCTACATCACTTAACTCTGCAGCCCATTGATAATTCTTTGATTGATTAGCTTTATTTATTTCAGAAATTAATTGTTCTTTTGAACCAATAAGTTCAAAAATATGTTTTGCTCTTTTATGAGCTGATAAAGGCTCTAAATTAACTGCTTTACCATCAAAAAATCCAAGATATCCATTGTATACATTTCTTATACTCCATGAAACTTTTCCATATTTTTCTTGTAAATCATAATTCTCTAGAAAGAATGATGGATATTCAAAATTTTCAACAAGCTCATCAGGCGTTTTTCCAAGATTTGCTCCGCGGACAGCATAATCATGAATGTACTGAATAGCATCTCTATAAATAGTTAGGCGTTCTTCAATTATTTTCTCTCCGGTTAGAAAAGGTCCATGACAACTAATTAAGAAGTCAGGCTTATAAGATCTCATAGCATCCACAGATTTGTACCAGCTTTTTGTATCTCGATAAGATGTTCCTCTTATAGTATATAAATTTGGAAAGCGCATGTAATAATTGTCAGCACTGATAACAACATCTTTTTCAGGATAGTAAATAATAATTTGGTCATCTGTTTCTCCTGGAGTGTGTTGAATTTCTAAATCAATTCCTCCAATTGAAAGCATACTAGTTTGTTGATTAAGAAAATCAGTAGGATATATAACCGGAGGTTGTTCAAAGTCAAAATTTAAAGTAAAGCCTAATCCATGTCCTCGTTTAAGACTATCTGGGAGGAAATGTCCAAACTGTTTCATTCCTCTTTCTGTAAGAATAGGTCTTAATAAATTATTTTGATCAAAAAATCCTTTTTGAAAAGTTGAGTGAGCAAAAACTTTTGTATCTTCTTCAAAAAAACCAGGTGCTCCTCTCCAGTGATCAACATGAGAATGCGTATAAATGATAGCTTTGTTTGGAAGGTTAGAAATCTTCTTAAATTCCGCATTAATTTGTTTTCCAAGTTCTGGATCTTCTGTGGTATCAATTATAATGTTTCCAGTTTCACCAGCAATCAGAACTGAATTTGCTAATCCATATCCAATAGCAACATAAACATTATCAACAACTTGATAGATACCTTTTTCAAAATAAAAGTCATCATCAATATGAATTTCTTCCGTAAATGGAGCAGCAACATTGGTTTTTGACTCACTTTTATTATTGCAAGCAAAGATGATAATTAATGATAGATATAATAATATTCTCATATTTTAAAATATAAGTCATATTAAGTTATATTTTAAATAAATTAGATTATTAGAATAATTGGAACAAAAAAACTAAAATCACATTCATAAAACAATGACTTTAATATCATTTTCTAGAGATAAATTTATTCCTTCTGAAGAAGTCTCATTGAGTATTAAGAGTAATTTTTTAAGTATTGTAAGAGGATATCAAGTTTTTACTTTTTTCAAAACTGTCAACAATGGCAACCCTGTTTTTCTTGATGATCATATAAATAGAGTTTTTTCAAATGCTAATGATATGAAAATGAAAATTTCTCATTCAAAAGAAGAAATAAAATTATTAGTACTTGAAACTTTAGAAAAAAACGATTTTTCAGAATGCGAGTGTAATATAATGATTCTTTTAGCAGGAACTACTCCATACGATAATTCTGGATTAATTTCATCAAACTTTGTTGATTTATTTATTATTACATCTCCTATAAAAGTTTATCCACCTGAGTCATATGAAAAAGGTATATCTTTAGGTTTATATGAATATGAAAGAATCGATGCTGAAATTAAAACACCTTATACATATTACGGAGGAGTAAAAGCACAACAAGCCCATGTTCAAAATGGAAAATATGATGAAGTTTTATTTACTAGCGAAAATAATATTCTTGAAGGTACAACATTTTCTTTCTTTGCTATTAAAAACAATAAAGTTATTACACCAAAAGCAGATGGAAGAATTCTTGGAAGTGTAACAAGAAAAAATTTAATTAGGGTAATGCAAGAGCATCAAATTGATTACATTGAAGAACCTATTTCAGTTGAAGAGATAGATAATTTTAGCGAAGCATTTATTGCGTCAGCAAATAGAGATATCATTCCGGTAGTTAACATAGATAACCATACTATTGGTGACGGAAAAGTGGGATTGATTTATAAGAGATTGATGTCTCTATATCAAAAAGAAATATTAAAAAATACTGTATAATATAACACATATTTTCAGTATACTGGGAACAAGTCGATTATTTTTAATGTATAATTAGAAATAACAAAATAGAGAGGAAAAAAATGAAAAATCTAACTATTGTATTATTTTTATCTTTCATTCTATCTGGATGTGCGATGCAAGCACCAACTGCACCCGCAGAATCTAATGATTTTACTTTAGGTAAAGTACAATCACAGTTAAAAGAAGGAATGAGTTCATCTCAAGTAGTATCTTTGCTTGGATCTCCAAACTTAGTAACAAGTACTAAAGATGGAGGAGAAGCATGGACCTATGATAAAATTTCTCAAGAATCTGAGTCTTCAAGTGTTTCTGGAGCTGGAGCAGGTTCAAGCGGTAATTTTTTCGGTATTTTTGGTGGAGGTCGTTCAAAATCATCAAACTCTAGTAAAAATCTTACTTTGATAGTAAAATTAAATGCTGATGGTGTTGTAACAGACTTTAAATATCAAAGTATAAAATACTAGGAAAAATGAATAAAAACTTACTTTTAGCCTTTTCATTAGGCATTATACTTAATGGATGTGCATCTATGATGCCAGAACGTACTACTGCTGTAAAAAGAGCAACTGAAACAAAAGAATATGATGTTTCAGCAAAAGAGCTTATCACAGCTTCAATAGGAACGTTTCAAGATTTAGGTTATACCATAGATGTATTGAATGCAGAATTTGGTTTAATTACAGCTAGTAAAACGCAAGGCACAACTACTACAAGGACAAACCTTGAAGAAGATCCATTTGAGGCTTTTATCCGTGCTTTAACTGGTATTGAAGATAATAGTGATGTAGTTATTGCACCATTAACTTTATCTGCCACAATAACTGTAAAAGAAATTTCAACTAATCCATCACTTTCATCATTAAGAGTAAACTTTGAAGGCGGAGATAGGAAATTCTCAGATTTATTTTTTAAAAGTTTCTTTGCTGCATTAGATAAATCATTATTTTTAGATCAAGTGATTGAATAAATGTTTAAAAAAATTGCAATTCACTCCTTTCTAATAACTTTCTTGATAATGAGCTGTGCATCATCAGGCGGCTCATCTAAAAAATCTACTGCAGCTCAAAGAGCAGTAGAAACAAGGGAATTTGATGTAGCTTCCAACGCATTAATGCAGTCTACTATTGGCGCATTTCAGGATTTAGGATTTACAATTGACACCTTGAGTGAGGAATTTGGTTTAATAACAGCAAGTAAAATAGAAAAACCAAAGAAAAAAGAGCCTTCCGGTGCAGAGAAAGCCTTAGGTGCACTTGCAGTAATTGCAGTTATTTGGTGGCTGGTTGCTAGTGATGGCGATGGAGATCGTCCAGGAGGTAGAGGAGACGATGGTGGTGAAACTGTTGTTGTTAAGGATTACAAATTAACTGCAACAGCTACTATAAAATCAATAAATGATAGTGAGCCATATTTGTCTTCATTGAGAGTTAATTTTGGTGGAGGAGAAAGAAAAAGATCAATTCAATTTTTTTCTGAATTTTTTGCTGCAATCGACAAATCTTTGTTTCTTGATGAATCAATAGAAGACTTATCTTAAAAATAGATTCTTATTTCTAGATTTTTTCCTTATACTTTATCTCTAAGATTATGATAAAAAATCTACAAAAATTTTTTTTAACGATAATTCTTTTCAGCGTAACTTTTGCTGGTTCAGCAGCAAAAAGTCATTCTGCTGAGCTTTTAAGCCGAGGAAGATCTGTTCCTATGGCAATATCTGATGATACTTTAGTTACTGCTAAAACGTTCTCATCTTTAACCTCCAGAGTTCTAGATATTTATAGTATTGATTCCAATTCTGGTATATTTACTAAAAAAGGAGAAATTAATTCTCCGAATCCAATGGCAGGTGATGATTTTGGATTTAGTATTGCCATTTCTGATAATCATATGATAGTTGGATCGCCAGGATTTAATAAAGGTCATGGTGCTGCATATTTATATAAAAAAATTAATGAACAATGGGAGCTTGAAAAAGTATTTGAAAATCCTATTCAATCAGTAAACGAAGGTTTTCCTCATAGATTTGGATATAGTGTTTCCTTAACAGATGATTATTTTTCTATTTCATCCCCATTTTATAATGATGGATTAGTTTATGTCTATAGTTTGAATTCTTCCAATTCTAGATTATCATCAAAACCTATACATTCAATCGATGTAAGAAATCTTGGCGATGTTGAAGGGTGTTATGCAGAAGGTCCAAATAAATTTGGTTTTGGTATTTCAACTTCATTTAAAAACAACAAATTATTAATTGGATCTTTAAAAGACTTTGTACATTTAATAGAATATCAAGATGGAATTCCTTTTAGTATTGATATTCCAAATCCTTCAATAGATGATGACTCAAGTGCTGAAAAAATAAAGTTTGGTGAATCGGTTTATGTTGGAAATAAAAATATATATGTATCTGCATTGAATGCAGATAACGGACGAGGGAAAGTTTTTGTCTATCCTTTTTTAAATTCATCAAGAACAGATGAAAATCCATGGACAAACCCTTTTATAATTCAGCCAAATACTACATTAGATAACTCGCATTTTGGTTATAAGATTTCAGAAAGTGGTAATAAAGTTTCTATTTCTACATTTAACCAAAGAACAATTTATAATTATGTAATTAACGATTTAGATAAACTTGAATTAATAGATGAGCTTACAAATAGTTCATCCAAAGATTATTTTGGAAGAAATATTATTCTTACAAATGAATTTTTATTAGCTGGTGATTACTATGCTAATAAATTTCATATTTATAAAAATGAAAATCAAAGTAGAGTTTTAAATAGTAGTTTTTCAACTGCTGGGCAAATCGTTTCAATTAGGAATAAGATAGAATGTGTAAATGGTTTTGCTGGACAATTTGCATGTAATGAAATTGATTTAATGTCATATTTAGATAAGACAGAAATTGGTGGTTCTAATTCTACATCTTTAAATGATATATGGGGTTGGACAGATCCTCAAACTAACAGAGAATATGCAATCGTTGGAATGAGTAATGGAACTTCTTTTGTTGATATTTCTAATCCTGAAAATCCTTCCTACCTAGGAAGATTGCCAACTCAAACTAGTAATTCTACATGGAGAGATATAAAGGTATATCAAAACCATGCATTTATTGTTTCTGAGGCTAGTGGTCATGGTATGCAAGTTTTTGATTTAACTGAACTTAGAAACATATCTTCACCAACTACTTTTTCAAATACTGCCTACTATAGTGGTTTTGGTAATGCTCATAATATTTTTATAAATGAAGATACTGGCTATGCTTATGCAATTGGAACTTCAACATGTGGTCCTGGAGGACTTCATATTGTTGATATTTCAACTCCATCGATACCTTCAAAATCTGCATGTGTTTCAGATCCAAATACTGGTAGAAATGGTACGGGATATTCTCATGATGTTCAATGTGTTATTTATAATGGACCAGATACAGCATATGTTGGAAAAGAAATTTGTTTCGGTTCCAATGAAACAAAAGTTTGGATAGCAGACTTAAGTACAAAATCAGATGATTCTTCAGGAGGAAAAACGATTGGTTTAGGAAGTTATGACAATTACTATACGCACCAAGGATGGTTGACTGAAGATCATAAATATTTTATTGTTAATGATGAGTTAGATGAAAATAATAATGCTTATAATAATACAAGAACGCTTATTTGGAATGTTGAAGATTTGAGCAACCCAGTTGTTGAAACTACATATTTTGGACCAACTCCATCCATTGATCATAATAATTATATTATCGGAGATAAAGTTTACATGTCTCATTATACTAGTGGACTAAGAATTCTTGATATTTCAAATATTTCATCTCCAACAGAATCTGCATTTTTTGATGTTTATCCAGCAAATAATAATACATCTTTTGATGGAACATGGAGTAATTATCCTTATTATTCAAGTGGTGTTATTGCAGTTACTGGTATTGATGAAGGCTTATTTGTTGTAAATCCAAAAGGTAATGTACAAGGAGAGGCTCCAACAGTAACTTATGCTGTTCCATCAGAAGGTAGTGTAACACTTTCTTGGAATCTAATTGGTGATACCACTACAAAAGTAAATATTTACAGATCAGTAGAAGAAGGATTTACTCCAAGCAATTCTACTTTTTTAGCTAGTGTAAGTTATCCAGGGACTGAATATACAGATTCAAGCTTAGATGTAAATGTATTTTACTATTACAAATTAACTGTTGAAACAAATGGTCAGGAAGGACCATTTTCAAATGAAATTAAAGTAAAGCCTATCGTTGCTCCAAATCAGCCACCAACAATAGATACTCCTGATAATGTTGAATTTTTTGAAGATACAGAACTTAATATTACTCTAAGTGGTATTTCATATGGAGGTGATGTTAACCCGCAAAATATTACTATCACTGCAAAAGCAGACAATAGCGAATTATTCTCCGAAATTAATATATTAGAATCCTCTCCTGAACAATTAGCGTTAATTCCAATTGAGAATAAATTTGGAACATCAGTTATAAGTATAACAGTTAAAGATGATGGTGGTGTTTTAAATGGTGGTATTGACTCAACAACTGTTTCATTCAATGCTACTGTTAATCCCGTTAATGATCCACCTTCTTCATTTGGAGCTATTGGAGAATATTTGGTTGGTAGTGGACAATATTTACCTGGGTCAGATTTCAGAACATTATATGTGACACCAGAAAATGTAGCAGATTCAATAAAATTTGTCTGGGAACCTGCAGAAGATGTAGATGGTGATAATGTCCAATACAGAATGATAGGGTATCAAGGACTAGAATTTTTATCGATGACAACATATACTTCTGATAATTTTAAAACTTGGGCTCTAAAAGACTTGATTGCGCAGACTGATACCGTAACTGTATCAGAAGGAGCCTGGAATGTAATAGCTACAGATGGTCAGTCATTTAATACTGCAGTAGCTATTGGCGGTAAATTAAGAGTTGATGGAAGACAATTGATTCCTGATGTTCTTGAGATCAAGCAAAGTTATCCTAATCCATTTACTAACTTTACTACAATTGAATATGATGTGCCTAGCGAACAAAATGTAGTTTTAAGAATATTTAATATAAGAGGTCAAATAGTGAAAACTCTTGTAGACGAAGATAAAAGTCCAGGTTACTATTCAGTGGTTTGGGATGGAACCAACGATAATGGCGATGAGGTAAGCTCAGGAGTATATTTCTGTCAAATGTATACACCTAAAAATCCAAATGGTGGTCAATTCGTTAAAGCCAAAAAAATGGTTAAAATTCGTTAGAATTAATGAATCCATTAAAAAACTTGTATCAATGGGTATTATCATGGGCAGAGAGTGCCTATGGCACGTTAGTTTTATTTTTAGTAGCGTTTGCTGAATCCTCTTTTTTCCCAGTTCCTGCAGATCCTTTGCTTATGGCATTATGTCTTGGTAAAGTAAAAAAATCTATGTACTACGTTTTTATGTGTACTCTAGGTTCTGTTTTAGGAGGAATTTTTGGTTTTATTATTGGTTATTTCTTATGGTACACCCCATCAGGAGAGCTTACTGGTATTGCTAATTTCTTTTTTAGTGTAATTCCTGGTTTTACACCTGAAGTTTTTAATAATGTTGGAGCACAATATGATGCCCATAATTTTCTAGTAATTTTCACTGCAGCGTTTACTCCAATACCTTATAAAGTATTTTCAATTACAGCTGGAGTTTTTCAAATAAATCTTCCAGTATTTATTGTTGCATCCATCTTGGGTAGAGGGGGAAGGTTTGTAATTATAGGGTTGCTAATAAGATTTTTTGGTGAACCAATTAAAAAAATGATGGATAAGCATTTTAATACATTTATAATAGTTCTAACTATCATTTTTGCATTAAGTTATGTTTTAGTAGGATATTTATTTTAATGAAAGGGATTTATATGAAAAGCTTAATTATACTAACTTTATTTTTAATGGGGTGCAGTACTAGCTCTACAAATTTTTTTGATTTTAATTCACCTAAAAAAACCGAAGCTGATACTACTGTTGAAGACTTTAAGTCTCGTGTCGGATATTTAGCATCTGATAAGTTGGGTGGAAGGAGCGCTGGAAGTAAAGGTGATATACTTGCTAGAGACTATATGATTGAATTATTTAAAAAATCATCCTTATCTGTTCAGGTTCAGGATTTTGAAGTAATTACTAACAGAAGAACTCAAGAGACTGCAATGACTCACAATGTTATAGCAGTACTTCCTGGAAATGACCCAATTTTAAAAGATGAATATGTAATAATTGGTGGTCATTATGATACAACGCCAAATCCACCTAAAGCTAGAAGATTATTTTTTGATAACATCAATAATGGAGCAGATGACAATGCTTCAGGAACAGCTATGGTTTTAGAGCTTTTTGAAAAGTATGCTTCAACTAATAATCACAAAAGAACTCTAGTATTTATTCTTTTTGGTGGGGAAGAATTAGGTTTATTGGGTTCAAAATATTATGCTGAAAATCCAACTGTAGATTTAGAAAAAGTACAATTAATGGTTAATCTAGATATGATTGGAAGATTGGATGAAGAAAAGAATGTTTACTTAGGAGGCGTTCCAACTGCTTATGGATTAAGCGAGACTTTAAAGCCATTTTTTGAAGCTAGCGAATTGAAGGTTACTAGCTATGAACATACTGCAAGTGGAGTTAGAAGTTTATTTTCACGTTCTGATCACTATAATTTTTACAGAAAAGATGTACCATCTTTATTCTTTTTCACAGGAATTCATAAAGACTATCATACTCCACGAGATGAGGCAGATTTGGTTAATTATGAAGGTTTAAAACTTATTTCAGATTTAGCTGAGAAGGTTATTAATAATGCTGCAAATAGAAGTGACAGATTAGAATTTAGAAAATTACCAAAGCTTGAAGAAGAGTCTGAAAAAACACCACCAAGAATGAAAGTTTCTCTTGGAGTTATGCCGGACTATGCTCATCAAGGATCAGGATTAAAAATTGACGCTGTTTTGGATAACAGGCCAGCTAAAAATTCAGGAATGAAAGATGGTGATGTTATTTTAAAAATTCAAGATACCGTTATCGTTGATATTTATAAATATATGGAGATATTATCAAAAATAGAGTCAGGATCTAAAGTCAAAGCAACAGTCTTAAGAAATGATGAAGAAATGATGATAGATGTACAATTTTAGACTTTTAACATTAATTCTAGTACTATTTGGTTGCGAAAGCTCAGTCAATTACAACCTTCAAAATACAAAACAACTTTCTTTTCAAGGTGATAATGGAGAAGCCTATTTTAATACAGATAATTCTAAAGTAGTTTTTCAGTCTAAGAGAAATAATAATGAATGCGATAAGCTTTACATTGTTGATATAGATGGAAAAAATTTCTCTGAATTTCCACTTCAAGATGGCGCATTTACTTGTGCATATTATTCTTTAGATGATTCATACATTTTTTTCTCTTCTACAATGCATCTAGGAAAAGAATGTCCTGAAATTTATAAAGACCCCAACCCACGAAAATATATTTGGCCACTCAGGGACTATGAAATATTTCGATATGACGGTGATGAGGTAATTCAGCTAACAAACAATCCTGGATATAATGCAGAAACAACTATCCATCCAAAAGAGCAGAAGGTGATCTTCACTTCCTTGAGAGATGGTGATATAAATCTTTTTGAGATGGATTATAATGGAGATAATGTTGTTCAAATTACAACTGAATATGGATATGATGGAGGTGCATTTTATTCTCCTGAAGGCGATAGGATTGTTTGGAGGGCTTGGTATCCATCAACTCCAGAAGAAAAAGAAAAATGGAAGAATAACTTAACAAAAAAATTTATAGAATCGGTTCCATTAGATATTTATGTAGCACAAAGAGATGGCAGTAATAAGCTGCGTTTGACAAATAATGGAGCCACTAATTGGGCACCATCATGGCACCCAGATGGTAAACATGTTGTATTTTCTTCAAATATGGATGATTGGAGGGAAGATTATAATGCATTTGGAAGTAATTTTGAATTGTATATGATCAATATTTCTTCAAAAAAATTAACTAGGCTTACCAATAATAAAACTTTTGATTCATTTCCAGTTTTCTCAAAAAATGGAAAAAAACTTGTTTTTTCTTCAAATAGAGATGCTGAAAATCCAAGAAATACTAATATTTTCATTGCTGACTTCCTCTATAAATAACTATTATTGAGATTAAGTCTCAATAGTACTTGTATTTATTTATTTTTCTCTTTATAATTTGCGACACAATCTCAATAAGGAGAGAAAAATGAGAAAACTTATATTATGTTTATTTATTATAAATATTACATATGCACAAAATGTTGTAGCTGAGTCAGATTCAACTAAACCGATTGCTTTAGATGCTGTTGAAGTTTTAGCAGAATCAAAAAGTATAACTTCAGGACTATTCCTAAGAAATGCTGAGCCTAGTGATGTGGTTAGTAAATCTGAGTTAGATCAATTTAGATACACAGATATTCATCGTATTGTTGGAAGAATACCGGGTGTATATATTTCAGAAGAAGATGGATTAGGTTTAAGACCTAATATTGGTATTAGAGGTACTGGTTCATTAAGAATGGAAAAACTTAATGTTATGGAAGATGGTGTTTTAATTGCTCCAGCTCCATATGCTTCACCAGCAGCTTATTATTCACCAACAGCAGGTAGAATGGAATCTATTGAAGTTAGAAAAGGGTCAACACAAATTAAGCACGGTCCTTTTACAACTGGTGGTT
>Ga0209036_1000459_pt1 | contig 17761 bp, 17 predicted proteins | sample MarorgKNORR_S2LV_3_FD_188222 | JGI IMG/M metagenome (GOLD analysis project Ga0209036, IMG submission 188222) | Marine microbial communities from the Southern Atlantic Ocean, analyzing organic carbon cycling - DCM_A/KNORR_S2/LV (SPAdes) (version 2) | ecosystem: Environmental > Aquatic > Marine >... | reverse complement strand
GCCCACCACTTTTGCCTACAGAGAATAGCAAAAACTCTCTTAATTCATTTGAAAGTGTTTCAAGCTCATTCAACGAAAAAGACCTGATATCTGCGGGTGAATTTACTTTATCAAGTAAAGGAGTCTTTGGCTTCTTAGAAGGAATTTCTTTAAAAATTCTCATTTAATTTTCTCTATATGAAATATATTTTGCTAATTCTATAAGTATATTATTATCTTTTGAGTTTAGTGCTTCTAAATCAGATATTGCTGATAAAGTTAGATTTTTTGATTTCTCAATAGCTTTTTTAATACCCAAAACACTAATATAGGTGCTTTTATTATTTTTTAAATCAGAATTAATATCTTTTCCAAGAGTTTCCTTATCAGAAGTTGCTTCAAGAATATCATCTGTTATTTGAAAGGCTAACCCAATTTTTTTCCCAAATGTTTTAAAAGCATCTTTTGCATTTTTTTTAGAATTCCCTAACTGTCCAAGCAGAATCGAACACTCTATTAGTTTTCCAGTTTTCAAGGTATGAATATTCTCAATAAGTTTTTCATCAATAGACTCAGACTCGCTTTTGATGTCAAGATATTGCCCATAAACCATTCCAATCTTGCCACAAGAACTAGCTAGCAACTTAATGGCAGCAATCTTTTCGTCTGATGTTAGACCCTCATCATCACAAATAATTTCATATGACAAACTTTGTAATGCATCTCCAGCTAATATTGCATTTGCCTCACCAAATTTGTTATGTGAAGACTCTTTACCACGTCTAAAATCATCATTATCCATAGACGGAAGATCATCATGTATGAGAGAGTAGGTATGCATTAATTCCACTGAGGTTGAAAGATTAACTAAACTTTTACTAGACAAATTTTTGTTTAATTTTCCTGATGCAAAAACTAATGCTGCTCTAATCATCTTGCTTTCAGCCATAGCAGAATATCGCATAATCTCTTCAACAGAATTTGAATTGCCAATCTTTTTGTCTATATTAGAATACACTTGCTCTCTTACTTGAGACATAAACTCTCTAAGCATTTTTATCTAGGACTTGCTAATTTCTGATGAGGACCCATCATCAAGCAATTTTTTTATCTTTAGCTCTGCATCTTGAAGTTGTTTCTGGCATTGCTTCACCAAATTCACCCCTTCTTCAAATGACTTTACTGAATCTTCAAGGTTAATGTCTTCATCTTCTAATTTTTCCACTATAGATTCAAGCTCTTTCAATGATGATTCAAAATTTATATTTTTATCTGGACTTGCCATAATTTATTGTAAGTTATTCGATGAACTTTGAAAGTATTTTTTGAAGTCATTTCTTAGTGCATATGGAAGTGCTAAAACAGCAGGCGTAAGTATTAAGGTTATAAAAGTACTAAAACCAAGACCAAATACTATAGATACTGCAAGATTTGACCACCAATCAACTATCCTACTTCCAACTAGTATATCTCGAGAAATAATGTCTAAACTGATACCCATGGCAAGGGGCATTAGACCAAATATGGTTGTCAATGAAGTTAAAATAATTGGTCTTAATCTCTGTTTGCATGCATTGATAATATGAATTGATTTTTCAAGATGAGGAGACTCTTCCTTTAATTTATTGAAAGTATCAATAAGTACAATATTATTATTTACAACAATGCCTGCGAGAGTGACTATAGATAATCCAGTCATAGTAGTGCTAAAAGATTTTCCTGTTATTAATAAACCTAAAAGGACTCCAACAAATGAAATAGTAACTGAAGACAAAATAATAAATGATTGATAAAAACTATTAAATTGTGTGATCAACATCAACAACATCATAAATACTGCAGTTATTCCAGCTGTAATCATAAAAGTATTAACTTCTTCTGTTTCTTCGGCCATACCACCAAAACTGTAGGAAATCCCTGGCCCTAGATTTGCAGTTTTTAGCCAATTATTTAGCTCATTTACTTTAAAAGAAACCTCTGATTCATCTTGAGTACCAGCTCCAACCTCCTGAAAATATTTACCATTTTTTCTATTAACAGTTTGACGATTCTCTTTAGGTATAACTTTAACAAATGAACTTACTGGAACAGTTCCCTTTTTTGTAACAACATTGAGATCTCTTATTCCTGTTATGGTTCTATCTGAATCTGGAAATCTAGCTCTTATTTCTACCTCATCTTTTGCATCATCAGGACGATATTCACCAACTTTAAAACCATTAGTAAGCATCTGCACTAATGCTCCAACGTCGCCCACGCTTACCCCTAATTGAGCTGCCTTTTGCTTATCTACTTCAACACTCCACTCAACAGATGGATATGCTTTTGATGAAAAAATATTATTGAGGCCTGTCATATTATTTCTCATATAGTTTTCTATAAGACTAACAGCATTATTTACAGTTTCTTCTGTATCGCCATATACATCTAGCTCAATTGGTGAGTCAAATGACGGACCGCCTATATCTGCCTCAACTTCAACTGTTATTCCGGGAAGATCTCTAGTTGAAGCCTTTAACCGATCCATAATTTCGAAACCTGTTATTTTGGTTTGCGACGGCTCTAGAGTTTCTACAAACCCACCGCCAATTCTATCAGCACCTGACTGCCACCAGTTTGTTCCCGATCTTAAGTAAACATTTTTTATTCCTTCTACCTTCAAGAATCTTTCTTCAACCTGTTCTATAATTTTTTTGGTTTCAAGGGCAGAAAAATTACCTCTTGCTTTTACAGTTATATTTGCCTGAACTGGATCAACAATAGCAAAATAGACCGTTCCTTTACCGGAGAATCCATAACTCATTATTATTATTAGTAGTACTGCAGCTACAGCAATTACTGTTTCAACTGGATTTTGAACAAAACGCTTTATGTACTTTCCATACCAATCAGTAAGTTTTGTAAACATTGAAATATCATCATCGTCAGAATTAAGGGCAGATTTTTTTTGTCCAAAATAAGATCCTAAAACAGGAATAACTATTAATGAATAGAATAATGAAGCTGATAGTACAAAGAAAATCGTTATCGGAAGATACCTCATAAATTGACCAGTAAATCCAGGCCAAAACATCACAGGTATAAATGCTGCCATTGTTGTGCCAGTAGAAGCAATTATTGGATAGAACATTCTTTTTGAGGCCAGTGTGTAACCTTCTGCTCTTGATAAGCCTTCAGCAATTTTTTTATCTGCAAATTCTGTAATTACAATTGAACCATCTATCAACATTCCCATGCCAAGTAGGAGCCCCATCATTACTAAAAAATTAACTTCCATGTTTAAGGTGAACAGAATTAAATATGTCATCAAAAAACAGAAGGGTATTGATAATCCAACTAACATCGAAACTCTTGCGCCCATACTAGCAATAACTAAAACCATAATTAATATTACTGCAGCAATAATATTTCCATTTAACTCTTTAACCATAAGATTCGCGTAGATAGTGTCATCATTAGAAATAACAATCTTTAGATTTTTTGGAAGCTCTGAATCAAAGTTAGCTAAAATTTCTCTAATAGCATTAGAAGCATCAATAGCATTAGCACTTTCTCTTAAAGATATTTCTAGAGTAACAGCATCTTGTCCATTGACTCTTGCATATGAGGTAAAATCTTTAAAAGTTCTTTTGACAGATGCAATTTCACCCAATGTTACAATTGCATCTTTAGTAACTTTTACAGGAATAGCATATATATCTTTAGCTGATTCAATGATGCTAGGTACTTCTATGTTAAAACTTCCACGACCAGTGTCTTGTTTTCCACCTGGAATAATTAAATTATTATTAGCCACAGAATTATAAATATCAGATAGGGTGACCCCATAAGATTCCATTTTAGATTTATCTATAACACCCTCTAAAACTTCTTCTGGAGCACCAGTCATATTTACTTCAAGAATTTGTTCAATAGGCTCAATTCTATCTTTGAGTTCTCGTGCATAAAAAACTTTTTGCCGTACTGATTTTCCACCAACAATACTAATATTCATAACAGGAAAGCTTGCTTCACTATATTCTTCTATCTGAGGATCTTCTGCCCCAAGCGGAAGTTGATATTTGATTTCTTCAACACCTTGTTTGACATCCACGAGGGCCTTATCTATATCAAAGCCGACTTCAAATTCTAAGAAAATTCTTGCATAACTTAAATAACTTGTTGATCTTATATTTTTAACCCCAGTAACTGTTTTCAATCTATTTTCTAGAGGTCTAGCAATTAGTCTTGAGGTATCTCCAGGAGAAGCTCCGTCTAGAAACACTGATACAGTGATAAATGGTAATTGAACATTTGGAGATGCAGCAATTGGAATTTCTTGACGCGCATATGATCCAGCAACAATGATCATAAAGGCAATTAACAAAGTTGTTTTTGCTTTTTTTAATGCAAAATCGATTATGTTTGTCATTGAGGATTAGTTATTACTTTTTGATTGTCTTCAACAAATCCTTGGCCTTGAACAATAATCTCTACAGAATCAGGTATGTCTGTAACCCATAGACCTTCTTCAGAATCTTCTAAAATAGATATTTCTATAAATTTAGCTATTTTACTTTCTTCTACTATTCTTATTCCTAATTTCCCATCATCATTGAGTAACAATATAGATGGTGAAATTTTATGGGCCATAACTTTATCTATTTTTATAGTCATACTTGCAGTTAAGCCATCTTTTATTTCTCCATCAGAGTTAGTAATCTGAGATTCAACACTAAATGTTCTTGTATCAGCAGAAGCACTTTTAGATACAAATGTTAAATATCCTTCTATAACTTTGCCTGTTACTAATTCAAGAATAACCTCTTGTCCTTCCTTAACTTTATTGATTTCATACTCAGGTACACCTGCCACAAAAATGATGGGACTGAGTTGGATAAGAGTTGCACAAATTTGACCTCTTTCAAGAAAGTTACCAGGCTTTACAATATTTTCAATATATCCGGCAAAAGGAGCTTTTACTTCTGTTCTATTGAGCTCAACTACTCCTAAACTGCATAAAACTAGATCTTTATTAACATATGCACCTTGAACTGCCCCAATATTTACAACTTCTCCAGAGGTTTTCGCTTTAACGCCAATTCTAGCTTCTGACATTGAAGTTGCTTTGAGTTTAATTAAAGGTTGATATTCAACAGCATTGCTAATGACAGTTTGAACAGTAAATAAATCATTTGATAGTTCAGGCTCATCTATTTTTTGAGTCTTAAAAATACCTGAAAGCATCCAAAATAAAATTGGAATTAATATGTACAAAGATATTCTAATATTTTTAGTTATTTTCATATATGTATGATTTTTTTAAACCTTAAATTTTTTTCTAAGTTTTTTAAATAAATCTTTGTTGAATGGCTCTAACTTTTCACTACTTTCTGCGCTACGTTTTATTTTAAATTCTGTTCCATTTTGTGCTTGCAATTTTATGGACATATAGTTTTTCCTAAAAATCTGAAGGCTTTGACTAGAGTCTTTCTCATCAAGTATATTCCAACCAGTTTTTTTACCAGCAAAATAAACAATCGGATGCGTCCAATTAAAATCTTTTCTTGGTTGATAAGATCTTCTTGCTTCTAAATAAGCTTCTTCTATAGAAGGAAATCCATCTTTTCTATTTATATCATTGCAAGCTTTGAGCAAATCAGTAAGAGTTGGAAGGTATGATTGCGAACTAATAACATTTTCAACAGCCTCAAGAACTATTTCCGAGGGAATATGTTTTAAACTTATTGCCCAAAGCTTTTTACCTTCTTTTAACTTATCATCAGTGCCAAAAACTTTGTAAAACTGATAATGATAAGCAAGCTCAAGTTTTAAGAACAATGAATCAATTGATTTTATAAAATCTTCTTTAGTCGAGGTTAATTTCGTTTGCCCAAGTTGTGTCATTTTTTCTTGTTTTGAAGTCTTTTGTATATTTTCCTGGCTCAATATATTCCTTATTTTTTTCATTATTACTCATATTAACATTAATCATATGTCGTCTTTTAACATGATCAATAAATTTAGAATTCCATGTTGTAAAAGCAGTTCCTTTATCTTTCCAATATAGAATAAATTCTCTTAAATATTTTAACGCAGAATCTCTCGTTATATCTGATAAGTTCAAAATATCAAAAACATCCTCATCAGGAAACCATTTTTCGCTAATGGTATATGGCAAGCCTTTGTTTGAGTTATTTTCTTTTGCCCATTCTCTTCTAATAAAATCTAAGAAAGTTATGTTCCAATTATTTTTTTTCTGTCCTCTTTCAGTCCAATAGATTCTAAATTCTTTTAATTTAAGATTCATGAAATCATCGGAAATCGAAGTCATTTTTATTATTTCAAGAGTGTCATCTGATGGATACCAATCCATTTCAATCTGACGAGATTGAGTGTTCTTAGAGGGCTTTTTAATCTGGTAGTCTTTTTTTGGTGATTCTTGGCCAAAACCTATCAGATTAAATTGATTCAGCTTTTTTATTGATTTTTGGATTTCTTGAGGACTAATAAAAGGAAGAGCACCATTTATTGAGTCTAATAATTTGTCTTCAGACGAAATATTATTTAACCCATTTTCTTCAAAAAAATTAAGAATAATTGCACATTCTAATCCTAGTGTTTCAGCAACCTCTTTTGAGAATGATAAGTTTTTCCCTTTTTCCAATTAAACTACTTACCTCTTTTAATATTAATCGCTTCATTGAGTTTTTCTAAACATATTAATGTATCGTCCCAGCCCATACATGCATCTGTAATGCTCTGACCATACTTCAAACTATCAGAAATTTTTTGATTACCTTCTTGTAAATGACTTTCAATCATTACTCCTTTAATATTTTTATTACCTTCTGCAATTTGATGGCAAATTGATTCAACTACTGGCAATTGCTGTTTGAATTTTTTTTGACTATTGCCATGACTCGCATCTATCATAATAGATTCGTTGACTTCAGCTTCTTTTAAAGCTGTAAGAGTATTATTAACTGATTCAGAATCATAGTTAGGCGTCTTTCCTCCGCGTAAAATTATGTGAGCATCATTGTTACCAGCAGTTTTTAACATTGCAATATCTGCCTCTTTTGTTGCACCGAGAAAAACGTGAGAATGATTAGCAGCTTGAATGCCATCTATAGCAGCTTTAAGACTTCCATCAGTACCGTTTTTAATTCCAATTGGACAAGACAATCCAGATGCAAGCTCTCTGTGAATTTGACTTTCTGCAGTTCTTGCTCCAATTGCGCCCCATGAAATCACATCTGTAACATACTGTGGTGATATAGGATCAAGAAATTCAGTTCCAGCTGGCAACCCTAAATCAGCAATATCAATTAGTACTTTTCTGGCTAATTCAACTCCTTTAGCAATATCATATGTTTCGTTGATATCTGGATCATTAATTAAACCTTTCCAACCAACTGTTGTTCTTGGTTTCTCAAAATAAACTCTCATTATTATCAAAAGATTTTCACTAAATTTTTTATATTCATCAGATAATTTTTTTGCGTAATCTAGAGCACTTATTGGGTCATGAATAGAACAGGGACCCACAACTACAAATATTCGGTCATCTTTATCATGCAATATTTGGCTTACTTGATTTCTAGTGCCATACACAAGTTTTGCAATATCATCATTGATAGGATATTTGTTAACAAGCTCATAGGGTGCAGGCACTTTTCTCCTATCTATAATGCGTGTATTGTCAGTGGAATAGTTCATGTATTTCTATCTTATATATCTATTTCTAAAAGTGGATGAATATTATTAAATGAAAGTAAGATAATGAAAACAGCTTAATTAAAATTAATTAACTAAAATTTTGTTATTAATATTAGTATTTTTAAGGAAATGCACAAGATATTGTATTAAAATAAGCAAAACTTACACTATATAGTGTTTATTTATGCAAAATAATAATCTTGCTCAACTCGAACTTCCCACTCTATTGGGTCGTCAGTTTGAAGATATACCAGATGATCTGTTCATACCACCTAATGCCCTCGAAATATGCTTGGAATCATTTACAGGACCGCTTGACCTGCTTTTATACTTAATTAGGAAAGAAAATATAAATATTCTTGATTTAGATGTTTCGAAGATTACAGACCAATACATCGAATACATAGAACTCATGGATTCTTTAAAATTTGATTTAGCAGCAGATTATCTAGTCATGGCAGCTACACTTGCAGAAATAAAATCTAGATTAATGTTGCCAAGAGAGTCATTCGATGAAGAAGAGGATGATCCAAGAGCCTCTTTAATCAAAAGATTACAAGAATATCAGAAGTTTAAGAATGTTTCTGAAAAAATAGCTTTATTACCAAGAGTTGATAGAGATTTTTATGTTGCATCAGCACAATTGCCAAAGTTCGAAGACCAAAAAAACAAAGAAGTCTTAATTACAAAAGATGAAATATTTGATTCAGTTCTTGAAGTTTTAAAAAGACCTAATTATAAAGATAATCATCAAATAGACTTTGAAGAACTTTCAACCAAAGAACGCATTCAAATGATATTAGATTTACTTTCTAGAACAAATATTATCAGCTTTTCAAAAACTTTAAAAAAGCCTGAGGGCAAAAAAGGTATTGTAGTCACCTTGTTAGCATCATTAGAGCTTGCAAAAGACGGATACGTAGAACTTATACAAAATAAAAGTGAAGAATTATTTATAAAATCATCTAGGAGAGTATAAATTGAACAAAAGTCTTATAAATTCTATTGAAGCTTTACTTTTTGGAGCTGGAAGGCCTCTAACACTCTCTGAAATAAGGAATATTCTTAATAACAATGGCGGTACTATTGAATTATCTGATATAAAAAAATCGTTAAATATGCTTGAAGAAAGATATATAAATACATCTATAGAGATTCAAGAGGTAGCTTCTGGCTACAGACTTAATATTAAACAAGAACATAGCTCATCTTTAGGGAACATTTGGAATGATAAGACGCCTCGAATTTCCAAAGCATTAATGGAAACTATTTCGATTATTGCTTTCAAACAACCAGTTACAAGGGGTGATATTGAAGACATAAGAGGCGTAAGTGTAAGCACAAGAAGCATAAGATCATTATTAGAAAGGAACTGGATTAGGGTATCTGGTACAAGAGACGTACCTGGCAGGCCAGCACTTTACTCTACAACAAAAGATTTTTTAGATGACTTGAATTTAAAAAGTATTTCAGATCTTCCTGAACTACCTGAAATAACAGATGATTCAAAAGATGACTTTCTATCTCAAGTTGTCTAATCCATGTCAGAAAGACTTCAAAAATTTCTTGCTAGATCTGGATTAGGATCAAGAAGAAGTTGCGAACAACTTATAAAATCAAACAAAGTTTTTGTAAATGGAAAGATTGCAAAACTAGGAAGTTCAGTAAATAAAGATGATGTAGTTGAATATGAAGGAAAAACCTTATCTTTTATTAAATCTGAAATAAAGCTTTTGATACTTAATAAACCAGAAGGAGTGCTTTCTTCGTCAAAGAGAGAAAAAGATCTACCAATTGTGTTTGATTTTCTGCCAAAGTCAAAGCCGAGGATTAGATGGATATCAGTAGGTAGACTTGATATCAACTCATCAGGACTAATGCTTTTCACTAATGATGGAAATTTTGCTAACTATTGTATGCATCCGTCTTCGATGATTGATAGAGAATATTTAGTAAGAGCGCGTGGTGATTTTACCGAAGATAAAAGACAACGAATGTTAAATGGGATAACGATAGATAAAGAAACATATAAATTATCAGATATTATTGAGGGTGAGAAAAATTCCACAAATCAATGGTTTTCTGCCTGCCTTATGTCTGGAAAAAATAAAGAGGTAAGGAGAATATTTAATGCAGTTGATCTCGAAATAAGCAGGCTTAAGAGGACAAGATTTGGACCCATTTTTTTACCATCAAGTCTTAAGAAGGGTAAAAGCATGGAATTATCTAATAAGGAAATAGATGCATTAAAAAATTATGGAACATAAAAAAGCTTTTGAATTTCTATACAAAAAGGCAGTCCAGAAAAAATATAAAAATTTAGCTAACCATATTAAAAAAGTAGGCCCACTTAAGATCAAGCTGTCTAATATGGACTTTGTTGATCATCTTTCAAAAATAATAGTTGGTCAACAGCTTTCAGTTGCTTCAGCAGCAGCTATATGGGCAAGAACAGAAATACTTCTAAACAAAAATAAGTACAAGAAAAGTAATAATAATTTAAATATTAAATTTAAAAACGCGGGCCTATCTAGACAAAAAATTGAATATTTAAATGGAATTATTTTCGATGAGAAAATTCAAAACCTAACTAAGAATGACTTACAAAGAATGTCTCATTCTGATTTTTATGAATTCTTAATAAAAATTAAAGGCATTGGTCCATGGTCAATTGAGATGTCAAGAATCTTTTATGTAGGTGATGCTGATGTATTCTCAATTCTTGATCTTGGACTCAAAAATGCACATATCCGAATGTTTGATCTAGAGAGTTATAATGAAGATTTTTACAAGGAATTCAGTCCATACAGAAGTTATATGTGCTTATATATGTGGAGAGTTCTTGAAGACGAAAACGTAACTATATAATTTTATATCTCATCACCAAAGTCTATATGTATTTTTGATGATGATGTGCTCTTTTCAGACAGCATCCAAAAATAATAATGCATTAACTCATCTGGTGTTTTAACTAAAGAGGGGTTTTCTGCTGGATATGCTAAGGCTCTCATTTCTGTTCTAGTTTCTTTTGGATTAAAATTAAAAACCTTAAAATTTGGAATAGAACTCAGCTCATCATTTAAGATTTCTGATAAATTTTTTGTTCCTGCTTTGGTCACTGAGTAGGCACCCCAATATGCCTTACCCATATTTGCTACACTTGATGAAGTAAAAATTATTCTTGGAAGTTCTGAGTCCATTAACAATGGTAATAAGTATTTTGATATTAGAAATGCACTAGTTAAATTAACATTAACAACCTTTTCCCAACTATTTAAATCATAGTCATGAATAGAAGACATTTTTTTTAAAATACCTGCATTATTTATTAAGGCATCAAGACATTTATAATTTTTAGATATTACATTTGCTATCTCTTGAGCTTTATTTTCTTCTAATTCACTTAGATCACATCCAATAATCATTGGGTTTGTATCATATTTTTCTTTTATCTCATCATATAAACTATCTAGCAAATCTTCATTTTTTGCTAAAAGAATTACGTTTGCTTTGTGCTTACTTAAATTCATAGCTAAACATCTTCCAATACCTTTTGAGGCACCAGTAATTAATATATTTTTATCTTTTAAATAGTCTAAATTATCATTCATCATTTAATGAAAGGCATGATTTCATTTGCATTATTTACATAAACACAATCGTATTTATCAATAGAGTCTTTTGAAAGAGAATATCCGTATAAGCATCCAATAACTTCTGCACCTGCAGAGATTCCTGCTCTTAAATCATTTTCATGGTCGCCAAGATAGACTGTTTCATCAGTTCTAACATTAAGCTTATTACATGCAAGTAATATACCTTCAGGATCTGGCTTTGAAATGGCTACATGATCAGGACATATTAAAATTTTTAAATCATTTAGTTGAGGAAAGGATCTTACTATTGGGTCAGCGTATTCAAAAAATTTATTTGTAACAATCCCATACATAATTTCATTCTGACTAAGATAACTTATTAATCTTTCAATGCCATCAAAGAGATCTGACTGTGCAGTAAGATTTGATTTATATTCTAATAAGAACTCATTTTTATATCTTTTAAAATCCTTATCCGTCTCATCAATATTAAAAGCATATTTAATTAATTTTGATGAGCCTTCTGAAATATATGTCCTAATTTCTGACGCTGATACATTCTTTTTTTTATATCTGGTAAGCACAGTATTAAGGGAGCTAAGAAAGTCTGGAGCAGTATCAATAAGAGTGCCATCTAAATCAAATAACACAAGTTTAGTATTAAGATTTTCTGGCATACATCAAATAATTAACACCTAAATCATTATTGAGATTAGCTTTATGTGTAATTGGGTTATAAAACATACCTTTTGTTTCAATTAATTCTGCACCACCTTTTCTAACAAAAGAAGCTAAGTCAGACGGCTTAATAAATTTATCAAATTCATGGGTCCCTTTAGGTAGCAGATTGAATATATATTCTGCTCCAACTATAGCGGTTATCCAGGATCTTGGATTTTTATTAATTGTTGACAAGAAAAGCAATCCTCCTGGTTTAAGAAGATTTATACATGTTTTAACAAGGCTTTCAGGATCTGGAACATGCTCCAATACTTCCAAACAGGTAACTATATCAAATGACTCCGAACATTCTTGATTTAATATTTCAGCTGTTTTTTCATAGTATTTAATATTTTTATTATTTTCTTTAGCATGTAATTTAGCAACCTCTATTCCTGGTCCAGCAGCATCGATTCCTGTGACTATTGCCCCAAGGTCGAAAAGTGCCTCCGTTAAAAGTCCGCCTCCACAACCAACATCTAAAATATTTTTATCAGTAAGTTCAGCCTTGCTTTTTATGTAATCAGCTCTTAAAGGATTAATAATATGAAGTGGTTTAAAATCCCCATCTTTATTCCACCAATCCTGAGCGAGTTCAGAAAACTTCTTAACTTCTTGCGTATCAATATTTTTCATCCAAGTATTTTAACCTTTATAAATTTAATAAAAAATAAATAAAAATATATATTCTGTAGCAAAACTACAGTTTGAAATATCTAATGTTATTTATATAAGCGATATTTTAATTTAATTGACTTGAAGTAACTGTTAATATTAAATTTACTACATAATCTATAAATTCATATTGTGATAATTTCAGCGTTAAAATCAAATAATTCCACAGATAATAGATCTCCTATTCATAAGGAAACTATTAGTACATTGATTAATCTTGGAATAGAAATATGGTTTGAAGACAATATTGGCGAAGGTGTAAATACTTCTAATGAAATTTTTCAAGAACTTGGTTTAAAAAAGCACTCAAGGAATGAATGCTTAGAAAATTCAGATTTGGTGATTACAAATCAATCTCTTACTAAAGAAGAAGTTGAGTTAATGAAAAAAAACGCAACAATCTTAGGAATGGTAAATCCATTTAGCAATCAAGAGTTAATTGAGACATGTTATAAATCAAACATTAATTTGGTAAGCATGGAATTTATACCTAGAATTACTAGAGCGCAAAAAATGGATGTGCTTAGTTCTCAAGCCAATTTAGCAGGATATGTTGCAGTTATTGAAGCTGCAAAACATCTTTCAACTGCATTGCCAATGATGATGACCGCTGCTGGAACTTTAAAACCTGCAAAAGTTTTCGTTATAGGTGTTGGTGTTGCTGGTCTTCAAGCAATTGCAACTGCTAAAAGACTAGGTGCTAGAGTGGAAGCCTTTGACACAAGAGATGTAGTAGAAGAACAAGTAAATTCACTAGGCGCAAAGTTTGTGAAAATTGATTTAGGTGAAACTGGAGAAACAGATCAAGGTTATGCCAAAGAACTTACTGAAGAGCAAATAAAAATGCAAAAAGAACTCCAATCAAAAGTATGCGAAAAATCAGATATTGTAATCACTACAGCACAACTCTTTGGCAGGCCAGCACCTCAGCTGATCGATAACAAAACAATTGATAAAATGATTCCTGGGAGTGTTATTTTTGATATGGCTGTAGAATCCGGTGGGAATGTCGAAGGATCCCAGGTTGACGAAATAATTGAAAGAAATGGTGTAAAGATAATTGGAATATCTAATTTGGCATCAAGAGTTTCTTCACATGCATCACTCGCATTATCAAATAATTATAACAATTGGATTATTGACTTTTTTGATAAGGATTCGCTCTCAATAAATTTTGATTTTGAAGACGAAATTATACAAAGCAGTGTACTAGTTTATGGTGGAAAAATAATGAATGAGAGGTTTAAATAATGGAAGTTTACGCTCTTCTTGGTTTTGTTCTAATACTTTCTATATACCTTGGACTAGAATTAATTTCTAAGGTTCCAAGCACTCTACATACGCCATTGATGTCAGGTGCAAACGCTATTTCAGGAGTTGCTCTTGTGGGGGCAATAGTTTTAGGAGGAGAAGGAGAGTTGCAAAATATTCTAGCTTTCTTAGCTGTTATGTTTGCATCGATAAATGTTTTTGGTGGTTATTTAGTAACAAACAGAATGTTAAAAATGTTTAAGAAAAAATAATTATGAATATATTAGAAAACATTTCAGCATTTCAGAATTTAATATATATAGCTGCATCGATTTTATTCATCACTGGAATAAAGATGCTTGGCAAAGAAGATACAGCAGTAAAAGGAAATTTTTTATCAGCATTGGCCATGTTAATTGCTGTTGTAATTACATTCTTAGATCCAGATGTTCAAGTGAACCCATATTTAATTTTGGCGGGTATAGGAGTTGGTGCAACAGTAGGCTCCTTAATAGCATTAAAGGTAAAAATGACTTCAATACCAGAAATGGTAGCACTTTTTAATGGATTTGGTGGACTTGCTACCTTCTTTATAGCTTGGTCAGAATTTAACTCTGTCCCAGATAACACCTTTCAATATGTACTAATAATGTTGACCACCTATATTGGAGGAGTTACTTTCTCCGGCAGTATTGTTGCATATGGAAAATTATCTGAAAAACTTAAGATACAAAAAACTTCAATTATTACTAAATTTTTTACAACGATATTTTATGTTTCCATAATTTATTTAATTTACTCAATTCTAATAGCAAACATTTTTATACCTCCTTTTGACTTTTTCATTGTCTTGCTAGCATTGACTCTGCTAGGCGGTATTGGTTTTGTCATTCCAATTGGTGGTGGTGACATGCCAGTTGTAATTTCTTTATTAAATTCTTTTTCTGGAATAGCAGCTGCTTTTGCAGGATTGTTATTATTAAATAACGTTTTGATTGTTGCTGGATCACTGGTTGGTGCAAGTGGGTTAATACTAACAGTCATTATGGCCAAGGCCATGAATAGATCAATTGGAAATATTCTTTTTGTTGGATATGCCTCATCACCTTCTGGATCAAAATCTGAAGAAACAGGAGAAGTAAAGCCTATAAATGTTTCAGATGCTTATCTTATTCTAGAAAATGCTAGTTCTGTATTGGTAATTCCTGGTTATGGAATGGCTGTTGCTCAAGCACAACACGTTGTAAGAGAATTAGGAGAGCTGCTTGAATCAAACGGAACAGAAGTAAAATATGGAATTCATCCAGTAGCTGGAAGGATGCCTGGTCATATGAATGTTTTATTAGCAGAAGCAAATGTTCCATATGATGTTCTGGTGGAGCCTGATGACGTAAATCCAATGATGGATACTGTTGATGTTGCAGTTGTAATTGGTGCAAATGATGTAGTGAATCCATCGGCAACCGAAGAACCAGGAAGTCCAATATATGGAATGCCGATAATTGAAGCCCATAATGCAAAAACTGTTTTTGTTCTAAAAAGGTCTATGTCTTCAGGTTTTGCAGGTGTACAAAATCCTCTCTTTTTTAAGGAAAATACTAGAATGCTTTTTGGAGATGCAAAAGACTCTATCGGTGGCTTAGTATCAGAATTTAAAGAATAAATTACCCCATAAATATGCTAAAATATATGCTTGTATAAGTAGGAATATTCGTAAGTAAATCAGGGGCTAAATAAGCAAAAAAATGAGTGATTTTGCCAAAGAAATTATATCTGTAAATATTGAAGATGAGTTAAAACAATCATACTTGAGCTATGCCTTAAGTGTTATTCATGGAAGGGCACTACCAGACATTAGAGATGGTTTAAAGCCTGTTCACAGAAGAATACTATATGCCATGTATGATTTAAAAAATTACTACAATAAGCCTTATAAAAAATCTGCAAGAGTTGTTGGAGATGTGATCGGTAAATACCACCCTCATGGTGATTCTGCGGTTTATGATGCAATGGTTCGAATGGCACAAGATTTTTCGATGCGGTACCCAATCGTAGAGGGTCAAGGTAACTTTGGTTCAATAGATGGTGATCCACCAGCTGCAATGAGGTACACAGAAGTTCGCATGGCAAAAATTACAGATCAAATGCTAGGTGATATTGAGAAAGATACTGTAAGTTATTCTCCAAACTATGACGGAAGTGAACATATTCCAGATGTTTTACCAACGAAGATTCCAAATTTGTTAGTTAATGGCTCATCAGGTATAGCAGTAGGTATGGCAACAAATATTCCACCTCATAACCTAAATGAAGTTTTAAACGGCTGTATCAATATAATCAATAATCCAAAGATTACTATAGATGAATTAATTAAAGATATTTCTGGGCCTGATTTTCCTACAGGTGGAACGATCGATGGAAAAGCCGGCATATATGAAGCTTATAAAACTGGTAGAGGCATAATTCATATAAGATCAAACACATCTGTAGAAGAGGACAAATCAGGAAAACAATCATTAATAATTAATGAAATACCTTTTATGGTCAATAAAGCAAGGATGCTTGAAAAGATAGCAGAATTGGTAAAAGAGAAAAAAATTGAAGGAATTACTGAGATTCGTGATGAGTCTGATAAGGATGGGTTGAGAGTTGTTATTGAGGTTAGAAAAGGAGATTCTGTAGACGTTCTTGAGAATAATCTTTTTGCTCAAACTCAGCTAGAACAGTCTTTTGGAATAAATTTTACTGTTTTATCTGAAGGTCAACCAAAAGAAGTTAATCTCAAAGAAATGCTTCAAGCATTCATTAAACATAGAAAAGACATTATCACTAAAAGAACTAAGTTTGATTTAAATAAGGCAAAAGAAAGGGGTCATGTTGTAGAGGGACTAATGGTCGCAATAGCAAATATTGATGAAATTATTTCTATTATTAAAAAATCAAAAGATCCAAAAATTGCGGCTGCTGCATTGTGTAAAAAAGTATGGAAAGCTGGGCCGGTAGAGGCAATATTAAAAAAGGTTGGTAATGACGCTTGCAAACCAAAAGGTCTCAGCAAAGATCTTGGTTTAAAAGGAAAAAAATATAAGTTATCTTCAGACCAAGCAAAAGCTATTCTTGAATTAAGGCTTGGCAGATTAACAGGACTTGAGCAGGATAACCTAAGCAAAGAATTTTCAGAGCTAGTTGAAAAGATTCTTGGCCTTCAAAAAATTCTAGATGATAAAGAAACTCTTACAACTTTGATGATTAATGAACTTGAGGAGATTAAAAATAATTTTGGTGATGAAAGAAGAACTCTTATAAATGATACTAGAAGGGGTATTACAAATGAGGACTTAATACCAGAAGAAACAAGAGTGTTAACAGTATCTAGAAGTGGTTATGCAAAAACTCAACCGCTTGATGAATATCGTGAACAAAGAAGAGGCGGTCAAGGCAAAGCAGCTGCAGCTGTCAAAGAAGAGGACTTAATTCAGAATTTATATGTTCTTAGTAGCCATGTTCAAATACTTTGCTTTACAACTAAGGGTAAAGTTTTTTGGTTAAAGGTCTATGAAATTCCAGTTGCTTCAAGAATATCAAAGGGAAGACCTTTGGTTAACATGCTTAATCTTGATGATGATGAAAGAGTAAGTGAAATACTGCCGGTTGAAGAATTTTCTGATAAACATTTCATATTTATGGCCACCAGAAAGGGAATAACCAAAAAAACTAATCTCAGTCTTTTTGCAAGAAAGTGGAAATCTGGTATTAAAGCAATAAATCTTGATGATGATGATAGGCTAATTGGAACTGCTATTACAGATGGTTCAAAAGAGATTTTGCTTGCTTCATCA
>Ga0209036_1000456_pt1 | contig 17827 bp, 13 predicted proteins | sample MarorgKNORR_S2LV_3_FD_188222 | JGI IMG/M metagenome (GOLD analysis project Ga0209036, IMG submission 188222) | Marine microbial communities from the Southern Atlantic Ocean, analyzing organic carbon cycling - DCM_A/KNORR_S2/LV (SPAdes) (version 2) | ecosystem: Environmental > Aquatic > Marine >... | reverse complement strand
TAGACTAATATACTTAACCTTTTTATGATTGCTGAAAAATTTAACTTTAATGGATGCTTATATTTTTTTAATCCTATCGATATTTGACTATGGCCGATTATTGCACTTTTATTAAAATGACAACCAAAACAAATTGAGTATGAATTTTGAATTCTCTAAAAAATCATTGGATCTCCAAAAGAAATTATCAAGGTTTATGGAAAAAAATATATTTCCTAACGAAAAAGAAATTTTAGATTTTAGAATTAAAAATCCATGGAAACACTCAACAAAATTTAATTCTTTAAAAAAACTTGCAAAAAAAGAAGGTTTGTGGAATTTATTTTTGCACAAGGGTTATGGTAAACTTAGTCCAGGTCTCACTAATCTTGAATATGCTCCTCTGGCAGAACTTATGGGAAAATGTTCATATTCGTCTGAAATTTTCAATTGTTCAGCACCAGATACTGGTAACATGGAAGTGTTAGCAAAATATGGAAGTAAAAAGCAACAATCAGAGTGGTTGGATCCTTTAATGATAGGAGACATCAGATCTGCCTTTTTAATGACAGAACCAAAAGTTGCCTCATCAGATGCCACAAACATTGAAACATCAATTAAAAGAAATGGTGACAACTATATAATAAATGGAACAAAGTGGTGGTCATCGGGGGGGATGAATCCAAAAACAAAATTATATATAGTCATGGGCAAGACTGATCCTAATGCCAAACGTCACTTACAGCAAAGTATGATAATTGTTCCAGCTAAAACTCCAGGTGTCAAAATAGTTAGACCCTTGTCTGTTTTTGGATATTTAGATTCGCCTGAAGGTCATGCTGAAATACAACTTAATAATGTTAAAGTCCCAATTGAAAATATAATTCTTGGTGAGGGTAAAGGTTTTGAAATTGCACAGGGTAGATTAGGACCAGGAAGAGTGCATCATTGCATGAGGTTAATTGGCGCGGCTCAAAGATCATTAGAGCTTATGTGTAAAAGAGTCTGTGAAAGAGAAGCATTTGGTAAAAAATTGAAAGATTTCAGTAGTATACGTCAAGATATTGCTAAATCAGCTTGTGAAATCAATCAGGCTCGACTACTTACCTTGTCAACTGCAGACAAAATTGATCGATTTGGCGCTAAAGCTGCTACCAAATTAATATCAATGATTAAAATAACAATACCTAAAATGGCTTGCCAAGTAATTGACAGAGCTATTCAGGCTCATGGCGGATTGGGAGTTTCTCAGGATACTCCACTCGCTTCTTTTTATGTTTATGCTAGGGCAATAAGGTTAGCAGACGGACCAGATGAAGTACATATGTATCAATTGGGAAGAAATCTTATTAATGATTACAATAATTAATGATTCAAGAAGTAAGAAAAGGAGATGAAATTGACCTAAAATCAATAAAAAGTTTTTTATTTGAAAATAGGCTTATTGAAAATCCTGAAAATAAAATATTAATCAAACAGTTCTCTAATGGCTTTTCAAATCTAACCTATCTTTTACAGTTTGAAAAGAAAGAATTTGTTCTGAGGCTTCCACCAAAAGGAGCAAAATTTGGACATGACATGAAACGTGAATTCAAAGTGCTTTTAAATCTTAATAAAGGATTTGATAAAGCTCCTAAAGCAATTTTATTTGGAAGTGATTTAATTATTGGAAGACCATTTTATATAATGGAAAATGTAGATGGAGTTATTTTAACCAGAAAAAAAGCATTTTCGATGAATATTTCATCTTCAGAATATAAAAAAATAGCTAGTACCTGGTTAGAAACATTTATAGAGTTGCATAAAATTGATTATAAAAAAATTGGTTTGAATGATCTGGGTAAACCTCTAGGTTACGTTGATAGACAAGTAAAAAACTGGGGGAATCAATATTTAAAAGCGAAAACTGATGAAATTAAAGAAGCAGAAAAGGTCATGAACTGGTTGGAAAAAAACAAACCAAAAAAACACAAATACAGTCTTATTCACAATGACTATAAATATGATAATGTAGTTTTTCCAAATAATTCATGGGATAAAATAAAATCAATTTTAGATTGGGAAATGTGTACAATTGGAGATCCTCTAATGGATTTTGGAACATCACTCGCATACTGGACGATGGAATCTGATCATAAAAATATCAAAGAAGTTTTAAACTATCCTACAGTTAACCATGGAAACCCAAGCAGAATGGAACTTGTTGATATTTATGAATCAAAAACAAAAATTAAAATCAATGATTTAGTTTTCTACTATACTTATGGTTTATTCAAAATTTCAGTAATCGTACAACAAATTTTCCTTCGATATAAAATAGGACTAACTTCTAATGAAAAGTTCAAAGATTTGAATAAAATGACTAAACTTCTTCTACAAATTAGTTGGCAATCTATCCAAAAAAATAGAATTGAAAGACTTTTTTAAATTTATTCTTTTACAATAATAAATGTTGCTGTCCCACCAGTTGCAAGGTTCCATTTATTAGAGGAAATCATCTGGTTTTTATCATCGTAAAGTCTCAGTTCAGCAGTATTTGGCCCGGAACTACCCTGATTAAGTGCTGTAAAATCAATTTTATTGAATCCGACAATTAATGGCAACTTGAAACCAGAAAAATCAGATTCAAGAAAAAGATTATCGATAACAATCGAATCGTTAACCAAAATTCTTACTCGATCACCATCTACATATTCGAAGTCCCTGCAAATTATATTAACATCTTTAGATTTTGTCCTCACATCCCCTAAATACTCTTTTTTACTGTAACCTTTTGAAACCTTATTTTCATTTTTTTGTTTCTTTTTAAGGTAAATATCGGCAGGATCCAAGAAAGTTTCAGAATCGAAAACTGACTTATCATTCTCTTTTTTATTTAGTGAAATTTCACTTGGTGAAAAATAGTTGGGATTAACTGGACTTATTTTTAGGTTTTTTATTCCAGATGACAAGGGCGGTAATAATTGAATTTCCCTTTTAGTGTTTTCAATTTGACCCAAAACACTAAAATGATTTATAATTACAAATAAAATAGTTAGATAAAAAGTTCGAGAAAGAAAACAAATCTTAATCATTTTTTAAAGTTTGCCGAAATCATTAAACATAATCCAGAGTTTATTAAAACTAATGAAATAGATCCCAATAAAAACCATGATTGCTTAGAGTTTTTCAACGTTAATGCCTCTCCAAAAATACATAAACCAGAACTAAAAATTAATATACCGACTATCGACATTAAAAACCACTTATTATTTTTTATCATTATTTATAATATTTTTTATAACGGAAATATGAAAATGTACCAAGTATAAAAACAAATAAAATAGAATAATAAACAAAACTAGGAGTAATTACTTTATCTCCACTCGCATAAGAATGTAATCCTGTCAAATAGAAATTAACTCCAAAGTATGTCATCATAATTGATGCAAAAGCGATAATTGACATTAAGTTGAACATCCATTTCCCTTTTAAACCTGGGATAAGTCTCATATGAAGAACAAATGCATAGATCATAATACTAATCAACGCCCAAGTCTCTTTAGGATCCCAACCCCAATATCTTCCCCAACTTTCATTTGCCCATTGACCACCTAAAAAATTTCCGATGGTGAGCATAATCAATCCAACAGTCAACGAAAGTTCATTAATTATTGTTAATTCTTGAAGATTTATATCAATTTTTTTCTTATTTCTTTTATTGGTAATGATAATTAATATCAAAGAAACAATTCCTAAAATCATACTTAAAGTAAAAGGACCATAGCTACCAACAATTACAGAAACATGAATCATCAACCAATAACTATCTAATACAGGAACAAGATTTGCTATTTCTGGATCCATCCAACTCCAATGTGCAATCATCAAAATCATGGATGAAACAAAGGAGGTTGCGGCAATGGTCAAATCAGATTTTCTTCCAAATGCTAAGCCTATTCCTACTGTAGCCCAAGCCACGTAAATCATTGACTCATAAGCATCACTCCAAGGAGCATGTCCAGATACATATGCTCTTGCAAACAAACCTAATGTATGTAATACAAACAGTGATATTATACAATATTTAGAAAATTTTATTAAATATTTAAGATATTTATTCTCATAGAAGATTTGAAAAATCAAAAAAACAAACATTAATGTTCCAACGTACATGTACCAACTATAAAGATTTTTAAAAATATCATATTTGTTGTAATAAATTTCTGCTTTGATTTTGTCATCACTAGGTAAAACATCTGATCCATATTTTGTTTGAAAACCTTTTATACTTTCTAACAATTTTTTTGAATTTTCATAGTCACCAGATTTGATATCATTATCTAAAGTAGAAAAATATAGAGGTAATACATTTTTAACATATAAAGAGTCTACTCCGCTAAATTGTGTAACATCAGAATCCGAGAATGAGACCCATTTATTATTTAAATTATTAGGAAGTGGAAAAATTCTTAGTATTGTTCCTTCAAAAGCTGAAAACAACAGATTTACTTTTCTGTCAGTTTCTATGAAGTCTTTTTGAAATTGATTTGGTAATGAAGCTTTATATGCATTTTCTAGTTGACTAGAAATTTTATAATTGCCGTTTTGATCAAAAAAATCTACAAAAGCTGCATATTTCTCTTTACTTCCTCTTCCGACGATCTTACGTAAACTATCATTTCCTCTTTTCAGATATATAATAGGAGTGTTATACCACTCTAATGGATTTTTGATTATTGAAATCAGGACCTGATCAGCACTTAGATCATTATATGTATCAGACTTACTGACTTTTCTTAAAAGTTCGGAAGCAAAAGTATTTAGAGGCTTCATACGTCCCCCTGAGTCTTGTATAACCAACTTACCAAAGTCTGAGGCGTGTTCAAATGAAACTACTTTACCAGTACTAGTTAAATCTAAGCTTCTTGTGTTCGTTTTAAATTGAGAATGATTATCCTGCGCAAATGCTTGAGTTGTGAGTAAAAGGGTTACGACAGTTAAGACTTGTTTCTTTAATCTTAATTTTTCTAATTTTTTTGCTAAATCCACAAATCTTGTTTTTCCAAAAAACATTACTCCCATCAAGCCAATATAAAGAAGTATATATCCAATGTAGGTGATCAGTGTTCCATAAAAGTCGTGATTTACAGAAAGTACAGTTCCTCTCTCATCTGGGTCAAATGAAGCTTGAAAAAAACGATATCCCTTGTAATTCAAAATGTGATTCATATATATTTCATAATCAAAATTAGAATCATCAATTACACTAACTTTACTTTTAAAACTACTGTAACTTTTTTCAGTTCCAGGATATTTTTCGGCTATAAAATCATTGAGTCTGATCCTAAATGGTAGTGACTTTTCAAGTGACCCATAGGTCAATGAAAAATCAAGATCACCGACATTAATTTTCTTAGGAAGATTTACAACTCCCTTACCTCCAAGTATTCCAATTACTTTGGATTCGTCTTTAGAAGAAATTCTTAAAAATAAACCCTGCTGCGGAGATTCTTCATCAGAACGAACAACTTCAAAATCACCTTTTATAATCCCGTCGGGGAAAACAAATTGTAATCCAGCAACGTTGTAAAGGGATCTAAGGGCTAAAACTTCATTAATATCTTTGTTCAGAACACCTTGTTTTTGATCAGACATTCTCAAATAGTTTCCTTCAAACGGACTTTTTATATATAGTTGTCCATTTTTTAAACTAATGTTAATTGCACCCTCGGTATCATTGTTCAAAGCAAAGAGAATATTGTGTATACTAGTTACTTGACCTGATTTAAGAAAATGATCGTGTCTAGTCCCGTCACTAGCTTCTACGATTTTTAAAAATTCCTCTCCATTTTCCTTTTCGATAACATCTTCTTTGGCATTTTCAAAGAAATCTTCATACTCAATAGAAAAATTCTGACCTTCAAAGTCATATTTCCATATAAAATAATTATTAGTTACTTCAGAGAAAAGGAATTCATCTTCTAAACCCCGTCTAATAGGTTCTCCGTTTATTTCCCCATCAATCAGAGCAGTTAAATGTGTTTCTTCAGATAAAAACTTATCAGAGGAAGAGTTTTCCCTGATAGGCATTACACCTTCATATCCAATATATCTTGTAACTCCAGCACCAACTATGATAAGAATCCATGAAATGTGCAACAATAAAATTGGCCATTTAGAGAATGTAATTAAATTGTATCTTTTGATGTTAAATAAAAAATTAATTACGAAAAAAACCATCATTAATTCGAACCACCAAGCATTATATATAAGTATTTTAGCAGTAGTGGTGCTGTAGTAGCTTTCTACAAAAGTCCCGATTCCCATTGAAAGTGGAAATAAAACAAATAAGATGGCAGTGAATTTAGTTGAAATTAAAAAAGATACTAATTTTTTACCCATTTGTTAGTAAAATTACAATCCTGATTGTCTTGATTAATATTAATATAGGTTTCCTCAATTTTTTCTGTCATCCATTCTTGGATTTTTTTTAATTGTTTTTCTCTGAGAGCTAACTCCTTAATCTTGATATAATCTTGAGAATAATCAGCTATGTGTTCATCAAATCTATTACTTACTTTAATTATTTTATATTTTTTGATTCCTCTTTCGTCCTGTTCTAAAAGAGGAGAACTTACCTCTCCATCTTTTAATTTTTGAGCCTGGCCATACAGCACAGGATCCATTTTAGTTAATTCAAATCTTGTATCCCCAGTTGTTGGGTTAATTAAAACTCCACCATTGTTCCGTGTTTCAACCTCGTCAGATGTTGATCTGGCTGCTTCTTCAAAAGTTAGTTCTCCATCAACGATTCTCTTTCTAACAACATCTATTTTTCTTTTTGCCTCCAACAAGGCCTGATCAGTTATTTCGGGTATTAATAAAATATGCCTGATATCCACCTCTTGACCGCGAATTCTTTCAACTTTTACAATATGCCAACCGAACTGAGATCTGAAAGGATCAGATATCTCTCCCTCACGGAGTCTATATGCAACGTCTCTAAGATTTTTATCAAATCTGGGGCGATTCCTATTCAGAGTATATTTTCCACCAGTTCTTCTTGAACCAGGGTCTTGGGAATATAAAATTGCTTTGGTGGCAAAAGATGAGCCATTAACTTCGATGTCATATTTAATAGTCTCTAATCTTTTGACAACTTTATTTTCGTCATCTTCGGAAACTCTGGGGTCTATAACAATTTGAGCTATTTCAAGCTCGGCACCAAAAACAGGACGTTCATATTTAGGAATTGAACTAAAAAACTGTCTAACCTCTTCAGGCGTAATTTCAATTTCATCAACTATCTTTGATTGCATTTTTTGAGAAAGCTGATTTAATTTATTGATTTCAAACAACTCAGACCTGAAAGATTGTTCATCAGATTTTTTGTAAAAGTCTAATACTTTTTCTAAGCTTCCTAATTGGTCAACAAAATACTCGATAGTCCTATCTACATAAGAGTATATTTGAATATTATCGACTTCTAAACTGTCTTGTTCAGCATGGTGCGCGTATAGTTTATCTTCCATCAACTTTCCAAGTAAACTACATCTACCAATATTTTGAGTTGAAACTCCTTGAGATTGTAAGTCAATTAATGTTTTGTCCACATCCGATTCTAAAATCACATAATCTCCAACCACAGCTGCAACACCATCAATTTTTATCAATTCGTTGTTTTGTGAATAAAAAACAGATGTTTTAAAAAAAATAATTAAAAAAAGCACGAATAGTTTTGGACTAATATTACTCATATAATTCAAGTTCTCTTGTCTGAATTGCATTATTATATAATTCGTTTTCAAAATTGGCAATAAATTCCAATTTTCTCTTATTAACTAAAATCTGCCTTAAAGTTGGCTCCATATATTTAAGTGGAGCGTTATCATTTTTTAAAACAGATTGGTTTACCTTAATCAAATATAGTTCCAAAGAGTCTTCCAATTGATAAAATAAATATTTTTTTACAATATTATTTTTTATGTAATCTTTAACCAAGGGAAATTTGGAAAAAAAAACATCTTTATTAATCCAACTAGAATCATTGAATGAAAATGATGTAAATTGTAATGAAATAGAATCCAAAAAAGAAATATCATTTTTATTAAATCTTCTAAACTTGTTTCTTATTAGAGATATTTCAAAATTTTCCTTGGGTAACTTAATGTATCTTCCTTGAATAATATCCTCGTTCAATTTAAAATTAGATTTATTTTTCTCATAATAATCGAATATACTTTTTTTATCAACTAATGTGTCCATTAAGGCTTTAACAATTTTTTCTTTATAGTGGTGTGAAAACAACTGATCATTATATGCTTCCACCTGACCCAAAAGCTGGTTTTGTTGATCTTTTTCTATATTTATTTTGGCATTTTCTACTAGAATATGGTTTTTGGCCCACTTGGCTATTTCATTTTTTACAAACAATAAACTCTCATTCTGAGTTAAATTTTTAGGGACATTGTTTTCAATATCCTCATAAAATAAATAATTTGATTTGTATTTGGCTATTGCATGTTTTGGTTTTTTATAGAAAATTTCGCATCCACTAAGAAAATAAATGTAAAGAATAATTAATGTTAGTTTTGAAAATTTCAAAATATTTATCTTGAGTAATTAGGAGATTCCTTTGTGATCATTACATTATGTGGATGGCTTTCTTGTACACCTGATCCTGTAATTTGAACAAATTTGCCATTACTTTTCAACTCATTAACATCTTTACATCCGCAATAACCCATTCCAGACCTAATTCCACCAATAAATTGATGAATACTTTCAACAAGGTCCCCCTTGTATGGTACTCGACCAACAACACCCTCTGGAACTAACTTAGTGGAATCACTTACCTTATTTTGAAAATAACGGTCTTTACTTCCTTTCTCCATTGCTTCAATAGACCCCATTCCTCTGTAGGTTTTATATTTTCTTCCTTCATAAATTATCGTTTCACCTGGAGATTCCTTGGTTCCAGCTAAAAGTGAACCCAGCATGACACAATCTGCTCCTGCGGCGATTGCTTTTGTAATGTCACCAGTATATCTTATTCCTCCATCAGCGATTAGAGAAACATTTGTTCCCTTTAGACCATTAGAAACATTGAATATTGCAGATAATTGAGGATAGCCCACCCCAGCAATTACTCTAGTGGTACAAATGGATCCAGGACCAATCCCAACTTTAACTCCATCAGCACCAGCTTTAACAAGAAACTGAGCAGCTTCTTTTGTAGCTATATTTCCAACTATTACATCAATTTCAGGAAATTTATGCTTAATTTTTTTTAATACTGAAATAACTCCCATAGAATGTCCATGAGCTGTATCAACCACCAAAGCATCAACACCAGCATTTACAAGTAATTCACATCTGTCTATACTATCTCCAGACACCCCTACAGCAGCAGCAACTTTTAATCTTCCAAATTTATCTTTATTTGATGTTGGTTTTAAAGAAATTTTTTGAATGTCTCGAAAGGTTATTAGACCTATTAATTTATTTTTTTTATCAACAATTGGAAGTTTTTCAATTTTATATTTTTGTAAAATTGCTTCAGCTTCTTTCATGGAAATACCCTCATGCCCAGTTATTAGGCTGTTTTTTGACATGATATCAGAAATGGATTTTTCTCCATCTTTTTCAAATCTTAAATCACGATTGGTCACAATCCCTATAAGCTTTTTGTTATCATCAACAATTGGAATTCCTCCGATACTGTGCTCATGCATACATTTTTTTGCATTAGATACTTTTGCATTTTTATTGAGAGTAACAGGGTCCATGATCATTCCCGATTCTGAACGTTTTACTTTTTTTACTTTTTCAGCTTGAATTTTAATTGGCATACTTTTATGAATAACACCAATACCACCCTCTTGAGCCATAGCTATTGCCATTTTACTTTCGGTGACAGTATCCATAGCAGCTGAAACAATAGGAATGTTTAAGTTGATATTTTTTGAAAATTTTGTTTTTAAACTTACGTTGTTCGGAAGAGTTTCTGAATAATTTGGAACAAGTAAAACGTCGTCAAAGGTGAAACCTTTTTCTTGAAACTTATGTGATGATGTTATCATGACAATTAATTAAGAATTAATTGCATGCAAATATAACAAATTTTAAGAGAGTAGTATTAAACTTAAAATTAAGCCGAAGGTTGCCAATCGATACACAACATTCCTTCTGTTGCTGAATTTGGATGTTTGCAAGAATCCATATTGAACGAAATACAATTCCCACAATTAGAATTCTTAGAAAAAAAGTTTTTGTAACTGTGATCATCACAAACACTGAAAACATCTACTTTCGTTTTATGCTCTAGACAGAGTAAATCACTTGAAAGGTTTTCGCAATTAAAGCATGTGTTGCTGGTTCTAATATCCATAATCTTTAATTTTTTTATTTTGTAAATGTATATTAAAGATCGTTTAGAATGAATTTAAATTTTAAAGTAATATTTATTTGAAATAATTTTTACAAAACGAATCGAAATAAATTAAGTCATTCTTTTCAAATTCAACTGCAATCTCACTTTGTAATTCAACTGGCTTTTGAGAAAACAAATGCCATTGATTGTCATTGTATTTTCCTTGTATTTTGTACTCTTTACCTTGAAAAAAACATTTTTCAACAATGACAGATACATCAGATTTTTTAACTATTTTGAGTTTTTCAGGTCTTATGTAAAATGTTTTATTATTAATTTCAATCTGATTTAAATCACCCAAAATCTTAGCGCAATAACAATTTACAGGTTCACAATACATACTATGAGGATTATCAAATTGTTGTAAAACACCTGCCTTAAAAATTAATATTCTATCTGCTATATTCATTGAATCATTAATGTCATGAGTGACCAAAATAGTAGTAGTTTTTGTTTCTTTAACAATTTTATAGATCTCCTCTCTCATTGAAAACTTGATATTTGAATCAAGATTACTAAAAGGTTCATCAAGTAAAAGTAAATCTGGCTTTCTAATCAATGCTCTTGCAATGCATCCCCTCTGTTGTTCACCCCCAGAAAGCTCATGAGGGTACCTCTCTAAAAGCTTCTCAAGACCTGACAAATTGATCATATATTCCAGATTATCAGCGTGTTGTTTGTTTAGATTAAAAGTAATATTTTCTCTGAGTGTAAGATGTGGAAACAAAGGGTAATCTTGAAACACAAAACCTATTTTTCTTTTTTGGGGTTTCACATAAACATTATCACTATTTAATGTTATTCCATTTAATTTTATTGTTCCTGAGTCAATAGATTCTAAACCTGAAATACATTTAAGAAATGTAGTTTTTCCACTTCCACTCTCTCCAAGAAAAGAAATTATTTCACCTTTTTTGACTGAAAAGTCCAATTTCTTTATAATTGGATTATTATGATTATAGGACTTGGCTAAATCTTTGATTTCAAGATGCATTGATCTGTCTATTTATTGAATTTTTCAAAATTATTAATAAAAAGCTTCCTATAATAATAATTGCAAATGAATATGGCGCAGACATTGGTATCATTTCTTCGATTGCATATTCGTATGTTTGTGTTGCAAGGGTATCAAAATTGAAGGGCCTTAAAATCAGTGTGATTGGCAACTCCTTTAAAAGATCAATAAATGTGACTATAAAAGCTGTTACAATAGCAAATTTATTTATCGGTATGTGAATTTTTTTTAAAAGATTAAAAGGGCCTAAACCTAAGTTTTTGGCAGTTTCATCATAGGATTCAGGATGTTTTTCTAGACTAGACTTTATTGGTGACTTTCCTACGGCTAAAAACCTTATCACATATGCATAGATCAATACTAAAAATGAGCTTGTGAAAACAAATGTAGATTGATAATTATCTATTTTAGAAAATAATATTATTAATCCTAGTCCAACTACAGCACCTGGAACAGCATATCCAAGTGAAATCACTTGACTAACATAACTATTCAGACTTGATTTTGTGAATTTCTCAACAATTAGAAAAAAAAGAACAAAAACAATAACTAGAACTGATGAAATGGTTGAAACAGAAATAGAATTGAATGTAAGGCTCAATAAATCAAAAAAATCTATTTGATTAGATACTAAAAAAATGTTCGATAGAACAAATAAAAAAGGAAGAAAAAAACCTAGAAAAAATGGAAGACTACAAATCAAAAGTGAAATCACATAATTTCTTTTGTCTAAAACTGATGTTTTTTGGATTTTTGAGTTTGAGCTGTAATAAAATTTGTATTTGGAGTGGTATTTTTTTTCCAAGTACATAAATATCAAAACAGTAATTAGCAATAACATTGCCAATTGAATAGCAGCACCAACATCTCCCATCGAACCCCAAGCTCTAAAAATTCCAGACGTATAGGTATTCACTCCAAAATATTTTACAGCTCCATATTCGTTAAGCACCTCCATTATTACTAAAAATAGCCCAGAGAAAATAGCTGGTGATGAAAGAGGTAACATTACTTTAAAAAAGGTTTTTGTTGGTGATAAACCCAAATTTTTGGATAGATTAATATAATTAGCACCAATCAAGCCAAAAGATACCCTAGCAACAGAATAAACATATGGATAAAGAGCTAATGCCAATATTATACCAAGTACTTCAATTTGTAAATAATCTTGATTAAAAAAATTGGAAATCGAATTAAAATTATTTCTTAAAAAAGTTTGTATTGGACCTGTAAAACTCAAAATATCCGCATATGTAAAAGCCATTATGTAGGTTGGTATTGCCAGTGGGAGGTACAAAATTAAGTCTAAAAGTTGTCTGCCCTTAAATCTGTAATTACTAATAATCCATGCTGGAAAGATTCCAAAAATTAATGAAAAAAATGATGTTATAATCAATAAATAAAATGTATTGAACGTATAGTCAAATAATAAAGTTTCCCATAAGTAACCAAAAGAGGTTTCTTGATGTTTAGTTAAGTTTAAGAGTAGAGCAAAAATTGGAAATAATACCAGCGAAGCTAAAATTAAGCTTCCAATAATCCATCTCTTATTCTGTATTAAAAAGAATTTCTTTATTTCCAACCTGTTTTATCAAAAATTTTCAATGCCTCGTCTCTGTAAACACCTAAATTATTTAAATCAAGATTATCTCTCTTAAACTCTCCCCAGTCTTGAACAATCTTAGATGGTTTAACCATTGGATTAGCAGGATACTCATAACTATTATTAACATAAGTTTTTTGAGCTTCTTCACTTGTTAGATACTCCATTAACTTAATTGCATTCTCTTTGTTTGGAGAATTTTTTGCCAAACCTATTCCTGAAATATTTATATGACTTCCTCTGTCGTTTTGATTGGGAAAAAATACTGAAACAGCTTTTCCAGCATTTAATTCCTCTTCCTTCTGAGATGAAAGCAACAGCCCTATATAATATGAGTTTACAATTGCAATATCACCCTGTCCAGCTGCTATGGCTTTTACTTGGTCTCGATCACTTCCTTTTGGATCTCTTGCAAAATTTTGCACCACTGCTTTTGACCATTTAGACGCAACATCACTTCCTAAATTAGCTACTATTGAAGACATTAAAGCTTGATTGTAAGCATTGGAAGATGACCTGACAAGAATTCTTCCTTTCCATTTTTCGTTAGATAAATCTTCATATGTTGATAAATCTTCTTTTTTTACCCTGTCATTACTGTAAACAATAATTCGTGCTCTGTATGTTATTGGAATCCAAAAACCATTTTTATCTAGTAAGTCATTGGAAACATTATTTTCAATAACAGAACTTGAAACTTTTTGAAATAAGCCAAGATTGGCACCTTTTTGTAACTTACCAGCGTCAACCGAAACAAAAAGGTCTGCAGGACTATTTTTTCCCTCATTTTTTAATCTTTCGATTAATTCGTCAGCATTAGCCTTAATTACATTTACCTTAATTCCAGTTTTTTTTGTGAAATTTTCATATTGCTTTTCATCTACTTTATAATGTCTTTGGCTATATAAATTTACCTCTGAAGATTTCTTTTCATTGTAATCACAACCAATTAATGATGCAAAAATTAGGATTATATGTATATTTCTCATTTTTTATTATTTAGATTTATTCTAAACTGCAAGATATGTAAAACTATTAAATTTTAATTTGTACAGTTAAATAAAATGATCTAGGCTCAGACGGTATTATTCCGGGTCCTGGATATCCAGTTGCTCGTCTAGTAAAATAATACTCATTTAATAGATTATTTACACCCATTTCAAGTTTAATTTTTTTTAGAGTGTAAGAAGATGAAAAATCCAAAATACTATATTTTGGTATCTGACCTATCACTCCACTTAAGTTACCATCTTTCGCATTGGAGGCATCAGTAAACTGTTTTGATAAGTAAGTATACTGTAAATTCATTACTAGATTTTTCAAACCAAATTTAAGTCCGGATTTGAAATTTAAATTTGGAACAAATTCAACTTCTCTACCCTTTACCCCGGGAACTTCAGATTCTGTATATTCTGAATTGATTAGAGATGAATTAACAAAAAAATTCATACTCAAGTCATTATTTTTAATAAACATTTCATTTAAGTCAAAATCAATTAACGATTCCAACCCATATATAACGGCATTACCAACATTTCCTTTCTCACTTTTAACTCTACCATCGCTGTACGCCTTTTGAATAAAACCTATCCTATCATTGTAGAACAAGCTAAAAAAACCAACATCAAATGAAACTTTTTTTAAGTAATCTCCTCTAAACCCTATGTCGTAAGTAAAACCATTTTCATCTGAAATTTCAGGGTTAATTGAATAAGCTGGATTGGATATTGAAATATCAGCAAATGTGACTGAACGATAATTTTCAGAAATATTGGAATAAAGTTCTATATTTCTTGAGATTTTAAAACTTAATCCTAATCCCAAAAGAATAAAGTTTCTTTTTCTGATCTCTGAATCATCTATTGTCTGATTTAATATTACATTTCCAGCAGCATCCACATTAATTTTTTTGTAAAATCCATCGCTTTTGGTTTTTATGTATTCAAATCTAAAACCGGGTGTAACAGAAAATTTTTCTGAAAAATAAAAAATATTTTCTCCAAAAAATGCATAATTTATATTAGGATAATTGTATTTTGATTGATTAAAATAGTTTGGAAATTCGTTTCGATAAAATTTAAAATCGGCATCACTTCCATATGATCCAGGGCCTTGTTCACTTTCATTGTTTGAGTTGTAAAATTTCACACCCAACAATAAGACATTATTTCTTGATTTTAATTTGTACTTGCTTAAGTATCTAGATTCGAAACCATAATTATTAAATTCACCTTTTATCAGATCCCTTTCCATATTGGAATCTATTTGATCAACCCTATTGGATCTGAATCCTAAAGCATCTCTTGTTGCTCTTAAACCAAAAAAATTAAAACTAAAATTACTATTTGCATTTATTTTGTGTTTTAATTTTAAGTTGTACAAAAACCAATTTAAGCCGAACCAGTTCCTAGACCGATTACTTTGGAAAGGATTCTCTCCAAACATTTTATCAGATAAGCCCCCCGCTTGATGGGCAAGATATTCGAGATAAGTTAGTTCACTACTTAGGGATGTATTGGAATTGAATTCATAAGTCAATTTTAAAAAATAATTAATTGACTCAAAATCAGAGTTTGGCCTAAAACCACTTCCCTTTTTGTAATTTAAAAATGAATAGTAGCTTAATTTGTTTTTAGATCCAGTAAAGTTGGTGAAGTTGGTATAAAGTGAATTACTTCCAATTGTATTTCGGGATATGATTTCAAGTTCCGTATTTTTATTAGGTTCTTTAATCTTAAAGTCAACCAATCCACCAAATTGGGTTCCATATTGAAGAGATGCAGCTCCACGAATAATATTTATCTCACTTAGAGCCTCTGCTGGCGGAGTATAATAGCTCTCAGGGTAACCCAATGCATCAGCACTTATGTCGTAACCATTTTGTCTGGTGTTAAAGTTTGAAGTTCTGTTTGGGTCCAATCCCCTTCCTCCAATATTTAATTGCAAACCTGCATCATCATTTTGAAAAATATTTAATCCCGCTATTTGATTATAAATTTGCCTTGCATTATTTGAGGCCAAATTTGCCATCGATAAATCCATAGAAATAACTTCAGATTTTTTACCTGCAAAAATTGCTGTACCCTCAACATCTTTGAGTCTTCTTAATTGGAATACTTTTCTGTTATTGGCTTTAACAATAACCTCAGATAGTTCTTGTACAGGATTTGAGAAATATATATTCAAATCGTTATTTTCATTTAAAATAATTGTCTTTTCAATAAATTGATACCCATTAGCAATAAAAACCAACGTAATCTCTTTTTTAATAGTTTCAAATTCATAAAAGCCATCGGTTGAAGTTGTTGTTATCAGTCCATTATCAATGTCATAAACTTCCACTTTTTCCAAAGTGATTTCCGTATCTTTTTCGTAAACATATCCAGAAATATAATTTTGAGACCAGGAATTGATTCCAAAAAGAAACAGAAACAGAAAAAATTTAAATTCCCTTAATTTCATCATTTAGTGGTAAAATCCATTCTTTATTTTTAAAAGATTCTTTGATACCATATAGATTAAAGTCCTTATCAATAAATCTTTTACTTCTTCTGCCATTGAGAGCTACAAAACTTTCAGCAAAAACTTGAACATTTTGATGACCCTCACTTTTGTATAAATCTCCCAGATAATTAGCATACTCCAAAATAAAGTCAGGCTGAAAACTCATTTGTTTTTCTTGGAAAGGAGTTAAATAATCGTCATTGTTAACATAAAAATACTTTCCATTTTTTCCATCAACTATTTTGAAAGTTGTATAACCTACAGTTTCTTTAAGCATAACCCTCCATGAAAACCTATAACCTTGTTCATTCCAAAATAATTCTCCAGGATACAATACGTATCTAAACGGAACTATAATCTGTAAAACAAAAAAAATACTAATTGAAATTAGAATAAATTTCTCATTTGTGAGTTTCAATCTATTTTCAATTTTAATTCGATAGGTCTCTGATGATTTTATGAAAATTGAAATAATTTTTTTGATTTGATTTAAAATCTTTAAGTGTACTTTGTAATCAAAGAAAATTAAGGCCCCAACAATCATTATAAATGGAAACATTCCAATTGGGAAAAGTACCTTAGTAAAAACATGGAAAAAGATTACTAGAAAGAAAGCAAATATTCTGGTAGGTTTATAAAGTAAAAGAAAAGGGATTAGTAAATCGTAAAACATTCCACCCCAGCTCATGAAATAATGAACCCATTCATACTGCATTAAGTTTTGACCTATCAATGGTAAATCAAACTTTGAGGGAAGCCATATTTTTAATGGCATTGATTCCAATAACCAGTCAGAATTTAGTTTGGCTAAACCCGCATAAAAATATACGATACAAAGTAATAATTTTATTGAATCAATAGTCCAGTTAGGCACTTCTTTGTACGTTTTCTTTTTTGTAAAATTATCTATTGAAAAAGTTGAATTAAGTGGTAAAAAACACATCAGAAAACTAAGAATACTGATGAAATAATAGTGATTCAGATATGTTGTTTTGTCCATAAGTTCAATATATGTAAAACTTAAAAAAAACATCAGAATTGAAATTCTATATTTAAATCCTATTGTAATAAACAATGAACTAATAAAACAAATAATAAACAATAAATAGGTGTATTCACCCAAAGGCTTCACCCACTCAAAACCATAATAAGAGAAGTGAAAATTGGGATCTAGATAAAGAGTCTCAATCCAACCTTTTCTCCAAAACCTAATAATACTGTAACACATCAATAATCCAAAACCAATTCTGAAAACTGCTAGTGGTTCTGAGCGTGATGTTCTTTCAAAATAATTTTTCAACTTAAACAATAT
>Ga0209036_1000455_pt1 | contig 17829 bp, 14 predicted proteins | sample MarorgKNORR_S2LV_3_FD_188222 | JGI IMG/M metagenome (GOLD analysis project Ga0209036, IMG submission 188222) | Marine microbial communities from the Southern Atlantic Ocean, analyzing organic carbon cycling - DCM_A/KNORR_S2/LV (SPAdes) (version 2) | ecosystem: Environmental > Aquatic > Marine >... | reverse complement strand
CCAGCTTGCAAAATGATAAGCTGGCTTAACAAGACTCTAGGAGATTAATGTGAATAAAGCCCAATTAACAGACGCTGTAGCAGCGGCAACTGACACTTCAAAAGCTGAAGCCGGAAGAGCGGTAGAAGCAACTTTAAATGCAATAGCAGGAAGCCTATCCGGAGGAGATAGTGTTTCGCTTGTAGGTTTCGGAACTTTCAATGTAAGACATAGAGCTGCAAGAACTGGAAGAAACCCTCAAACTGGTGCGACCATCCAAATAGGAGCATCAAAATCGGTAGGATTTAAAGCAGGAAAAGCACTTAAAGAAAGTCTTTAGACCCAATTAGTTTACTAAGAGCGCGCCATTAGGCGCGCTTTTTTTAATTACAAACAACCATGTCAGGAATACAAAGCATTAGAGAAGGATTAACTGGAAATGTGACCAGAGTCATTGTTGTTGCAATAATTATTACCTTCATTGGTTCAGTAGGTTGGGCTGGTTTCTTCTCACAAGGTAACGTCAATGTAGTTGCCACTGTAGGATCTAAAGAAATTACAAATGCAGATCTGAATTTTGAAGTTAGTACTCAACAATTTGCTTTAAGCCAAAGGTTTCCTGACCAAGAGATTGATAATGAAATTTTATTTACTTTATCAAAGGATAGTCTGATAAATAAATTCTCAGTACTAGATTTTTTAGATTCAAAAAAAACTATTCTTACAGATGAATTTATTTATACGCAATTAGCTGAGGAAGAACAATTTCAAGAGAATGGTAGATTCAGTAAAGCTAGATTTGAATCTTTCGCTAGAAGTAATGGATTTATACCATCCGATTATTTAAAAAGAGTTAGAGAAGACTTTCTTATAAGCATCTGGCGCCAATCAATAATTAATTCAAGTTTCATAACTGATTTAGATGTTTCAGAATCCATGGCTCTAGCCGATCAAGAAAGAGACGTAACTTTTATTAAACTCACTGCGGAAAAATTCAAAAATTCTGTAAGCTATCAAGAAGAAGATCTACAAAATTACTACATAGAAAATAAATCTGCCTATATGAGTCCTGATAGGGCAAAAGTTTCTTATGTCTCTTTAAATTCAGAGGAGCTTCAAGGGGTTATTAAAGTTTCTGAAGAAGATATTAAACTTGAATATGAAGACTATATAAGAGATTTTGATTCTAGTGAAAGAAAGTCCGTTTCACATATTATGCTGAATATTACAGATACTAGAGACTCTTCTGCTGCTTCAGCAGAATTAATATTAATAAAAGATAGGCTTAATCAAGGCGAAGCCTTTGAAGAATTAGTTGTTGAAGTGTCTGAAGATGGTGGCACAAAAGATATTGAAGGAAGTCTTGGGATAACTGACGGCACATTACTACCTCCTGAATTTGAACAAGCTTTATTATCTATGGAAGAGGGTGAAATTTTTGGACCCATAGAGCTTTTATCTAGCGTTCACTTATTAAGACTAGATAAAGTAATTAAGCCCGAACCTAAAACTTTGGAAGATTTGTCTCCAAAATTTCGAGAAGATTTATTAACTAATAAAGCAGAAGAGATTTATGTTGATCTTCTTGGAGAAGTTTCAGATCTAGCGTTTAGTTCTGACTCGATAAAAGATATTGCTGAAACTATTGACAGAGACTTAATCGAGACTGGTTACTTTTCCAGATCCGAGATACCAGAAATTTTATCTACTAATTCTATATCTGACTTTATATTTGAAGAATTTAGTGAAGGTAACTTCCCAGAATTAATAGAAACTTCACAGTTAAGCGCTGTTCTTATTCAAATTTCGGATTATGTTGAGCAGGCTCAACTTGAATATCCAGATGTGAAATCTCAGATTGAAGAAACTTACGTACTTCGAGAATCATTAAAAGCTTCAGAAGCCTTTGTTGCTGAGTCGATTGAAGATTTAAGAGGCGACAAGACTTTGGAAATATTATCTACTGAAAATAATGTGGAAGTTGAAACTTACAAAGGCTTGAAAAGGGATAGTTCATTGCTTCCAGTTAGAGCGGTAAACGAGATATTCTCATTACCTAGGTCGCAAGCTGGAGATGTATTTGGTTCAGCAGTATCTCAGAACGGAGATAGCATAATTTTTAGATTGGATGCTGTAAATGAGAGTACTGAAGTACTCACTGAGGAGAATATCGCAGAAATTAAGAATTTTCTGAATCAGCAAAAAACAATATCTGAGTTAAGCGAATTACAAGCGTTTATAAAGCAAGGCCTTTCAATAAGCGGCTAGTTTAAGACTCAGCTTCTTCAATTGAGCCCATAGCGGTTATATTGAAACCACCATCCACATATAGAACTTCTCCACTAATTCCACTTGCCATATCGGATGTTAAGAATGATGCAGCATCTCCAACTTCTCTTGTGGTTATATTTCTGCCTATGGGGGACCTAGTTGCATTGTAACTAAGCATCTTTCTAAAGTTTTTTACACCAGAAGCAGCAAGGGTTTTTATTGGCCCGGCAGATATTGCGTTGACTCTGTGACCCTCTTTGCCCATTGAAACAGCTAAATATCTAACGCTTGCCTCTAAGCTGGCTTTTGCTAAACCCATCACATTATAATTTGGAAGAGTCATCTGTGAACCTAAATAAGACAAAGTCAGCAAGGATCCTTTCCTATTTTCCATCATATTTTTAGCTTCTTTAGCAAGGGCAATAAAACTATAACTACTTATATCATGTGCTATTTGGAAGCCCTCTCTGCTGGTTACATCGACAAACTCTCCATCTAATTCCTCTCTAGGTGCAAAACCTACAGCATGAATCACTGCATCTAGCCCTTCCCAATGAGATGACAGATTTACAAATGTTTCTTTTATTTCAATATCAGATGAAACATCGCAAGGGATAAAGGTCTCCACACCTATTTCTTTTCCTATTTTTTCAACATTTCCTTTTAATCTTTCATTTTGATAAGTAAGAGCTATATTTGCACCATTTTCGAACATAGATTCTGCAATACCTGCAGCAATAGAGTGTTTATTTGCAATACCTACTATCAAGACATTTTTACCATCTAAAATTTTCATGTTTATATTTTAGTCTTTTTAACACAAATCTATAGATAAATTTGCAATTTCCTAAAACAACTATGTTTTACGACTTTTCTCATAAATGACCTTAAATTGTTGCTAAAACCACATTTTTCTATTAAGGTTCGCGTGAGAGGGTTAAAGAGCTCTCATTTTTTAGATATAAGGGGTATATATATGAAAAATCCACTTTCATTTAATTTTAAATCATCACTCGGTTTCGCATTAGTTGCTCTTCTTAGTTTTGGTTCTATTTTTTCAGTATCTGCAGACGAAGATGGAGAGGGTGCTGATGATGTTGAAGAGGTTGTAGTAACGGGTTCAAGAATCAAAAGAACTAACATTGATTCACCGGTTCCATTGTTAACTCTTGGTGAAGAGCAAATTGAGCTGACAGGAGAAGTTAATGTATTTGATATCTTATCTGAGATACCAGCAAATGGTTACGCATCTTATTCAAGGGGCACTACGAACTTTAATGTTGGTACTGGTGGAGTTCAGGCTATTAACTTAAGAGGCCTCGGAGCAGCTAGGACTTTGGTTCTTGTAAACGGAAGAAGGTGGGTTCCAGGTATTCCTGGTACGCCTATTGTTGATTTAAACTCTATTCCTACAGATCTTATAGAAAGAATAGAGGTTATAACTGGTGGTGCTTCAGCTGTATACGGTTCGGATGCGATTGCAGGTGTAATTAATATAATTCTTAGAGAAGACTACGCAGGACTTGGTATAGAATTTACACAAGGAGCTTACGACGAAGGTGATGGTAAAACAACAGGCTTCAGTATGACTCTAGGTTCAGATTTTGATGAAGGTAAAGGTAATGCTGTTTTCAATTTACGATTTGATGAACAAGGTGGAGTTTGGGCCAGAGACAGAGACAGGACCAATAGAGATGTATTCTGGTACGGATATTATGGAGCTGCAGGTCTTCTAGATCCAGCTTTCTCATCTTACCCTCCACAAGGTAGGATGCAATTTTATGGTCAAAATCCAAAGGCTGATTTAGGCTTGGATTCATATTCGACTGGCTCTATGGGCGGTTACTATAGTACGGATTGTTCTAGACGTAATGGTATAGGAGCTGCTGGAGGACATACTATCGTTGCCTCTGACGAATGGAAGGCTTGGTGTGGTGCTGGGGCAGGTGGTTTTAATAGAAATCACTTCAGATATATCGAAGTACCCATTCATAGATATAGTGCTTTTGCGAAAGCAAACTACAATCTCGATAATGGAACCACTCTATTTGCTGAAATTAACTATAACGAATCATCAGCTACAACAGGCTTAGAACCTTTTCCTATGAATAGCTCAAGTGATGTTTATCTATCTTCGTCCATAGGTGTTCCAATGGATAATCCATTTATACCTGATAGCCTAAAAAATGCATATACTGCGAGCACTTCGGCATACAATGCAACAGCTACCGCTACTAATACAAAAAGAAGAGCTTACAACGCAGCTAATGCTGCTGCAATTGCAACAAATACAGCTTTAATAGCTGCAGGGAGCGATCCCACTGCGAAAGATTCTGATGGTACCATTGCTGCAACTCAGTCAATGATTGATCTTAGACAACCTTGGGAAGATCTCACACACATGCATTTCATCAAAAGGTTGATTGATCTGCATAATGGTGGTGCAAAAAATAAAAGAGATACCATTAGATTGGCTTTTGGTGCAGAAGGAGATTTATTTAATACTGGGTGGGAGTATTCCGCTTATTATCAATATGGCGAAACACAAAGAGCACAAGTTTCAACCAGACAGTTTAATGCTGCAAATTTTAAATATGCATTGGATGCGAAAACAAATGCTGACGGTACTTATTCTTGTAAAGACGTAACTGCCGATGCATTTGGTTGTGTACCCATAAACGTTTTTGGATTGAATTCAATTACCCCCGAAATGGCTAATTGGATAATTTACAATCCAATGACATTCTCTAACAATAAACTTCACGTAGCTGCTTTTGATACTACAGGTGATGTGTCTATTGGAGACTACACGTTCAGTGCTGCAGCAGGAATTGAAAGAAAGGAAGAGGACTCTTTCGAACTTCCTGATGGATTGCAACAAAAAGGATTGCACGGCGGAAATCAGATCCCTTCTGAAATTGGAAACCAAGATTCAACTGGAATGTATGTAGAACTTCTATTCCCATTGATCGAAGGAGTTCCTTTTGTAGATTCCTTAACTTTGGAAACAGCTTTCAGACAAGATGATTACTCTACTATAGGCAAAACAAACGCAACTAAATTTGGACTACTATGGACAATAAATGATGAGTGGAGAATTAGAAGCGTTGTTGGCGAAGCCGTAAGAGCACCCAGCATAAGTGATATGTTCGCAGGTTCTTCTCAAACTTGGACAGGCATTCCCGATCCTTGTGCGGGAATAGGTACAACTGGAGATGACAAACAAAGAAGTGCTAATGTATTGGCCAATTGTAACTCAGTACCCTCAGTTGCTAATGCCATCCAAAACGGTAGTTTCGATGCTGATTTGGGTGTTACAGTTCCTGGCCTTAACTATTCACAGCTAAATACGCAAAACATTTATGGATTAGTAGGCGGAAATAGAAATGTTGGTGAAGAAACTGCTGATACTACTACTTTTGGTATAGTATGGACTCCTACATTTGCACCTAACCTAAGTGTTACATTAGATGCTTATGAAATAGAAATAGAAGATGTTATATCTACTCTCAGCGCTTCCCAGGCTATAAGAAAATGTTTTGAAGCATCTCCTGCAGACTTTCCTAATTCTTTCTGTGATCAACACACTAGATTCCCCTCAGGTCACTTAGAAAGTTGGAATTCTTATGTTATCAACCAATCTTATTATCAGAATAAAGGTATGGACCTCGCTGTAGATTATACATTCGATGATTTGGGACCTGTACCAGGTATTTTAAGTACTTCATTAGTATGGACTCGACTAGATACTCATACTTATAAGGCAAATGATGAAGATCCGGGTACTGATTATGTTGGAGAAATAGGCCATCCAGAGGACAAAGCTAAGCTAAGATTTCTATACACTAATAATGATTTGACCTTTTCAATCGACACGACTTATATCGGTGATGTCGTAGATGATTTGGCCTTTAATCACTCTGACCCAGAAGTTTCTGGTGCTTCTTGTAATGACGTTTCATGGTTGACATGTGACTTGGCTGATTGGCAAGTAGGAAATTACCTTTATGTAGACATACAGTTAAGATATCAGTTCACTGATGGGCTGCAGGCTTGGTTTGGAATTGATAATGTAACTGACAAACAGCCTCCTTTCTTACCTGGTGGAACTAATAATGGTGAGACAGGAACTTATACAGCCTCAGGCGTATATAGGTCTTGGGATAGTCAATATGCTTACTTAGGTTTTAAATACAAAATGTAATTTAATTACCAATTAAAAAAAGGTCAGTTTAAACTGACCTTTTTTTTATATAAATAAATAATGAGATTAATACTATATATATCCTTAACATTATTAGTGTCTTGCGGCTCTTACGAGAAGCCTGTAGATACTTCACTTGAATCCAAAATTTTGTTGATTGGCAACGGCACAGAACCTCAAGATTTAGACCCTCACATCGTAACCGGAGTACCTGAGAGTAAAATTTTAATGGCTTTATTAGAAGGGCTTGTAATAAGACATCCAGAAGGCAGGTCACCTATGCCTGGAGTTGCGGAATCATGGAGTATATCTTCTGATGGTTTAACATATACATTCACTTTGAGAAAGAATGCAAAGTGGTCAAATGGAGATATTGTAGATGCTCATGATTTTGTTTATTCCTGGAAAAGGGTTCTCACACCTTCCTTAGGATCTCAATATCCTGATATGCTCTATGATATAAAAAATGCTGAACTTTACAACAAGGGCTTAATTTCTAGTTTTGATGATGTAGGTGTAAAGGCTCTTTCGGACTTTAGCCTTGAAGTAACACTAGCCAATCCAGCACCATATTTTATAGAGCTCTTAACCCACTATACAACTCGTCCTGTTCATCAGGAAACCATAGAAAAATATGGAAATATAGATAGTGTTGGGACTAAATGGACTAGACCGGGAAACTTTGTTGGGAATGGACCGTTTACCTTAGAAGCTTGGCAGCTAAATAGGGTTATAGAAGTCAAGAAAAGTGATAGCTATTGGGATAAGTCCGCTGTGAAGCTTAATGGTATTAAATTCTATCCCATAGATAATGTTACTAGAGAAGACTTAATGTACAGATCGGGGCAATTACATATTACTGGATCTATTCCTCAAGAAAAAATAGATTCTTACAAAACTCTTTATCCAGACGAACTCAAGATATTTCCTTACTACGGTACTTATTATTATCGCATTAATGTAAATAAACCACCTTTAGATGAGGAGAAAGTCAGAGATGCTCTTTCTCTTTCGTTGGATAGAAAGGAGATAGTTGAAAAAGTAGCAAAAGGAGGACAAGAACCTGCCTTCTCATTCACGCCACCTGATAAGAATGGCTATTACCCTAGATCTACCTTGGATTATGATCCTCAGAAGGCGAAATCAATTCTTAATGATTTAGGTTATTCTGATAAAAATCCTTTCCCTAAGATAGAGCTACTCTATAACACCAGTGAAGGTCATCAAAAAATCGCTCAAGCTATTCAGCAGATGTGGAAGACGAATCTCGGTATAGATATAGAGCTTACAAATACAGACTGGAAGGTTTATCTATCAAGGCAGCAAATTGGGGATTATTCTATTTCAAGAGCAGGTTGGATAGGTGACTATCCTGACCCTAAAACCTTTTTAGATATGATGGTAACTGGAAGAGGAAATAATCAAACGGGTTGGTCTAATATTGAGTATGACAATTTATTAAAAAAAGCTGCAAATGCAACTAATCAATACGATCGATTTGAATATTTTAATCAAGCTGAAAAAATATTGATGGATGAAAAGCCTATTATTCCTATTTATACTTATACCAGAATGTATATGTTGCATCCTGATGTAAAAGGGTGGAATTCAAATTTGTTAGATACTAGACCTTACCAAAATATAGAATTAACCCGAGAGTAATTTGATTAGTCTAATCTTTAGAAGATTTCTCGCTGCCTTACCAGTATTGCTTATAGTAGTAACTATAACTTTTTTTATGGTTCATTCAGCACCCGGGGGACCCTTTGATGCAGATAAGGCAGTTTCTAAAGAAGTATTAGAGCAACTTAATGAAAGATACAATTTAAATGAGCCAGTTTGGAAACAGTATTTCATCTATTTATCGAATGTTGTTCAAGGAGACTTCGGTCCATCTTTTAGATACCCGAGCAGGTCTGTAACAGAGTTAATTCTTACCGGTCTTCCAATTACTTTTGAATTGGCTCTGTATTCAATAATTTTTGCTGTTTTCTTGGGTGTTAGTGCAGGCCTAATAAGCGGTTTAAAACCTAATACTTCTTATGACTACATACCCATGACTATTGCTATGGCTGGCATATGCATTCCTTCGATCATTTTGGGTCCAAGTTTATCATTAATATTTGGTATAACCTTACAATGGGTTCCTGTTTCTGGCTGGGGAGATATCCCTGGCGATAAGATTTTACCTGTAATAACCCTCGGTACTGCATATGCGGCTTATTGTGCAAGATTGACAAGAGGAGGAATGCTTGAAATCCTCAATCAAGATTTTATACGAACTGCTAGAGCTAAAGGTCTTTCAGAGACAAGGGTTGTATTAGTACATGCCTTAAGAGGTGGTCTGACCCCAGTTGTTGCTTTCCTAGGCCCGGCTATGGCAGGACTCCTTGCAGGATCGTTTGTTGTTGAAACTGTTTTTGGAATACCCGGGTTAGGAAGATTTTATGTAGAAGCAGCTTTTAATAGAGACTATACAATGATCTTAGGAACCACTATTTTCTTTTCATCCCTCATTATTTTATTCAATCTTCTAGCTGATGTTATAGCTTCAGCTTTAAATCCAAAGTTGAGATAAATGAATAGTCCAGAATCAAGCTTATATGAAGATGCTTTTAAAAGACTCTTTTCAAATAAGCTTTCACTATTTAGTTTTATATTTATAAGCTTTATAAGCCTGCTAGCAATTCTTACTCCCTTAATTGCCCCTTATGATTACGCTTATCAAGATTTAGATCTTGGTCCTTCAGGTCCTTCAAAGGCTCACTGGATGGGGACTGATGTTCTTGGTCGAGATTTATTTACAAGAATTCTATATGGAAGCAGGATCTCTTTGATGGTTGGTTTCTTAGCCACTGTAGTTGCATTATTTATTGGTGTGATTTGGGGCACAGTCGCAGGATATGCGGGTGGAAAGACTGATACCATCATGATGAGAATTGTCGATGCGATGTATGGTGTTCCTTTTATTATCTTAATTATTTTATTAATGGTTATTTTTGGAAGGAATCTTATATTGCTTTTCGTAGCTATTGGAGCAGTTGAATGGCTTACAATGTCAAGAATAGTAAGGAGTCAGGTTAGAAGCCTTAGTCAGCAAGAATTTGTATTGGCGGCAAAAGCTATGGGCGTTAGTCGAATAGATATTATCTTTAGGCACTTAATACCCAATACCGTTGGTCCTGTAATAGTTTACGCAACCTTAACTGTCCCTCAAATCATGCTACTGGAAGCATTTTTAAGTTTTCTTGGTCTTGGTGTTCAGGCACCTATGAGTTCTTGGGGCATATTGATAAGGGATGGTGCAGTGTCGATGGAAGAATACTGGTGGCTACTTGTTTTCCCTTCTATACTATTTTCTTTAACGCTATATTCTCTGAACTTTATTGGAGATGGCTTAAGGGACGCACTTGACCCAAGGACGATGTAAATTAGAATTTTACTAAAAGGATAAATATGAAATTCAAGCAATCTCTTTTAATTTTCCTTCTTTATTCTCAGTCGATCTTTTCTAATACTCTAGAAAATTTTTCTGAGAATTCGAAGCTACTGGAAGTATCAATTTCACCTTACGGAGATACATTGACTTTACTCTCTGAGAATAAGTTCGGTGAAGAGGTGTTATATTTAATAGATGCCAATAAATTTGAAGAAAATAAACTTACAGTAATAAATAGTTTTGGCGCACCTAATTTAAGACAAGATGGTGGTTACAGTATAACTGGATCCTCTATTTGCGATGTTAATTGGACTGGACCAGAAGACTTTATATTTCAAATTTGTGGTAAATCTACAAGAAATGAAGGTCGTGTTTCTCTAGGTATTTGGTATAAAGCAAATATTAATTCTAAGAAACCAGAGAAATACATTGACGGAGGATTTTCTAGAGAAGGTGCTAGTCTATATAACTCTTTGCCCGAAGATCCTGACTATGTTTTATTTCAAACTGGAGACTATCAAAAGCTTAAAGGATTATGGGACTTCGAAACCGCAGCAGTGGTAAAGGTGAAAACAAATAAACGTAATGCAAGCGTACAAGGAAGCACTTTATTTAGGAGTAAAAAATATTGCTCATCTGACTGTCAAAGAACAGGTATATTTCTCACTTCTAGTAATGATCCAGAGAATCCCATAGCTATTATCGGATCAAGTGATTACGATGAAAAAAACCTGCACCTCTATAAAAAACAAGGAGATGGGTGGCAAGATGTACCTTCTTTGATTCTTCCCACCACTCTTTATGCACCATTTGTTGGCGAATATGGAAAAATTTGGTACAGAGGCTCTTTAGATGGCAAGTCAGATACTCTGCTTGTTACAAATTCCATAGATGACTTACCAAAACCTATAGATTTTGGAGGTTGCAAAAATATAAGAAGCACTTATCTGCATCCAAGCTCACTAGATCCTTTTGCTGTGCTGCTCGATTGCGGGGATGCGTGGGAAATTCGTTATTTAGACAATAATAATCCTGGTACTAAATGGCATAAAATTTTATCAAAACAATTCCCTAACTCGCTCATATCTTTTGGCTGGACTGAAGACGGAAAAAAAGCCTTTATTTCAGTGCGCTCTTCAACTAATCCAGGAGATTTTTATTTACTTAATACTGAAAAGAAGTCAGTAAACTATATCGGTTCTTCTAATCAATCTTTAGATCTTGAGCTTCTTTCAGAATCTAAATTATTTATGTACACATCGAGAGATGGAAAACAACTCCAGGGTATATATAGTCATCCAAAAAACATACAAGGTAATGTGCCTCTGGTTGTCATCCCACATGGAGGTCCGAAAGGACCAGCTGATGTTCCTTTGTATGACCCTTGGGTACAAGTACTCAATTCCTTCGGATATGCTACCTTGAAAGTAAATTTTAGAAGTTCTGGAGGGTATGGAGATTTACTCGAAGATGCTGGTGATAAGGCTTGGGGAACAAGAGTCATTGATGACATAACTGACGGAGTAACTTGGGTTCTGAATAATAAGCAAGTTAAAGCAGATAAAATTTGTGTTATCGGTGCCAGCTTTGGAGGCTACGCCACCATGATGAGTTTAATTAGAGAACCAGATTTATATCAGTGCGGAGTACCTATGATGGGAGTTTATGACCTATCAATTATGTTTACTAGAGATAGAGCAGATGCTTCAAGAGGAAAGGCAAGATACATGGAAGATTACAGAAAAAATGTTATCGGTCATGGAGATGATGAACATATGCTAGTTCACTCTCCGCTAAATAATGCAGATAAAGTGGTAGATCCCGTATTCTTTATTCATGGGGCTGAGGATAAGAGAGTTCCAATTATTCATATGGAAAGGATGCAGTCAGCTCTTAGTAGTTTAAACAAACCTTACGAGACTCTCATATTCGATGACGAAGGACATGGCTGGAGACAAGTAGATAATAAAGTTGAGTTTTATCAGAGATTAAAAGAATTTTTATCCAAACATTTAGATTCTTAAAGGTAGAGTTTTAATACTTGGCCTGGAAATATTTTGGAAACATCCTTTATCTCATTCCATTCTTGAATTTTCTTGGCACTAATCTCAAATTTTGAAGCTATTCGGCTAATTGTGTCTCCAGACTTCACTGGATAAATCATGGTTCTTAATTTTTTGGGCGGAACATCCTGTCTTATTCTCTCATATCGAGAGAAAATCTTTATTTCTTGATTGATTTGAAGGGGCTGTTCAATGTTCAATTCGTTCCATAAAACTATATCTTCTATACTCACCTGAAATTGCTTTGAAATATTCCATATTGAATCACCTTTCTTGACCATATAAATCTTTTCCCTCTGTTTTTGGTTGTTTGCCCATGCGGCACCCCTTGGAACCATAATTTCTTTTCCTGCATAAATGACATCAGAATCCATTCCATTAATTTCTTTTAGAACAGAAACTTTAACCTTGTATCGAGAAGCTATTTTGTAAAGATTATCGCCTTTTCTAATCTTATACCTATCCCATCTGACCAAATCATTTTGATTCAGTGACTCTAACTGGGTTACAAATCTATCTGAGACACCTATAGGTAAAAGTAAATAATGAGGACCGCTTGGATCAGTGGCCCACTGATTAAAGCCTGGATTTAATTCATAAATGGTTTCTGGTTTAAGTCCTGCAAGGTCTGCAGCTTGCATTAAGTCTAATTGGCCAGGTATTTTAACTCTTTCAAAATATGGTCTATTGGCAATGCTTGGCAAATTCACATCAAATGCTCTCGGATCTTTGATTAATTCACACAGAACTAACAATTTCGGAACATAGGCTGTTGTTTCTTTTGGTAGGTTCAGATCCCAAAACCTTATAGGTTTACCTTCTTCTTTATTCTTCCTTATTGCTCTATTTACTCTAGTAAGTCCGGTATTATAAGCCGCCATTGCAAGCAACCAGTCACCTTCAAATCTTTTATTAAGATATGACAAAAATTTTAGAGCAGCTTCAGTGGATGCTAACACATCTTTTTTTCCGTCGTACCACCAGTTACTTTTTAATCCCCATTCTTTTCCTGTTGCCGGCATAAATTGCCAAATGCCCGTAGCTCCATCAACTGATTTCGCATAAGGATCAAATTCACTTTCAACAAAGGGTAATAAAGCTAATTCTACAGGAAGTCCTAATGCTTCAGCTCTTGTAAGAGTATGATAAAGATATCTTTGACCTGATTTACTTATTCTGTTGACTGCCGTTTGATTGCTGTAGAGTCTTTCTCGATAGAGGCTAGTTGCAGCAATCTGGTCATCTGGAATAGTGATTGTTAGTTCTAGTCTGATTCTTTCCCAGAGATCAAAAGGAACTTCCACAACTTTATTTTTATTGCTATGGGGACTAGGAATAATATCTGTTTTAGAAACAGAACTGATCGAATTATTATTCACAGCAGCTGCACAGCTAATAAATATTATTAAACTGATAGCTAAGATAATTCTGTACATTTTAAAAACTATCTTTCCAGCTCCTAATTTCACCCAATACTTCTGCAGTATCAATTAACTTTCTTTTTGAATATTTTTCGGCCGCTTTTATTACCGATAACTCCCTGCATCTCATAAATGGATTAATTTTAAGCTCCCTTTCAATGAGGCTAGGCAAAGAGGGCTTATTCAGAGATCTAGTTTCACTTACTTGCTTTATAGCCTTTAGAATATCTTTGTTATGAGGTTCTACTGCATTAGCAAACTTTAAATTTGATTCTGTATATTCATGTCCACAATACACGAGCGTATTTGAGGGGAGTTCCTTATATCTATCCATTGAAAATAGCATGTCTTCTGGTGTGCCTTCAAATAATCTTCCGCAACCAGCATAAAATAGTGTGTCACCAGAAAAAAGAATCGGCTTATTTGTTGTGTCACAAAAATAAGATAGTTGGTCATTAGTATGACCTGGTGCGGAAAATGCCTTAAATTCATAGTCACCTAAAATATTAAAATTTTCATTATCATGGAGAGGATTGGTTATTCCTTTAATATGATTTCCTGAGGGGCCATATGCTGAACATTGATATTCAGCGATAACTTCTTCAAGTCCTCCAGTATGATCCCAATGATGGTGAGTAATTAGTACATCAGTGAGTTCGTATCCTGTTTTTTTAATATATTCGTGTATTGGTTTCGCATCTCCAGGATCAACAATTGCAATTTTTCCTTCAGATTCCATGATCCAAATATAGTTATCACTAAATGCGTTTAAATGATTTATCTTCATCGCGTTTATAACTTAGTTTGAGAATAGTTTTACTAACTGTAATACAATAAGTATCTAACAAAAATGATGGAAATAGAAGTCTTTACTGATGGAGCTTGCAGGGGAAATCCAGGTCCTGGCGGCTGGGGCGTACTGCTGATAGTAGACGGCGAAGAGATGACATTATTTGGAGGGGAAAAGAATACGACTAATAATCGAATGGAACTAAAAGCTGCAATAAAGGCATTAGAGTATTTTGAGAAGAAAGTTTCACTTTCTATTACCACTGATTCTAATTATGTAAAAGATGGCGTGACGAAGTGGTTGATCAATTGGAAGAACAATAACTGGGTAACAGCTTCAAGAAAACCTGTTAAAAATAAAGATTTATGGGAGAAATTAGATACGTTAAATTCTTTTCATAAAGTTTCTTGGCAATGGGTAAAAGCTCATGCAGGGCACAGAGAAAATGAGATTGCAGATTTACTTGCTAATAAGGGTATAGACGAACTATAAATGCTAAGACAGATAATATTAGATACTGAGACAACAGGTTTAGATCCAAAATCAGGACATAGAGTCATCGAGATTGGATGTATAGAATTAGTGAATAGAAAATTTACAGGAGAACAACTCCACATTTATTTAAATCCAGATAGAGACAGTGATGAAGCAGCACTAGAGGTGCATGGATTAACATCAGAATTTCTTAGTGATAAGCCAAGATTTAAAGATATTTACGAAGAGTTTCTTGAATTCATAAAAGGATCGGAATTGCTTATACATAATGCAGAATTCGATGTAAATTTTCTTGATCATGAGATAAAACGTCTTTCAAAGAAATTACCAACACTATCAAATTGTGTAACGAAAATTACCGATACACTGCAAATAGCTAGAGAAAAACATCCTGGTCAAAGAAATAGCCTGGATGCGTTAGTAAAGAGATACGAAATAGGAGGATATGATAGAGAATTACACGGAGCTTTGCTTGATTCGCAAATATTAGGTGATGTCTATCTTTCTATGACTGGAGGGCAGAGTGACCTTGATTTCAGCATTTCAACAATAGAGCAAAAAGTAAATGAGAGTCACTCCTCAAAACAACCCTATTCAAAATTAAATTTAAAAGTTATAGAGTTGACTGAAGAAGAGAATCAATCTCACAAAGAGTATTTGCTCAGAATGAAAGAGGAAACAGGCAAGGATCCACTAGGACTCAACTAAAATGTCAATTATCAAAACTAGATTTGCACCTAGTCCAACAGGCAATCTTCATATTGGTGGTGCTAGAACTGCTTTATTTGCATGGCTTTATGCCAAATCTCAAAATGGTGACTGCCTATTAAGAATCGAAGATACAGACAGAGAAAGGTCAAAAGATGAATTTTCAAAAGAAATTATAGAAAGTTTTAAGTGGCTTGGAGTTGAGTTCGATGGGGAAGTAGTTTATCAATCAAAGAATGTCAATCGGTATAAAGAAATTATAGACCAACTCCTTGATCAGGGTTCAGCTTATGTCTGTAAAGGCGAAGATACTGAAACAGATAAAGAGTGCAGGGACAAAAATCTCTTACGAGATAAGAACACAGTTGTTCGATTTAAGATGCCTGAAAAGGGCGTGACTGTTTATGAGGATATAGTAAAAGGTTCGATAGAAGTTGAAAATGAGCAAATTGATGATTTTATTATCGAAAGAAGTGATGGATCAGCTACTTATAATTTATGTGTTGTTGTAGATGATGCAGATTCGGAGATTTCACATGTCATCAGAGGTGATGATCATATTAATAATACTTTTAAGCAGATAAATGTTTTTAAGGCTTTAAAAAAAGAAGTACCTACTTATGGCCATGTTCCTATGATCCTTGGTGAAGATGGTAAAAGATTATCTAAGAGACATGGAGCTATTGGAGTCAGAGAATATGAGACATTGGGTATTTTACCAGAAGCGTTAAAGAATTATTTTCTTAGGCTTGGGTGGTCCATTGGCGATGATGAAATATTTAATGCAGATGAAATGAAAAAGAGTTTTCAGTTTGGAGTTTTGAATAAGTCTCCTGCTACTTTTTCTATGGATAAGTTGCTTTGGTTTAATAAATATTATTTGGATCAAATGAACATAGATCAATTGATGAAAGTTTTAGCTTCCAAGGACTTTGATGGTAGTGAATACTCCAAAACTATTTTGGAAACTATAAGGGATAGGTGTTCAACATTAAATGAATTTTCTATAAATGCTGAATATTTTTTTAAGGACATAAAAGATTATGATGAGAAATTGTTAATCAAACATTGTAAGAAGGACACTCTTGATCATTTATCTCTCTTAAAGGAGAAATTTAAAGAACTTAAGAATTGGGAACAAACTAGCATAAAAGAAGCCATTGATAATGTTATCGCTGACTTTGAGATAGGATTTGGAAAGATAGGTTTACCTCTAAGGTTGGCTCTTACTGCGACAGTAAATTCTCCTTCAATTGATCTAGTATGTCAGCTGCTAGGCAAAGAAATTACTTTAAAAAGGATCGAAAAATTTTTAATTAGGATTAAGGACTTAAAAACTCATCAATAGCATCCCATGCTCTTTTTCTAATGTCATCTCTTTCCATCATGATCTCGTGTTCAGATTCTAATGAAACTATAGTTGTTAATTTTGATTGACTCAGTAATTTAACATTCAACGAGCTATTCACCAATTTGTCATTTGTTGCATCTAGAAGAAGCAGAGGTTTTTTTATCGCAGAGGACCAATCTAATGATTTGAAATAATTTGTTCTTTGGAGGGCATGCTTCAACCATCCAACAGTTATTCCTCTTACACCTAATTCAGGAAACTGACTCAGTAATTTAAAAGTCCTATTAAATCTTTCTTCATCTGTTGTGAGCGCATTTTCTAGAAACGATTCTTCTAGCCATCCTAAATCTTGATGCCAAGAAGGCTTTTGTATTGGAAAAGTACCTAGACCAAAGTTTTCTAAAATACCCAGCAAGCTTACCAATCTTCTTGAAACTGCATTCGCTCTGACAGAAATCATTGGAGCGCACAGAATACATTTACTAAATATATTCTCAGGAGCTATGAAGTAAGAGGTTAGCAGACAACCACCCATTGAATGCCCAAACCCTATAAAGGGTCCTGGACATATGGGTCTAAAACACTCATCAACTACTTTAACCAGGTCTTTGTCATAAGTTTCAAATTTATCAATATGACCTATTCTTTTATTATTTGATTTTCTTGATGAGAGACCCTGACCTCTCCAGTCCATCATCGCGACAGCATATCCTCTTTTAATGAATTCAGAGATAACTTCATAATATTTCTCTATGAATTCCGTTCTACCTGATTGAAGAATTATGGTTCCTTTCTCACTATCAAGATTCCAAAAAGCAATCCTTACTCTATCTTTTTTGTTGAGAGGAAAAAAATAACATTCTCCACCCGAACAGGATAAATTGTCTGTTTCATATAATGGTGCTTTTGGAAGTTTAGTTTTCAATTCTTTAAGTCAAAATTTATTATGATCAGTTTAATTGATTTTCTGATTCATCGTTGGTAAGTATAATAGTTGTTAAGTATGAATGGGGCTATAGCTCAGCTGGGAGAGCGCAACACTGGCAGTGTTGAGGTCGGCGGTTCGATCCCGCCTAGCTCCACCAATCAATAGATAGATAATTCTATA
>Ga0209036_1000448_pt1 | contig 17888 bp, 17 predicted proteins | sample MarorgKNORR_S2LV_3_FD_188222 | JGI IMG/M metagenome (GOLD analysis project Ga0209036, IMG submission 188222) | Marine microbial communities from the Southern Atlantic Ocean, analyzing organic carbon cycling - DCM_A/KNORR_S2/LV (SPAdes) (version 2) | ecosystem: Environmental > Aquatic > Marine >... | reverse complement strand
TATTTAACGGGGAGTTAAAATGAAAATATTATGTGTGTTATACGACGATCCTATTTCTGGAATGCCAGAAAGTTATGCACGAGATGACCTACCAAAATTAGATAAATATCCGGATGGGATGACTTTACCATCACCAAGCTCTGTTGACTTCACACCTGGTGAACTACTTGGTTGTGTATCAGGTGAATTAGGTTTGCGAAAATTTTTAGAAGATGCTGGACATACTTTAGTTGTTACTTCAGATAAAGATGGAGATGGTTGTACTGCTGATAAAGAATTGGTTGATGCAGATATTGTAATTTCTCAACCTTTTTTTCCATATTACCTAACAAGAGACAAAATGGAATCTGCACCAAATCTTAAGATGGCTATTACAGCAGGCATTGGGTCTGATCATGTTGATCTCCAAGCGGCTATGGATAATAACGTTGATGTTGTTGAGGTTACATACTGTAATTCAAGATCTGTGGCTGAGCATATAGTAATGATGATTTTATCAATGGTTCGTGATTATCATAATCAGCATAGAATTGTTAAGGAAGGTGGATGGAATATAGCCGATGCTGTTCAAAGATCTTATGACGTTGAAGGTATGCATGTTGGTACTGTTGCAGCTGGAAGAATTGGTATAGACATGCTCAGAAAAATGAAACCATTTGATGTTCATTTACATTATTTTGATATTCATAAACTTCCAGACGAAGTAGAGGCTGAATTAAACTTAACTTACCATGATTCTGTCGAGTCTTTAGTAGCAGTTTGTGATGTAGTAAATATTAGCTGCCCACTGCATCCTAAAACAGAGCATTTATTCAATGACGAAATGATTAGTAAGATGAAACGAGGTGCTTATATAGTTAATACAGCTAGAGGAAAAATTTGTGATAAAGACGCAATAGCTAGAGGCTTGGAGTCTGGGCAACTTAGTGGTTATGCTGGTGATGTATGGTTCCCGCAACCCGCACCAAACGATCACGTATGGAGAACTATGCCAAATCATGGAATGACTCCTCATACCTCTGGTACTTCACTATCAGCTCAAGCAAGATATGCCGCCGGTGTTAGGGAAATTTTAGAATGTTTCTTTGAAGACAAGCCTATAAGAGAACCATATTTGATTGTTCAAAATGGTGATTTGGCTGGTATGGGAGCTCACTCTTATACTAAAGGAACTGCTACGGATGGTTCTGAGGAAGCAGCTAATTATAAAAAATAAATCCTCTTTTTAATCAGGACGAATTAAATTTTCGTCCTGATTAGTTTTATAATATTTTCATGAAATCTTCTTATTGGAAATCTAATTTAGTTATTCTTGCCTCACTTCTTGTCATCTGGTTTGTTGTTTCATTTGGTTTTGGAATATTGTGGTCTGAAAAATTAGATAATTTTAGTATTGGAGGTTTTAAGTTAGGCTTTTGGTTTTCACAACAGGGGAGTATTTACTTTTTCGTATTAATAATTTTTATTTATGTTTATCTATTAAATAAACTTGATAAGAAATATTTCGATAACTCTGATCAATCAAATATCGAAGAAGAATGAGTCTTCAAGCGCTGACATACTTATTCGTTGGAATATCATTTGCTATTTACATTGGAATAGCAATTTGGTCTAGAGCAAGATCAACAAATGATTTTTATATTGCTGGTAAGGGAGTTAGTCCTGTAGCAAATGGAATGGCTACAGCCGCTGATTGGATGTCGGCGGCATCTTTTATATCAATGGCAGGATTAATTGCCTTTTTGGGAAAAGATGGCTCAGTATATTTAATGGGCTGGACAGGAGGTTATGTTCTATTAGCACTTTTGCTAGCACCATATCTGAGGAAATTTGGTAAATATACAGTTCCTGATTTTATTGGCACAAGATATTACTCAAAAGCAGCAAGATTGGTAGCAATAATATGTTTGATATTTATATCTTTTACATATGTAGCTGGTCAAATGCGAGGTGTTGGAATTGTATTCTCTAGATTTCTCGAAGTAGATATTAATACAGGCGTTATTATAGGAATGCTTATTGTATTCTTTTATGCTGTTTTAGGAGGTATGAAAGGCATTACATATACTCAAGTAGCTCAATATTGTGTTCTTATATTTGCCTATCTTGTTCCCGCAATATTTATATCATTAATGATAACGAATAACCCAATACCGCAACTTGGTTTTGGTGACAAAATAGCAGGTTCTTCATTGTATCTGCTAGATAAACTAGATGAGCTTTCAATTGAATTAGGTTTTAATGCATACACCGAATATACAAAGTCTAATATAGATGTATTTTTTATTACTGCAGCCTTGATGTTTGGAACTGCTGGCTTGCCTCATGTCATTGTAAGATTTTTTACTGTTCCTAAAGTTAGTGATGCCAGAAAATCTGCTGGTTATGCATTAGTCTTTATAGCTCTTTTATATACAACAGCTCCTGCAGTTGCAGCTTTTGCAAAGATTAATTTTATTGATTCTGTCCAAAAAGTTGAATACGAGTCAGCACCAGATTGGTTCACAAACTGGGAAAATATTGGTCTGATTGCATGGAAAGATAAAAATAACGATGGGATCATAAACTATTCATCTGGAAATGCACTTGAAGGAGTAAAACCAAAATACACAAACCAATTTGGTGAATTTGGTGAAAGAATTGTAGAAAATGCCTCAGAACAATCTAACAATAATGAGGTCTATATTGATAATGATATTATGGTCTTAGCAAATCCAGAAATTGCTAAACTTCCTAACTGGGTAATTGCTTTGGTTGCAGCTGGAGCTCTTGCAGCTGCATTATCTACAGCAGCAGGACTTCTATTAGTAATTTCAGCCTCAATTTCCCATGATCTTATGAAAAAGATTTTGTTACCAAATATTACTGAAAAACAAGAACTTTTTTATGCAAGATGTGCCGCTGCGGTTGCAATTTTTATTGCTGGATTATTTGGTATTTATCCTCCTGGATTTGTAGCTCAAGTTGTTGCTTTTGCTTTCGGATTAGCAGCTTCGACAATATTCCCTGCATTATTCTTGGGCATCTTTTATAAAAGATTAAACAAAGAGGGTGCTATTGCTGGAATGCTAACTGGTTTGATAGCAACATCTTCTTACATAAGCTATTTTAAATTTGTAAATCCAGCAATTAATAATTCAGATTATTGGATCTTTGGAATTTCTCCAGAAGGTTTTGGTTTTTTAGGCATGATACTTAATTTTGTAGTTGCATTAATTGTTTCAACTTTTTATAGTAAACCACCTAAAGAAATCTATCAGATGATAGATGAAATAAGAAAGCCATAGTCTATGAAAAAAACAGTTGCCATTATCGGCTCTTCAGGAGCTATTGGAAATGCGGTATCAGATAATCTTATCAATGATGAATCTATAGGTATCATTTATAAATTTTCCAGATCGATGTCTGTTAAAGAAAACGAGAGAGTTAAAAATATTTTCTTAGACATTGAAGATGAGGAATCTATTAAATCATCCCTTGACCATGTTCCATCAGATACAAAGTTTGACTTAGTATTTGTAGCAACGGGTATCTTACATAATGATAAAGAAATTTTTCCAGAAAAGAGCATTAAAGATATAGATATCGATAAATTAAAAAAAGTTATATTGGTGAACACAATAGGACCAACTTTAATAGGAAAATACTTTATTCCTTACTTAAGAAAAGATGAAAAAAGTGTCTTTGCTTTTTTGAGCGCCAGAGTAGGTAGCATTTCAGAAAATAAACTTGGAGGTTGGTATTCCTACCGCGCTAGTAAGACAGCCTTAAATCAAATTATTAAAAATTTTAGTATAGAGATAAAAAGGACAAATAAAAATGCAATTTTTGTTGGGCTTCAACCAGGTACTGTTAAGAGTTTTCTCAGCAAGCCATTTGAAAGAAATGTCAAAGAAGATAATCTTTTTACTCCTGAATATAGCGCAGAAAAATTGCTTCAGGTAATCAATGATCTAAGTCCAGATGATTCAGGTAAATTTTTTGCCTGGAATGGAGAAGAAATCCAACCATAAAAAAACCCAGCACTAGGCTGGGTTTTCTGAATAAAATTAAATTATTCTGAGTCGCTTACAGCAGCTACATAAATAGCTAAACCAAATGCGATTTTGTTAATAAAATCAGCAAGGTTATAGATTGTATTTGCACCTGCCATATCACCGCCACCCATAGCGCCTAGCCAATATCCAATTGGATATATAGCCCAACCAAAAGTAACAATCAGTCTGATTGTTCCAAATGCGCTTTGTGCTGCAGCATTACCACTTGAAGCATTAAGTTTTCCAGCTTCGCCAGAAAATACTTCCCAGATAATATATAACCATGCAATTGTTGCAACTACTCCGCAAACCAATGCGTTTGAACCAGTTTCACCCATAAAGCCAACAATAAGCATCACTAACGAAGCTCCTAAAAGCTTCCAGAAAACACTTGAGCTAACATTGGTACACACTTTAAGAATTAAGTAGAACTCAATAATTTGAAGTGGAACTGTGATTAACCAGTCAATGTATCTATATACTGTAGGTGATGTTCCAGTTTCAACCCAAACACCTCTCATATAGAGATAATGCCAAAACGCCACACCAGTAACTAAACCAGCTACTGATAATGATGTTTTCCATTTGCCGTGAACTCTGTCTCTTTCAACAAAGAAGAAAACAGTAGCAGCAAGCATAGCAGCTGTTACCAGCCAGAATGTTACTCCTGTTACGTCACTTGTCTGCAGATCAGCAGCAAATGCTGGAAGTGCAACTGCACCAACCATCATTAATAAAAATTTCATATATAACTCCTTATAAGTAGAGTTGGAGTACAAAATACTCCCCCCGTTAATATACAAGAATCTATGATACCAAAATATCAAAAGGTAGCAAACTTGAGGTATCTATTATAAATATAGATTATTTTGAATTATTTAAATTAAATATCTTCACTTTAACTATCAATGAACAGAATTATCATTTAAAGCATAAATATGAATATATTTATCCTGTGATAATATATTTAAAAAATAGGGATTATATGAGAAGTTTCACATCTTCAAAACCTTTGAATGGCATAAAAGTAATAGAGCTATCTAACATGATTACATGCTCATTAGCTGCTATGACAATGTCATCTCAAGGAGCAGAAATCATAAAAGTTGAACCTCCAAAAATCGGAGATAAGATGAGGCCGCTGGGAACTCAAAAGAACGGAGTATCTGGATTTTTTCATAATTGTAATCGAGGCAAAAGATCACTTGCAATTGATCTTAAATCTGAAGCAGGGGTTCAAGCTATAAAAGATCTCATTTCTGAAACCGATATTTTAATGCATAACTATAGACCAGGAATTATGGATAAATTAGGTCTTGGATCTGAAACTTTAAGAGAGATAAATCCAAAACTAATCTATATAGCTGTAAGTGGCTTTGGGACTAAGGGGCCAATGGCTGATTTACCCGCATTTGATCACGTGATACAAGGCTTTGCTGGGTTTACTGATCTTCAATCATCTGATGATGACTCCTTTGAATTTATCAAAACTTTTATTTGCGACAAGGTCACAGCCTATACAGTTTGTCAGGCTGCTACAGCAGCATTGCTTGCAAGGACAAGTACAAAAATTGGACAACATATAGACATTTCTATGCTTCATGCTTGTTTATCATTCATGTGGCCAGATGGAATGATGCACAGAACTTTGAAAGATAAGGATAAATTTGAAATGTCTCCAGGATCAGACTATTTTCAAACTATAAATTATAGCGATGGAGGAGTTGCTTTAGCTGCTTTAACAGATGAACATTATGAAATTGTTTTACCTATGTTAGGTTATCCAGAACTTGTTGGTACTCCATTATTTTTTTCAATAGCATCCAGGATGTCTAATATGAAAGAAGTTATGAAAACATATAAAGAACCCAAAAAAGATATAGGTGTTGATAAAGCGCTTGAGATTCTTACACAGGCTGATATTCCATGTTCTCCATGCATTAAAAGGGATGAAATAGAAACAGTTGAGCAAATTAAGGCGATAGGCGCACTTGAGACTTATGTTACTAAAGCTATGGGCGAGCTTACTGTCACAACTCCACCAGTTTTATTTGAGGGCAAATCCACTTCCCATGCAGAACCTAGTCCATTATTAGGAGAACACAGTAGAGATATTCTTAAAGAAATTGGCTGGGAAGACGTAAAAATAAGCAAACTCATAGATTCTGGCGATGTATTAATAACAAGTATTTAAAAGATATTTCCATTAATAATACAATTTAGGTATTATTTTGTTATGAAAGTAGCTATTTATCCAGGTTCATTCGATCCTATAACCTTCGGCCACATGGATATCATTGATAGAGCAAGCGGTCTCTTTGATAAAGTAATTGTTGCTGTAGCAAAGAGTGAAGCAAAAAATACTTTATTTAGCTTAGAAGATAGAGTTAGATTAGTTAAAACAATATACAAAGATAACCCAAGAGTTGAAATTGTAGATTTTCCAAGACAACTAACAGTTGATGTGGCGAAAGATCAAGGAGCTTGTGCAATCATAAGGGGTCTCAGAGCAGTATCTGATTTTGAATATGAATTTCAATTGGCAACAATGAATAGATCTTTAGCGCCTGATATTGAAAGTATCTTTTTAACTCCCAAAGAAAGTTTGATTTATGTTTCTTCAAGTTTAATTAAAGAAATTTGTGATCTTAAAGGAGATATTTCTAAGTTTGTACATCCTTCAGTAGAGCAAGCTCTCAAAGCAAAGTTAGGCTCTTAAACCTGACAATTCTCACAAAAGAACGTAGATCTTTGACCAAGAACAATTCTCTTTATTTTACGTTTACATTTTTTACAAGGCTTATCTTCGAGGCCATAAACATTTAGCTCTAGTTTAAAATATCCTTCACTTCCATCAGCGGAGTAAAAATCTTTTAAGGTGGTGCCTCCCATCTTAATTGCTTGCTTAAGAACTTTTTTGATAGCTTTTATTATGTCATCACACTCTGAAAGGCTAATTTTCTTTGCTGGCCTCAATGGATTAATTGATGCAAGAAATAAACTCTCAGATGCATAAATATTACCAACACCCACAACCTTCTTCTGATCCATTAGTAATTTTTTAATATTAAGTTTGCTATTAAGAGTTAAGGCATGCAGATAATCTTTATTAAAACTTCTGGATAGAGGCTCAATTCCCAAATTTGATATAAGAGGGTGATCATTTATATTCTTAGTTATATGAAGCGAACCAAATCTTCGTACGTCATTAAAAATAATTTTTTTATCTTTAAAAACAAATTCGACATGATCATGTTTCTTAAAATAATTATCTTTTTTATTCTGTATTCTTAACTTACCAGACATTCCAAGATGAAGCATTAAAGAATAGACATCTAGTTTAATAATTATGTATTTAGCTCTTCTCGATATTTTATAAATTCTTTTATTAGCTGTTAATTTTTCAAGATCTTTATCAACTTCCCATCTTAGATTTCTGTTATGGATTACAATTTTTTCAAGTATAGAATTTTCAAATCCACTAATTGCTCTAACGGTAGTTTCAACCTCAGGCAATTCTGGCATTGATTAATTTAAAAGGTTATTAATTTCTACAATATTACTTGGATCAATAGTTCCTGCAGCTAGAGCAAGTCTAAGGTTTGCAAGAATATAATCATATTTAGCATTTGCTAGGTTCTTTTCAGCACTATAGAGATTTTTTTCAGCCTGAAGTAGGTCAACAATATTTCTTGTACCAACTTTGTAACCAACCTGAGTTGCCTCTAAAGCACTGGTCGCAGATATAACTGCTTGTGTTTGAGCTGTAACATTAGCAACTAACGTATTTACATTTGAAAATTGCGATCTTACCTCTTGTATAATTCTTCTTTCAGTAAATAAAGTATTTTCATCAGCTTGGTTGTACTGTGAATATGCTTGTTTTCGCCTTGAATTAACTGCACCACCTTGGAACAAAGGCATGCTCAGTTGAATGGAATAATTTCTTCTTCCTGTTACTGCGGGAACAGGGATTCCCTGGCCATTTATACTAAAACCCTCGTAGTTAAATTGATTAGTTTCTGATTCAGAACCTGATCCTACTATATCAATTTTTGGTAAATGATTTGAAGCAGCGCTTCTAGCATTACTTTTAGCAGCATCTTTTCTAAGGTAAGAGGCTTTCAGTTGATAATTATTTTTTAGAGCTAATTGAACCCATTCTTCTTTAGAGTTTGGGAAAGGTGATGATATCTGAAGGTTATCTCCCAATTGATCTAATGAAAATATTTCTCTGCCAATAAGAGCATTTAATGCTTCTCTAGCAGAAAAAAGATTACCTTCATTATTTATTCTAGCTGCTTTACTAAGATCAAATGCTAATTGAGCTTCCTGAACTCCAGTTATGGCAGATAAACCAACTTCATATCTTTGCTGTGCTTGATCTAATTGTTTCTTAATAGCTTTTTCTTCAGAAACCGAAGCATTTAAGTTATCAATTGCTCGTAAAACTCCAAAATAGAGCTCAGCAGTTCTCACCAATAAACTCTGTTGCTCATATGCAAACTCTGCCTCAGATGCGTTAGTCAGAGATTTAGATCTTTTAAAATTAAACCAAGTGTCCAACCTAAACAAAGGTTGAGAAACTCTGGCTGATTTAGAGAAAGAGTTATATTCTTGTTGTAGTTGATCATTTTGATAATATTCATTCCAATTAGTTGCACCACTTAGGGTAACACTTGGCATTAAAGCTGCTCTTCCCTGAACTACTATCTCCTTATCGGCCAGATACGAGTATTCAGCAGACCTAAATGTAGGGTCGTTTTCTAAAGCTTCGTTATAGATATCTAATAAATTCTCAGATGAGAGATGACTACTCACTAAAAGGACAAACAATATTTTGCTTTTTAAATTAATTCGCATAGTGATATTTTAACCCATTAAATGTGTGCAGTGTAAACATTATAATAATTATTACTCTATATAGAGTAGTAATAGACTGGATTTTATTCAAAAAGTTTAATTCGAGCATTTTTTTTTCAGTTATTAGAGTAGAATATCTAATATTCAAAAACTTTTATGAAAAACAAAATAACAAAAAGTTTTTTAAAAATAATCTTTAAGGCAGATTAAATTGGCCAAGAATACCTACGACTCTAAAGCTATTGAAGTACTGTCAGGTTTAGATCCTGTTAGAAAAAGGCCTGGAATGTATACGGATACTTCATGTCCAAATCATCTTATTCAGGAGGTATTAGATAATTCTGTTGATGAGGCGATTGCAGGTCACTGCTCAAACATAAAAGTAAAAGTATGCAAAGATGGGAAAATACAAGTTTCTGATGATGGCAGGGGTATGCCAGTTGATATTCATCCTGAGCATAAGGTTTCTGGAGTCGAATTAATTCTTTGTAAGCTTCATGCTGGAGCTAAGTTCTCTGGCGATGAGTATAGTTTTTCTGGTGGTTTACATGGGGTTGGAGTATCTGTTGTGAATGCATTATCTGAGGATCTTAAAGTAAAAATAAAAAGGGATTCTAAAGAGTTTGAAATGCATTTTAATAATGGAAATAAAAAGAAAGAACTTAAGGTCATTGGAGATGTAGGCGCAAGAAATACTGGTACCACAATAACCTTTAAGCCAAATGATAAGTACTTTGAATCTGATCAAATAAAAATAAAGGAACTAAAACATGTTCTAAAAGCGAAGGCAGTTCTATGTCCAGGACTAACCATAGACTTTCATCATGAAAAGAAAGCAGAAAAGATTAAATGGTTCTTTGAAGACGGACTAAAAAGTTATTTAGAAGATTCTTCTGTGGGACTTGATTTGATATTAAATGATTCGATAGTTTCATCCAAGGACTCAAAAACTCAAGAAGTTGATTTTGTAATAAATTGGACAAGTAAAGCCATTAAAAACAAACTTGATGAAACATATGTAAATCTTATTCCTACCGCTCAAGGAGGATCACATTTAAATGGTTTTAAGTCAGGCTTGTTAGAAGCAATGAAGGAATTTTGTGACATAAGGAGTCTTTTGCCTAAAGGGCTAAAAATTAATGCAGATGATGTTATCTGTAATGCAACTTTCGTCGTTTCATCCAAATTACAGAATCCACAGTTTGCTGGACAAACAAAAGAAAGGCTTGATTCTAAAGATCATATGGCATTTGTAAGTAGTTCAACAAAAGACATTTTTAGCATATGGTTTAATACTCATACTGAAGAGGGTGAAAGAATAGCTGAATTAGCAATCGCAGCTGCTCAGACTAGAGCAAAGGCCTCAAGTACTGTCGAGAGAAAGAAAACCTTTAAAGGCCCAGCACTACCTGGAAAATTATCTGATTGTAATAGTGAAGACCTTAACGAAACAGAACTATTTTTAGTTGAAGGTGACTCAGCAGGAGGATCTGCTAAACAAGCAAGAGAGAGATCTTTTCAAGCAATAATGCCCCTAAGGGGTAAGATTTTAAATACATGGGATCTTCAAAGTGATGAAATTATTAAATCTCAAGAAATAAAAAATCTTTCAACAGCAATAGGTGTTTTGCCAGGTAATTCAGATATTTCTGGATTGCGATATGGAAAAATATGCATACTAGCAGATGCTGATTCCGATGGACTTCATATAGCAACTTTATTGTGTGCGTTATTTTTAAGACATTACAAAAGCCTTGTCCAAGACGGACGCATATACATAGCTATGCCTCCTTTATACAGGGTTGATTGTGGTAAAGAAGTTCTTTATGCACTTGATGAGCAGCAAAAAGATATCGTTGTTAAAGAGTTTAAAAACAAGAAGCGCAATTCAAAAATCAATATTCAAAGATTTAAAGGACTTGGCGAAATGAATCCCTCTCAATTAAGGGAAACTGTTATGGATCCAAAATCAAGACAACTTGTTAGGCTTTCAATATCAGCAACTGATAACGCTAATGCGATGATGGATCTGCTTTTATCAAAGAAGAATGCTCCTGCAAGAAAGGAATGGCTTGAAAAGAAAGGATCATTGGTGAGGATGTAAAAATGACAAAAGATCAATTCGAATCAATAAGTCTAAAAAAATATGCGGAAGAATCATATTTAAATTATGCAATGTATGTAATTTTAGATAGAGCTCTGCCAAATGTAGGCGATGGTCTAAAGCCAGTGCAAAGAAGAATTTTATATGCAATGTCTGAGCTTGGATTAGATGCTGGTGCAAAATACAAAAAATCTGCAAGAACAGTAGGTGATGTAATTGGTAAATTTCATCCTCATGGAGATAGTGCTGCATATGAAGCAATGGTTCTTATGGCACAAAATTTTTCATTTAAATATCCGCTAGTTGATGGCCAGGGTAATTGGGGGTCCCAAGATGACCCAAAATCATTCGCAGCAATGAGGTATACAGAATCAAAATTAACAGCCTTTGCCAATCTTCTTATTTCAGAACTTAAATCTGGTACAGTTGATTGGCAACCTAATTTTGATGGATCACTTCTTGAACCAGTAATTTTCCCATCAAAAATACCAATGATATTACTCAATGGAACATCTGGTATAGCTGTTGGAATGGCTACAGATATTGCTTCTCATAATATAAACGAAGTAATTGATGCAACAATAAAACTTATAGATAAACCTAAAACCGATTTAAAAGATATTTTGAAAATCATAAATGGTCCGGATTTTTCTAATCATGCATCTATTATTGCTAATTCTGAAGAATTATATGAAATGTATGCAACAGGAAGAGGTGGTTTTAAAATTCAAGCTCACTGGACCCAAGAACAAAATCAAATAATTATAAATGCATTACCTTATCAAGCCTCTGGGTCAAAGATACTTGAACAGATTGCAGACCAAATGGTTAATAAAAAATTGCCAATGGTAGTTGATCTTTCGGATGAGGGTGATCACAAAGAGCCTGTTCGATTGGTTATAACTCTTAAATCCAACAGGGTTAATGCGAGTGATCTAATGAATCATTTGTTTGCTTCTACTGATCTGCAAAAATCATATCGTATGAATATGAATTTGATTTCATTAAAAGGAGGGCCAAAAGTTTTTTCATTAGTAGATCTATTAAAAGAGTGGCTAGTTTTTAGAAAAGAAACTGTAAAAAGAAAACTTGAACATAGGCTAGATCAAGTAAATGATAGACTGCATATACTCGAGGGGCTTTTAACTATTTTTATTGATATCGATAAGGTAATTAAAATTATACGAAACTCTGAGGAACCAAAAAAAGACTTAATTAAAAACTTCAAATTATCTGACATACAAGCAAATGCAATTTTAGAAATAAAATTAAGACAAATAGCAAAATTAGAGCAAATCAAGCTTGAAAAAGAGAAGAATGAGTTAGTTTCTGAACAAGATGAAATTGAAAAAGTATTAAAATCAAAGTCAAGACTCAAGACTTTAATTAAAAATGAACTTTTAGAAATAAAAGATAACTTTGGCGACGAGCGCAAATCTCCAATAATTTCAGAGTCAGAGGCAAAAGTATTCTCTGAAGAAGAAACAATTGTCACAGAGCCAATAACGGTTGTATTATCAAAAGCCGGTTGGATTCGGAGTGCAAAGGGCCATGAAATAGATCCAAGTTCATTATCCTATAAAGGAGATGATTCGCTTCAAGATTTTGCTAGAGGAAAAAGTAATCAGCTTGCTGTCTTCTTAGACTCCAATGGAAAGGCCTACTCAATTCCAAGCCATTCTCTTCCTTCGGCTAGAGGAATGGGTGAGCCAATTACTGGAAGATTAAATGCAGATTCTGGAGTTAAATTTATCTCATCTTCAATCGGAGCGGATGTTGATAAATTTTTAATCATGAATTCAGGTGGCTATGGTTATATAGCTGAATATAAAAATATGATTTCAAACAAGAAATCAGGAAGAGCATTTATGCGTCTTCCAGAAAATGCTGAAATGTTAAAGGCTATCCCTTTAAGAAATGATCATACTCACATTGCTGCCGTTTCAAATATTGGTAAGCTCTTGATATTTGAAATAAGCGAACTACCAATTTTAGGAAAAGGCAAAGGCAATAAGATAATAAATATCCCTAAAGATAAACTTGCTGCTGGAGAAGAGTTCATGGCTCATGCACAACTATTAGCAATTGATAGTTCTTTAAGAATTGAAGTTGGTAAAAGATTTGTTACTTTAAAACCTAAAGACTGGTCAGAATATATTCTTACTCGAGCAAAACGTGGTAAAAAAGTTGGCAAGCTGATAAATATTGAAAGATTAGTCGAAGAACTAAAAACCTCTAAAGAAGATCATTAGATAATTAGGCTGAATCACATTGGTAACAATTGAAAAAAAGGATAAATCAAATTATTTAATCTCTTTGAGTCCTAATAGCTCATTAGAAGGAATGGCAAGAATAATTTTTCTAGCAAGTATTACTTTCGTTTGCGGCGGTATAGCAATAATATTTTATTTTTTTGGTGCATTTATGATACTTCCATTTGCAGGAATTGAGCTAACTATTTTATTTATAGCTTTTTATTTAAGCTTTAAATGGAGTTCTAAAAAAGAAAAAATATATATCTCACAAGACATTGTAAAAATTGAGAAAGGAATTACCAAAGCTGAATATTTGTGGGAAGAATTTAGAACCTTCACCTCTTTTCAAATTCAAAAAGATATAAATAAAATAATAAGACTTAGCTTTAGATCAAAAGGTAAAGATGTTTTTGTTGGAGACTTTTTGAATGAAGATGATAAAAATAAACTAAAAGATGAAGTTGGTATAATTATTCAAGAATTAAATTCTCAAACTCCTTAGCCAGTCCATTTTTTTAACTTCTTCTCAACCATCTTTAGTTTTAATTTAGTTGGAACAGGGACTCCATTTTTAAACTTAGGAAATGCTTCGCCAACTATTAAAGGCCTTAAATATTCAATTGCTTTATTAGTAACACCAAAACCATCTTTAGTGATAAATGATTTCGGTAATTTTTTTTCTACATTTGCAATTTTTGATAAAGGAGCTGGTTCAACTTTCCATGAGTATTTTTTACCATCGCCTCTTTTTATTACAGGCATTACACCATTCAAACCGCGAACAGCATATCGCACAGCATGAGATCCAACTGCTTCTGCATGTGCTAAATCAGTCTTAGATGCAATGTGTCTGGCACTTCTTTGAAGATAATCAGAAACAGCCCAATGATTTTTTAATTTTAATTTTGCGTTAATTAAGTTTGATAAAAATGGAGCTACTCCTCCAAGTTGAGAATGACCAAATGCATCCTTTAGATTAGATTCTGCTAAAAATTTACCTTTTTTATTTCTTACTCCTTCAGATGCAACAATTACACAATAACCTTCTTTGTTAACAGTCTTTTTTATCTCTAACAAAAATTTTTTTTCATCAAAAACTATTTCTGGAAAAAGAGTGATATGTGGAGCATCTTTTTTATCTATTTTGGCTAAAGATCCTGCAGCGGCCATCCATCCAGCATGCCTTCCCATTACTTCTAAAATAAATACTTTTGTTGAGGTTTCTGACATTGAAGCAACATCCAAAGATGCCTCCATTACAGATGTAGCTATATATTTTGCGGCAGAGCCAAACCCAGGGCAACAATCAGTGACAGCCAGATCATTATCAACAGTTTTTGGGATTGCAATACAATTTATGGGATAGCCCATAGCATTACTAATTTTAGAAACTTTGTAAGCAGTATCTGCTGAATCATTGCCCCCATTATAAAAAAAATATCCTATATTATGAGCTTTAAATACCTCAACTAATCTTTTATATTCTTCTTTATTATCCTCTAAATTTTTTAATTTAAATCTGCATGAACCAAATACACCCCCTGGAGTTTCTCTTAAACCTTTAATTGCTGAGATGTTTTCCTTTGAGGTATCTATAAGATCTTCTCTAAGAGCTCCAAGAATCCCGTTTTTTCCTGCATATACTTTTCCAATCTTTGATTTATATTTTTTACTTTCAAGAATGAGCGCACTTGCAGTAGCATTGATTACAGATGTCACTCCACCAGATTGAGCATAAAAGGCATTTTTTTTCATTATTTACTTACTTCCTGCTTTGAATAAGATCTAAGTATCGTATTATAACTAATATGAGAATACATATCCTAGGTGTTTGTGGAACCTTCATGGCGGGACTTGCTCAAATACTTAAAGAATCTGGCCATGATGTATCAGGATCGGATATTCAATTTTATCCACCAATGTCAGATTATCTGAGAGATATAGACATCACTACAATAAAAGGATACGAAGTCAATAAAATGCCTGAAGCAGATCTTTACGTAATAGGAAATGCTTTATCTCGTGGCAATGAATGTGTTGAATATATCTTAGAAAATAACCTTGCATATACATCAGGCCCGTCAATACTTGGTAAGGAACTTCGAGAAAGAGATGTTTTTGCTGTTTCTGGAACACATGGAAAAACCTCAACCGCATACATGTTGACACATATTCTGAATGATCAGGGACGAGACGTTGGGTATTTGGTTGGTGGAATATCTAAAAACTTCAAAAACCCAGCCAGTCTAGGGTCTGATAAAACATTTGTTATTGAGGCAGATGAGTATGATTCAGCATTTTTTGATAAAAGATCAAAATTTATAAATTACCATCCTAAAAATATAATAGTAAATAATATTGAATTTGATCATGCTGATATTTTTGATGACATAAATGATATCAAAAGGCAGTTTCACCATCTTGTTAAACTAATCCCAAATTCAGGGAACATTATTTATTATCAAGATGATGAAAATATTTTAGATGTCTTATCCAAAGGAGCATATTCAGATTTAATTGCAATAAATTCAGATAATATAAATGTAAATTTCAGTACAAAAGAACTGACAGTTCATGATGAGACTTATTCGTTAAAAGATCTCCCACTAATCGGCATACATAATTTAAGAAATTATGTATGCGCAATTATCGCAGCCCAAGTCGAAGGAATAGAAGTATCTGATTCAATAGACTCACTTAAAAGCTTTTTGGGCGTAAAAAGAAGAATGGAAAAAATTTCTGAAATAAATGAGATAAAAATTTATGATGATTTCGCGCATCATCCAACTGCAATACGCTTATCATCACAGGCACTAAGGAATAAGCATCCAAATAGAAAAATTTTAGGAATTATAGAACTTGGATCAAACACAATGTCATCTGGATATCACAAAGAAAATCTATTAGATTCTTATGAATCAATAAATGGTGCGCTTGTCTTAGATCCAAAAGGTATGTATCAAGGTGATAATATTTTTCAATCAATCAGTGCTTTGCTTGAGGAGCTCACCAAGATCATAAAAGACTATGATATTATTTTAATTATGACTAACAGAGATAGTCAAAAGTTTATAAAACCAATATTAGAATCACTTGAAGAAAAATAATTTACCTATATTTCCGCTTGGGGTAGTTGCGCTTCCTGGGAGTATTCAGCATTTACAGATATTTGAACCAAGATATTTAAAGATGGTAAAAGATTGTATGAGCAGGGGCCATGGCTTTATTATCGTTTTCCAAAAACAATATTCAAATACTAATGATTACGAAATATCCAAGAAAGGCTCATACGTAGAGATAATTGATTTTAATAGTCTTTCAAATGGACTATTAGGCATAACAGTCAAATCAATAAATAAAGTAATTATTAAAGATTTAACACAATTAGAAGACGGACTTCATATAGCAAACACTCATCCTCTAATTGATCCTGAGGTAGATGACCAAGCACTTCTTGCTGAATTTCCTGAGCTAGGGAATATATTATCTCAACTTGTACAACACCCAAAAATAAGTGAGATGCCTTTGGATGTCGATTTTAATTCTGCTGATTCAATTGCTTATCATTTAGCTGGACTCATACCTCTATCTTCGGCAAATAAACAAAATTTATTAGAAGCTTTTGATGCGGCACAAAGGTTTGAAATCTTATCTAAGTATATTGACGAGATATCCTCTAATTAAAAACTAGATTTCTATTGGCGGTTTGTCAGAATTTTTTCTTAACCAATTAATGCTTTTCAAAACACTAGGTATACCAATAAATTTTCTTTCTATTGCATATTTACCTGGATAATTAGATAACATTAAGCCAATCATAATTGTAAAAATACCTTGCCCAGGCAATACCAACATAAATATGCCACCGAGTATTAAAGAGTATCCAAGAATATTTTTTACAATTAAAGAAAATAACCAGGTTAGAGGATAATTATTTTTAAACTTAGAGCTCTTTTTTTTAATAAAATAGTCACTTGGTATTAATCCAACAAGCCATTTGATACTCAACAAGCTGAATATAAAGATGACTGCAGATATAGAACCCAACCAAAAAATAAATTTTTTGTAATTAGCTAGAAATTCATAGATTGTATCTAAAAAGCTTATTTCCAAAATTTTTACCTTTTTTTGTGTTTATGATTTAGTATATCAATTGCTATATTTTTTTAAAAAATTTTTTAGATCTTATAAACAAAAAAAACTTGCCAAAGAAGAAACTCACTGAAATTTGTAAAGATAGTCTTTTAGATAGTAAGGCTGAAGATATTTTAAATCTTGATGTAAAAGGAATTTCTTCCTTTGCTGATCAAATAATAATTGCAACTGCAAATTCAAATAGGCATGCAAAATCAGTATCAGAAAAGCTGGTTGATAAACTAAAGCAAGATAAAATTCATATCATAGGAGTAGATGGTCAAGTTGAGTCAGGATGGATATTGGTAGATTGCGGTAGTATTGTTATTAATATAATGAAAAAAGAAGAAAGAGAATTTTATGATCTTGAGGGTCTTTGGGGAGAAAAAACCTTATTAGATGCCTCAAAATAAATGAATATAAAAATAATAAGCATTGGAAATAAACCAAATAAGTGGGAGTTAGAGGGCGAAGAATATTATATTAAGCAGTTAC
>Ga0209036_1000447_pt1 | contig 17895 bp, 16 predicted proteins | sample MarorgKNORR_S2LV_3_FD_188222 | JGI IMG/M metagenome (GOLD analysis project Ga0209036, IMG submission 188222) | Marine microbial communities from the Southern Atlantic Ocean, analyzing organic carbon cycling - DCM_A/KNORR_S2/LV (SPAdes) (version 2) | ecosystem: Environmental > Aquatic > Marine >... | reverse complement strand
TCGAGTGAAATGCAATCGGCTTCGAGTGGATGACCTGCTTGTTTTCACCGATCTGCTTCACGAACTGCACGATGCCGTCCTTGTAAAAGAACGACTCGTTCTTACCGTCTTCTCGCTCGTCAGTTAGAACGATCGTGATGCCCGGGTTCAGGAATGCCAACTCGCGCAACCGGTGGTGAAGGATCTCAAACTTGTACTCGGTCGTGACCGTAAAGATTTCCGGGTCCGGCAGGAAGGTGATCTTCGTTCCGGTCTTCTTCGTCTTACCGATGACATCCAGCTTCTTGGTCGTCTTTCCCTGCTCGAATTCAATGTAGTGAACCTTGCCGTCCCGATAAATCTCCGCCTTGAACCAGATGGACAGCGCGTTCACGCACTTGGCACCCACACCGTGCAGACCGCCGGAGTACTTGTACGCCCCCTGGCCAAACTTACCGCCCGCGTGCAGGTTTGTGAGCACCAGCTCCACCGCCGGCATTTTGAACTTCTTGTGCGTGTCCACCGGGATGCCGCGGCCGTCGTCCTCCACCGACACCGATCCGTCCACATGAATGGCGACCTTGATCTTATTACAGAACCCGGCCAGGTGCTCGTCGATCGAGTTGTCGAGCACCTCGTAAACACAGTGATGGAGTCCGTTTTCGTCAGGGTCACCGATGTACATCCCCGGCCGCTTCCGTACGGCCTCCAGACCCTCTAGTTTGTCAATTTTTGTTGCATCGTACCGGTCGGTACTCGCGGTTTCTTTAGGCACTTTAATAGTTCAAACAGGATTAAAAATCGGGGCCAAGACAGGCTGCAAAAAACGGCTGCCACGGCTTGCCCCGTAAAAGCCCGTTTGTATCAAAAACACCCATATTTCACAACCCCTAAATCCATTATTCTGAAACATTTAAAGTGCAATATATAGCGATTGAAACCAACCATCGAACACAACATATTGTGCTACAGCCCATTTTTGTCCCTCGCTTGGCCAAGCGCTTTGAAAACCATCCCTTCGCACGCGAAAAAACCCGCCGCCGGGAGGGTGGCGTGAGGCAAAAAAGGGGACGGAAAAGCTCCGTCCCGCTTGGCCAAGTGCTTGGCCAAGCGGGGTTAGTTTGACTTGGAGAGGACGATGAACCAGGCGGAGTCGCCGGTGGATTTGCCGGCGAGCACCATGTAGTGCCCAGAGCGGAGAGTCTGCGTTTTTTGCAGCAGCATTTTTCCCCCACTAAACAGGCTGACGGACACCTTGCTGTTCTTCTGGTTGGATACCTTGATGGAGGCGTTTTTGCTGAGCTTGGAGGTCATGGTCTTGGCGTCCTCGATCGTCAGTTTTTTGCTGCTGAGCTGGTAGTAGTGCACCCACTTGAACACCTTAGCCAAGCGTTTGTGGATGGATTCACTGACTTTTTTGCTGCCCTGTTTTTCCTTGCCGGTGCCCAAGACTAGCCGGGCATTGAGCGAGATTGAGTCCGCCTGAGCCGATACCCACCCGCCACCGGCGAAGAACAGCAGCGCCAACAGGAAAGCTAGCTGGTTCATGTTGTGTCTGCGCAATAACGTCATTGCAAAAGAGGTTTCTAATTCGTTCGCCATGACTTAATCAAGCCATAGTTCCATGTAGTCCTTCTGAATATCCATCGAGTAGTCGAGCCAAACGATGCTCATGGAATCATCGTCAGTGTTGTAAGTCATGACATCGATCTCGTCACTGGATAGTTCCAATTCGTGGTCACCGCTTAGCATGATACCAAGATCCGGTGCGGTGGGTTGCTGGAGTGTGAGCAGCAATACCACGGCTGATACACCGACCAACGGCGTAAGCCAGCGCAACAGCCATCGACTGGCCGGCGTGGGCGGGGCTGCTCGTTCCCCAGCGCTTTCCTCGCGCTCGATCGTCTCCGCGATTTTGTTCCAGTAAAAATCCCCGGACTCCGGCAGGGGGCGGGGCAGTTCGCTGTCGGCGATGAGCCCGCGCATCTGCGTGAGACTCACGTGTAGCTGCTGCAGCCCGGCATCGTCGTTGATGCGTTGTCGCAGTGCCTCCGCTTCGCTTCCGGTAAGTTCACCGTCCACGAGGGCCTGAACCTTCAGTTCTATTTCGTTTCTGTTCATTCGATTAATCCGTCCCGTTTCAGCGTTTCGCCAAGGAGTGCCGCCATTTTTTTTCGGGCATAAAACAACCGGGACATCACGGTCCCGATGGAGGTGCCCATTTTTTCGGCAATGTGCTTGTACTCGATTTGTTCGTATTCGTAGAGCACGAGCACGGTGCGGTGGTTGTCTGACAGCTTGGCCATGGCGGCGTCGATTCTCTCCCTGAGTTCCTCCCGGTTGAGTCGCTCCATCGGGTCGATCTCCTGTATCTCCATCCGGTTTTCGACCGGCCCGGTGGCTTCCTCGATTTCCTCGATGGAATCCATCCGCGCCCGCTTGCGTCGCCGCAGTTCGTCTAGACACAGGTTGGTCACGATCCGGTTCAGCCAGGTTGGGAAGCTGGCCTCGCCATGGAATTGTGCCAGGCGCTGCCACGCCTTGATCCACGCATTCTGGGAAAGATCGACCGCGAGATCCTCGTTACGCATAATGCTGAAGGCACGTGCATAAGCCCGTTCGCGGTACCGTGAAACCAGTTCCTCGAACGCTTGCAAATCCCCCCCCTTGGCCCAGTTGACCAATTGCGGTTCCTCTGCCGTTGAATAATCTGGCACAGCCGGCATGTTTTCGGACGCCCCGACCCTTGCGGGTATTCAAGGCGTTTTACAATTTTCCCTTCGTACTCGGAATCTGCCCGGCGATGCGGGGGTCGTGTTGGCAGGCGAAGTCGGTCGCGCGCGCGAAGGCCTTGAACAAGCCCTCCACGATGTGGTGCGGCTCGTCGCCGTAAAGCAGCTCCAAGTGTAGGTTGCAGCGGGCGTCATTGGTGAAAGCCTGAAAAAATTCCTTCGCCAGCCCGAAGCGGAACACCGACGACATGTCCTGCGACTTGTCGGTTTCGGTGATGCCCTTCTGGTGGTGTCGGGCCAGACCGCGCCAAGCGAGGTGCGGCCGGTTGCTGAAATCGATCACGCAGCGTGTCAGGCACTCGTCCATCGGCACGTACGCTTCGCCGGTGAACGGGTTGCGCGGGTCAAAGCCGGTGCCGTAACGGCGCACGCCTTTCTTGTCGCCCAGCGCCTCGACGAACGCCTGGCCAAGCGCGATGCCGCAGTCCTCGACCGTGTGGTGATGATCCACCTCGATGTCGCCGTTGCAGCGGAGGTTAAGATCGACCGTGGCGTGCTTGGTAAACAATGTGAGCATGTGGTCGAAGAACGGAATGCCGGTGGCAATCTTCGACTTGCCTTTGCCATCGATGTTGAGGCTGAGCCGAATCTTCGTCTCGCCGGTGTCGCGCTTGATCTGTGCCTTGCGTGGCTGCATCGCCCGGTAGTGTGCGCTAATTGCGCCGCTTGGCCAAGCGCAGCCTCACTGGTCCAGCGAGGCGAGATGCCGCTCGGCATCGATCGCCGCCGCGCAGCCCTGACCGGCCGCCGTGATCGCCTGCCGGTAGACGTGGTCGGAGCAGTCGCCCGCTACGTAGACACCGGTCACGTTGGTTTCCTGCCCGCGCTTGGGCAGGATGTAGCCGGCATCATCCATGTCGATGACACCCTTGAAAAGTTGCGTGTTGGGAATGTGCCCAATTGCGATGAACAACCCGGCGCAGTCGATCGTACTTTCCTCGTTGGTCTGGTTATTTCGCACCTTCAGGCCGGTCACCTTTTCCTGTTCGATGTCCATCACCTCGATGACCTCCGAATGCCAGACCGGCTCGATTTTGTCGTTGGCCAACGTCCGCTCTGCCATGATCTTGGACGCCCGCAGCTCGTCGCGCCGGTGCACGAGATAGACTTTGGAGGCGAACCGGGTGAGATACGTGGCCTCCTCACAGGCGGAGTCGCCGCCGCCAACCACAACGAGCGGCTGGTCGCGAAACATCGGCAGAGCGCCATCGCAGGTGGCGCAGTAGGTGACCCCTTTTTTCTCGAGCTTGGCTTCGCTCTCAAGCCCGAGATGCCGGTGGCCGGCGCCGCTGGCGATGATCACCGTCTGCGTCTCGACCTCCTTGCCGTCGACCGTGAGTTTGAGCGGTTGGCCGCTGAAATCGATCGCCTCAACCGTGCTGCCAAACTGGATCTTTGCCCCGAAACGCTCGGCCTGCTGCTGCATCTCCACCATCAACTCCGTGCCGTCGATGCCCTTCGAGAATCCGGGGAAATTCTCAACGATACTCGTCGTGGTGAGCAGCCCGCCCGGCATGGCGCCGGTGAGCACCAGCGGCTCGAGGTTGGCGCGGGCGGTGTAAATTGCGGAAGTCAGTCCGGCACAGCCAGACCCAATAATGACTACTTTTTCCATAAAAACGACTGACGGTAAAAGCGTGACACCTCAATGGCAAGCCAAGCAGATATTTTCAATCTTAGCTAAATCCCAAGTACTCGCTTCACAGCGTCCAATTCAGGCGGGATTACTTTTGGCTCCGCACCTGCTACATTAATTGCATTGTCAGGGTCTTTCAGACCGTGGCCGGTTAGAGTGACAACAATCTTACTTCCAATTGGAATTTTCCCATCCCGAATACAATGAATCAATCCTGCCAATGGAGCAGCGCAGGCAGGTTCTGCAAAAATTCCTTCCGAGCGGGCGACCAATTTGTATGAACTAAGAATTTCTTCATCAGTAACTTTGCCAATGTGTCCATTAGATTCCTTAACAGCATTAGTGGCTCCATCCCAACTGGCAGGATTCCCAATGCGGATGGCAGTTGCTACTGTTTGTGGACTCTTGATCGGCGCACCATCAACAAGGGGGGCTGCATTGGCCGCTTGAAATCCAAACATCCTAGGAGTTGAATTTATTTTCCCCGCATCATTATATTCCTTATATCCTCGCCAATAGGCGGTGATGTTGCCGGCATTACCGACGGGTAGAAAGTGAAAGTCTGGCGCTTGACCAAGCTGGTCTACAACTTCAAATGAAGCTGTCTTTTGACCTTCAATCCGAACCGGATTGATGCTGTTAACTACCTCTACTTTACTTACATCGCCCAACTCACGAACGATGCGCAGGGCGTCATCAAAATTGCCTTCGATCGCTATTGTGGTTGCGCCACACATCAGTGCTTGAGCCAGTTTTCCTAAAGCGATCTTTCCGTTGGGTAAAAGCACTACACACTTTAGGCCAGCCTTAGCTGCATAGGCAGCCGCAGAGGCGGATGTATTTCCTGTGCTAGCACAGACTATCACCTCAGCTCCGTTTTCTTTGGCCTTGGATACAGCCATCGTCATGCCCCTATCTTTAAAGGAGGCAGTGGGGTTAAGTCCTTCGTATTTGAGGTACAAATCTATCTCTCCGCCGATTTCATTGGCGAGCCTTTCGGCATGAATGAGCGGAGTGTTGCCCTCGAGCAGAGTCACAACTGGTGTCTCGTTGCTCACGGGCAAGTGATCGGCATAACGTCGAATTAGACCTGGCCATGCGGCCAGTATATTGTTTTTTTCTTCCACTTTAGTCGAAATTCTCAACGCGAATCATCGTAGGCTTGGCCTTGACGGCCGAAAGACGCGCAATACGTTTTAACGCCTTTTGCATTGCGGCGTCCGGTGCGTCGTGCAGCATCATGATCAGAGGCACACTCTCCCCGACGTGCCCCTCTGGCTGCATCACCGAGCAGATGCCGATCTTGGCCTCGCCAAGGATGGCCGCGATCTTGGCCAGCGTGCCCGGCCGGTCAATCACGCTCAGGCGCAGGTAAAATGGGCTGACCGCCTTATCCATCGGTAGCACGCTGCCTTCCTCCTCATGCGGCACAAACGGCGGCACGCGGCCCATGCTCCCGTTTTTCAGGTCCAACGCCGCATCTGCGAGGTCGCTCAACACCGCGCTGGCCGTGGCATCTGCTCCGGCGCCCTGCCCGTAGTGCAGCGTGTCCCCGACAATGTCGCCGCGGACTAGGATGGCATTGTACACCCCGCTAACGTTGGCCAACACATGTTTCTCCGGCACCAGTGCCGGGTGGACGGCAATTTGCACGTTGTCACCCAGTTTCTTGACGATGCCAAGCAACTTGATGCAGTAGCCCATGCGCCGCGCAAACTCAATGTCGAGCGTCGTGATGTGTCGGATGCCCTCAACAAAAATCTGGCTTGGTTTGATCCAGAAACCGTGCGCCAGCGAAGCCAGTATTCCGGCCTTGTGCTGCGCGTCAAAGCCGTCCACGTCCAGCGACGGCTCGGCCTCGGCGTAGCCCATCCGCTGTGCATCGATCAGAATATCCTCGAAGTCGCGCCCCTCTGCCTCCATCTGCGTGAGAATGTAATTGCAGGTGCCGTTGAGGATGCCGTACAGCCGCTGGATGCGGTTGCCGCTCAGCCCCTCGCGCAGTGACTTGATGATCGGGATGCCGCCGGCGACCGCTGCCTCGTAGTAAAGGTTGCCGCCGTCTTTTTCGACCTGCCTGAAAATTGATTCGCCGTGCGCGGAGATGAGCGCCTTGTTGGCGGTGATCACCGGCTTGCCCAGCTTTAATGCCTCGGCGACCACCTTGCGCGCAGTTGTCGTGCCTCCCATCAACTCCATCACCACGTCGATCTTCGGATCGCGAACGAGCGACTCCCAGTCAGTGGTGATCAGCCGCTTGGCTACGCGAGCCGCTCTGGCCTTGCCTGCATTGCGCACCGCCACGCCGGCCAGCGAAAGTTTCACGCCAAGGCGCGACTCCATTAGCGAGCCATTTCGTGCCAGACCCTGCACCACGCCGCTGCCGACCGTACCGCACCCCACCAATCCTATGTTCACCTTCAGCATTTCGGCGCGGGGAGAGTGACGGCAAAGCCGCGCTGGCTCAATTTAATTTTACCCAACGCTGAACTTGGCTAAGTGCGGCGTCGAGTAGTGACGTGACGTGTGCGCCGATGCCTGGATCGCCGGAGGCCCTCGGGCCGGCGATATTGAGCACCGTGATGTTGTTCGCCGCAATAAACTGCCGCAGCGCCGCTGCCTGTGCCGGCAGCTCTCCGTCTTCTTTTGCCAGCACCAAGTGCGGCTTGGCCAAGCGCATGGTCAAGTCCTCTGTCAGCCGGGTGCCGCCGATCAAGCGCTTGGCCAGGCTGACGATCAGCGTGCCGTCGCTATCCCGGACGTTCCATTCCGTGCGCTGCGCCGGGCTTGGCTCGGGCGTCTCCCGCAGTGGATACCGGGCGTCGATTACGCCGTCCTCCGCCAAGCGGCCAAGCGGGCACCAGCCGCCGCACGGCAGGCCGTTGGCCAACGCCCAGTCCAGTGCGGCGCGGTCGGCCCCGGTCTGGCCGCCGGACACGATCTTGAGCAACCCGCATGGCATGGCGGCAGTGTAGCCTAGTCGGTCGCCGGGAAAAATGCTTTCCCAAAGCGGCGGCTGATTTACGATGCGCCACCCGAAATTTCGATGAAGATTCTGGTTATCGGTGGAGGCGGCCGCGAACACGCCCTCGTTTGGAAACTGGCGCAGTCTCCCCGCGCCACGCAGATGTGGTGCGCCCCCGGCAACGCGGGGATCGCCGGCGAAACCCTTTTGTCCAACGGCTCGGCGGTGGAGTGCGTCGGCATTGGTGCGGAGGACCTTCCGGCACTGCTCGAGTTTGCGCGTGAACAGCAGGTCGACCTCACGGTCGTTGGCCCGGACAACCCGCTGGCGATGGGCATCGTCGACCAGTTTCAGGCCGCCGGACTCCGTGCCTGGGGGCCGACACAGCAGGCCGCGCAGTTTGAGTCGTCCAAGATTTTCTCGCAGGAATTCATGGATCGCAACGGCGTGCCAACGATGAGATCTGCATCGTTCACAGACGCCACCGAGGCGAGGGTGTTCGCTGCATCGCTCGATGGCAAATGCGCCGTCAAGGCCGACGGCCTCGCGTTGGGCAAGGGTGTGCTGATCTGCAACACGCCGGACGAGGCCAACGCGGCGATCGACCAGATCATGACCGACCGCGCCTTTGGCGACGCCGGCTCGAGTGTGTTGATCCAGGAATTGATCACCGGCATGGAGGTGTCGCTGCACGCGTTGTGCGACGGCAAAACCGCCAGGCTATTTCCCAGTTCGCAGGATCACAAGCGCGCTCTCGATGGCGACCAAGGGCTGAACACCGGCGGCATGGGAACCTACTCGCCGGTGCCGTTTTTGAGCGACGAAAAACTCAACGAGATGGCCAACGCCGTGCTCGAGCCGTGGCTGGCCGGTTGCGCTGCCGAGGGCATCGACTTTCGCGGGATGCTCTACCCCGGCATCATGCTCACCGACGATGGGCCAAAGGTGCTCGAGTTCAACGCGCGCTTCGGTGATCCGGAGACGCAGGTGTACCTTCCGCGCCTCGAGAACGACCTCGTCGACCTGTTTGAGGCCAGCATCGACGGCACGCTCGACCAACATGAGCTGCGCTGGAGCGACCAGTCGGCGGTGTGCGTCGTGATCGCCTCGGGCGGTTATCCCGGCAGCTATGAGAAGGGCAAGGTCATCACCGGCATCGCCGATGCCGATGCGCTTCCGGGGGTCAAAGTGTTCCACGCCGGAACCAAGCTCGATGATGGGAATGTCGTCAATGCCGGCGGACGCGTGCTGGGGGTTACCGCGCTTGGCCAAGGGCTGCAGGCCGCCCGCGATCTCGCCTACGAGGCGGCGGCAAAAATCCAGTTCGAAGGCGCCTTCATCCGCAGCGACATCGCCGCCAAGGCGCTCTGACCCGCTTGGCCAAGGGCTTGGCCAAGTCAACGGACGAGAAAAATGTGGCCGTCGGATTGTTCGGTTTCCAGCGGGATCAGGCTGGCACCGGTGCAGGGGCCGTCGATGCACAGACCGGTTTTGGGTTCGTAGAATGCACCGTGTGTCTGGCAGACGAACAGGCTGCCGTCGCTGCTGAAAAACTCCCCGTCGCCGTAATCAAGCGTGATCGGAAGGTGGCGGCAGAGGTTTTCGTACGCCACGATGTCTCCCTTGAAATTGGCGACGAACGCATCCACCCGCATGCCGTCGCGCTGAAAGGAAAAGCGCTTGGTTGTCCCCTCAGGTAGATCCTCGAGCCTGACGATTTTTTTTCGCATCAACCCGTGGCCAGTTTTTCCTCCGGGATACCCTCGTTGAGGCTGCCCCGGCGGTAGCCGCGCGTGTCGAGTGTGACTCCGGAAAATCCGGCCGCCCGGAATCGCTCGGTCACCGTTGGCAATAGTTCCTCGGCCTGAAATCGTTTCATCTCCTCGGGGCCAAGCTCCAGTCGGGCCAATGCACCTTCCGGCTGCTCGTGGTGCCGCACGCGCACTTCACGAAAGCCGGCGTCGCGCAGCATCCCCTCGGCCTCCTCGATCATCGCCAGTTTTTCGCGCGTGACTTCCTGTCCGTAAGGGATGCGCGAACTGAGGCACGGCATCTGCGGCTTGTCCGCAGTCGGCAAACCAAGCGCGGCGGAGCAGGCACGGATGTCGTCCTTGCTCATCCCGGCCTCCTTGAGCGGCGCACGCACCTCGAATTTTTTTGCCGCCTCGGCACCCGGCCGGTGGTCGCCGATGTCGCTCGCATTCTCGCCGTAGGCCAGCACGGCAAAATCGCCCTCAGCCGCGATCGGCTCGAGGTGGGTGAACAACTCGTGTTTGCAGAAGTAGCAGCGGTTGATCGGATTCTCGGTGTAGGCGGGGTTGGCGAATTCCTGCGTCTGCACAACGTGCAGCGGGAAGCCGTGTGCCTGTGCGATCTCGCGTGCCTCGGCCAACTCGCGGCGTGGCAGACTGGGGGAGTCAGCGATCACCGCGAGGGCACGCTCGCCCAGCACCCGGTGCGCCACGGCTGCCAGCAGCACGGAATCCACCCCGCCAGAGTACGCCACCAGACAGGAGCCGTACCCGCGAAGAATTTCCTCCAACTGCTCAAACTTTGCCTTGCTCACGCGGAAAAGCTGCCCCGAAGCCCGATCAAAGTCCAGCGGGCAGGGCGTTTCGTTTTTGTCGTCGGCTCCGGTTTCATCGTGTTCGACGTGGCTGGGAACGATAGCCCTGGACTCTTCGAACCCCTGTTCGGCGGCGTGCTCGCGGGCCGCTTTTTCCAGTTCCCACATTTTCTCAGAGCAAATGATTGAGGGCGAATACAAACGGTTGTACCGAACCCTGGCAATCAGGGTGAAGAGTATGGGTACGATAGTCATCCAGCCAATCGCACCCGGAGGCCAAACGAGGCTGATGAGCACATAGCCTCCGATGAAACTGCCAAGCCAACACGCCAACCCCTTCAGGCCAAAGCAGAGCAACAACTCTTGACGGAAGTAAATGAGTGCAACGATGAATACGATGAGCATGACAGATTACTCGGGAGATCGTTATTACCTGTGAAAATTAGCTCAACACAATTCGAATACCCAGCCGGGGCGATTCGTTCATGACTTGGGTGACAGCGGGAGGTTCGCGGTGTAGATTGCCGCCGTCTTAAGGATGAGATCGTTTTTTATGGGAACGCTGCTGCTGCTTGGCCAAGCGCTTGGCCAAGCGGAGGAGTCGTTGGCCCTCGACCAGTATACGCTGGCCAAGGGGCCGATCGTCATCGAGGGGGTGAAGGCGAACGCCTCTGGTTTGGCTTACCACGCCGGTCGCGACAGTCTGTTCGTCGTGCTGGATCAGCCGCAGCGGGTGGTCGAGATCGGCTTCGACGGATCGCTCAAGCGGAAGATCGACCTGAACAAGTTTAATGACACCGAGGGCATTGTCTGGCTGGGCGACGACCATTTTGCCATCGTTGAGGAGGCCAAGTGCAACATTGTGATCGCTGAACTCGAGCCGGGCGATGGCGGGGTCAGTTGGAAGAAGGCCGAAAAGCTCAAGCTCGACATCAAGGTCAACTCACTCAACGGCATCGAGGGTCTCGCCTACGATCCCGTGGCCAAGCGGTTTTTCGCCGCGCGCGAAAAAGCCTCCGCCGCCATTTTCAAGGTGTTGCCCCCACCGCCGAACAGCGAGGACAAACCGACGTCCATCCTGATGACTTTGGCGGGACGCGGGCTGAAGGATATTTCCGGGCTGCATTACGACGCGAGCAGCGGGCGGTTGCTGATCCTCAGCCACGAGTCCGCCTGCGTGGTGGAGGCCAACAAGTACGGCATCGAGAAAAGCCGCCTGTCGTTGAAGGGCGGGCGGTCCGGCCTGAAGCAAACCGTGCTCAAGGCCGAGGGCGTCGCGCTGGACAAGCGGGGGACGCTGTACATCGTCGGCGAGCCGAACCAGCTGTTCGTCTTCGAGCCGAAAGGCAAGTGACACTCAGTCGAGCCGCAAGGCGGCACCCGAGACCGGGGCCAGCTCGAATTCCAGTTCGCTGTCTTCTGCCCTGAGATTTTTCACCACGTCCGCGCGCGACGAAATCAACACGCCCGCCCCGTTGATGAGCCCGACTTTTAGCCGGATCGACTGCGGTGTATCCGAGAAATTAAACGACACGATCGACCGGTTGTTTTCGTGGTCACGACGATAGGCCAGCGTCATTTTCGCATCGTTCGCGAGGAGGTATTGCAGTTTTCCGCGTGACCAGTCCGGTCGTTTTTTCCGGAGGGCGATCAGTTCCCGGTGAAAGTTAAACATCTCCCTGTCCGGCTTCACCGGGATCGGCGCGTGGCGCTGGCCGTCCGGCGTGAAGACCTGTGGACGGTGCTCCACGTCGTTCCAAAGCAGCGGCTTGCGGCAGTCGGGGTCGTCTGCGCCCCACATGCCGAGTTCGTCCCCGCTCCAGATGTGTGGCGCACTGGTAAAGGTGAACTGGTGCAGCAACATCATCCGCATTTCGCGCACGACGTCTGCGCTGGGCGGGCCGAGCTTGAGTTCCTTGTTGCCGCGTGCGCCCATGCGGTACTTGTACTTGTGCTTGTTTTGAAACGAGGTACCGAAGCGCGGGCTGTCGTGACTCGCGACGAGGTTCATCATGTTTTGGGTCTGCGCCGGGCTATAGCCGGCGTACACGCGGTTCATCTCGGCGATGAAGTCGGTTGGCTTTATGCCTCCCTCCGCCTGCGCGAACAATCGCCGCGCCGGCTTGTACCATTGATAATGCATGACCGAGTCGAAAATGTCGCCCTGCAAAAACGGCCTCGGGTCCATCAGTTCGTCGGGCCACTTGGTCCACCACGCCTCGCCGAGCAGCAGGGCGTCGGGGTTGATTTTGCGAACGAATTTTCTGTAGTCGCGCCAGAAGCCAAGCGGCACGTGCGTGGCGACATCGAGCCGGAAGCCGTCCACGCCATCCGACGGGTCGCCGTCGCCGTTCGGGTCCAGCCAGCGCCGGGTGATGTTGAAGACGTGCGCCTTGACCTCCGGTTGCAGATCGCCTTCGAAGACGTGACCGTGGCCTTCGCGTTTGCCGGTGACGTTGACCTTTTTGAGTTCCGGCAGCGTCTTCACGCCGAGCCAGCCCTTGAACTTAAATTCGTTTTCCGGAGTCTCCGGATCGTCAAACGAGATGATGTCGTACCAGTCTCGGAATCGGCTCTTGGCCTGATTTTTCAAGAGATCCTTCCATGCCCAAAACGTGTTGCCGGTGTGGTTCCACGAATAGTCGATGATCACCCGCATGTCGCGGCGGTGCACCTCGCGGATCAATTTCAGGAACAACTTGTCCGCCGCCGTCCACTTCCACGTGGCGGGGTCGACCGGGTTCTCGGCGTCGATGATCGCGGTGTCGCCGACTGGATCCGGGCCAAACGTCCGGTCGATGTGCCGGTAGTGGCGGGCATCGTATTTGTGCAGCGACGGCGAGTCGTTGAGCGGATTGAAATAAATGGCGTTGATGCCGAGATCCTGCAGGTAGTCGAGTTTGTCGAGCACTCCCTGCAGGTCGCCACCGAAGCGCCGCGCGGCGGCGAGCTTGTGAAAATGTTCCCCCTCGACCTTCGCCCATTCCTCCTGCTCGTACCAATCCTGATGCCACGGGGTAATCTTCCAGCCGTCCGGCACGAAGCCCGGATACGATCCCTGCATGTAGTCCGGGCGGGGATCGTTGGCGGGATCGCCGTTGCGGAAACGTTCGACAAAAATCTGGTACCAGATTGCTTCCCGCGCCCACTCCGGTGGTTGGTCAAACTCCGCCGCTTGGCCAGGCGCTTGGCCAATCGCAATCCAGGCGAGGCCACAGGCCAGCCAAGTCCATCCGTGTTTCAAAAAGGAATGCATTCGATGCTCAGTCGTTCATTCGCTCGATGATCGAGGTGGTCGACTTGCCCGGCACGAACGAGATAATTGCGATCTCTCCGCCGGCTGATTCCACCGCCTCCCGTTCGTCGGCCACCAGCGTCTCCGGCGTGTAGTCGCCGCCCTTCACGTAGACGTCCGGCTTGGCCAAGCGCAGAAAATTCACTGCTCGTTTCTCGGGAAAAATGGCCACGGCGCCGACCGATGCGAGCGCGGCCAGCACGAGCGCGCGGTCGGCCTCGGCGTTGAGCGGCCGGCTTGGCCCCTTGAGTTCGCGCACCGATTGGTCGCCGTTGCAGCCGACCAACAACACGTCGCCATGCGAGGCCGCCTGCTCGAGGTAGGTCACGTGCCCGGCGTGGAGCAGGTCGAAACAGCCGTTGGTTACCACAAGTTTTCTGCCGTCCTCGCGGAGTTGATCACGCCAGGCAGGCAGTTGCTCGAGCGACAGGATTTTTTCGCGCGCACTCATCGTTGGCCAAGCGTACACGCGGGCGGCTCAGTAGCCAATCGCCGCGCCGTCCTTGCGCGCCTCGGAGCCGCCGTGGAGCAGGCCGGTCTCGTGGTCGATGCGGATGGCCTGATAACCGCCGCCCGCGCCACCACGGCTGACGTTGTGGCCGCGTTTTTTCAACTCAGCAACGACCTTCTCGCTGACGCCGCTCTCGACGATCAACCGGCCACCGTCGGTCATCACGTCACCGGTGGGCGTGTCGGAGCCGTCGTGACGCACGCGCGCGGCGTCGGTTGCCTCCTGCACGTTCATGCCGTGATCGATCATGTTGACGAGCACCTGCGCATGGCCCTGCGGCTGCATGTCGCCGCCCATCACGCCAAACGACAGCACCGGTTTGCCGTCCTTCGTGACCATCGCCGGAATGATCGTGTGGAACGGCCGCTTGAACGGCTCGAGCCGGTTGTGGTGCTTGTCGTCCATCGCGAACAGTGTGCCCCGGTTTTGCATGGTGAACCCGACATTGCCCGGCACGTGGCCGGAGCCGAAGCCGTAGTACGTGCTCTGAATGAGTGACACCACATTGCGATCCTTGTCCACTGCGGTGAGGTAAATCGTGTCGCCGTGCTTTAGCTGCGGATCACCGGCCGGCACACGCTGCGCGGCCTTGGCCATGTCAATGCGCTTGGCCTGTCGTGCGGCGTACGGCTTGGAGATCAGCTCCGCGATCGGCAGGTTTTTCTCCACCTGCGGGTCGGCGTAAAATTTGGCCCGGTCGGCGAACGCCAGTTTCTTGGCCTCGGCGAACAGGTGAATGTAGTCGGCCGAGTTGTGCCCCATCGCGGCGATGTTGTGCGGCTCAAAGATGTTCAAAATCTGCAGCGCGGCGATGCCCTGCCCGGGCGGCGGCAGCTCCCAAATTTCATGGCCGCGGTAGTTGGTGCTGACCGGCTCGATCCACTCCGAGGTGTGGCGCTTGAGATCCTCCATCGTGATCAGGCCGCCGACCGACTCGCTGTAGCGGACCATCTCCTCGGCGATCCAGCCCTCGTAAAACGCCTTCGCCCCCTCCCTGCCGATGGCGCGGTAGACCTTGGCCAAGTCGCGGTTGGTCATCCGCTCGCCCTCCTTCGGTGCCTTGCCGTCCTTGAGGAACGCCCGGTTGGCGGTCTTGGTTTCGCCCAGGATCCCTTCACTGCCGCTCCAGTAACCGGCGATGATTTGGGTGACTGGAAAACCGTCGCGCGCGTAGCGCACCGCCGGCGCGAGGGTCTTGGACAGCGGCAGTTTGCCGAATCGGTCGTGCAATACCTGCCAGCCGTCGACGCAACCCGGCACCGACCAACTCAGTGGCCCCTTGAGCGGGATGCGGTCGTGCCCGCGTTCCCGGATCAGCTCCCGCGAAATGCCCAACGGCGAGCGGCCGCTGGCGTTGAGGCCGTAGAGTTTTTTTGACTTCGCATCCCACACGATGGCGAACAGGTCGCCGCCGATGCCGCAGCTCATCGGCTCCACCACACCGAGCACGGCGTTGGCCGCGATGGCGGCGTCGATCGCGTTGCCTCCCCGCTTGAGGACGTCCACCCCGGCCTCAGCGGCGAGCGTGTGGCTGGTGGCGACCATGCCGTTGGGCGCCATCACCACCGAGCGGCTGAGCTTGGGATCGCCGTAAGGCCGGTCGTAACCGGCACCGAGAAGTTGAGAACTGGCCATGACTGGTAGGAGAAACAGCTTGGCCAAGCGCTTGGCCAAGCAGCGGTAACGACCGTCCGCCTGGCGGATTAAATGATTGTTAAGTTTGCGCATGGCTTCGGCGGCATTGTCGGCACATTCGCTTGGCCAAGGCAAGCCGCTGCCGTTTTGGAGTTGCCAAGCGCTTGGTCAGGCGGGAGAAACCGCAAGCGCGATGTCGCTCTCTGAACAGGTTAAACAGTTTGACGCCCTGCTGCAGCGGGACGAGCCGGTGCTGGCACTGGCCCCAATGCAGGACGTCACCGACCTGCCTTTCTGGAAGGTGATCCGCAGCCGTGGCGGCGCAGACCTGTACTATACCGAATACTTTCGCGTGCACGCCGATTCCCGGCTGGAGAAGCCAATCCTTCGCTCGATCACCGAAAACCCCACCGGCCGGCCGGTCGTCGCACAGATGATCGGCAACAGCATCCCCGACCTCGTGCGCACGGCACGCGAGTTGCAGCAGCATCCCATCGCCGCAGTCGACCTCAACCTCGGCTGCCCCGCGCCGGTCGTCTACAAGAAATGTGCCGGTGGCGGACTGCTACGCGAGCCGGAACGCGTGGACCGCATCCTTGGCGCGCTGCGCGAGGCGGTGGAGACACGGTTCACGGTGAAAACGCGGATCGGTTTTGACGACCCTGCGGTGTTCGACGAGTTGCTCCCGATCTTTGCCAAGCACAACCTCGACCTGCTCACCGTCCATGGGCGCACGGTGAAGGAGATGTACCGCAGCGCCGTGCATTACGACTTCATCGCACGCGCCGTCGCGGAGGCCGGCTGCCCGGTGTTGGCCAACGGCAATGTCTATTCCGCAGCCAAGGCCGAGTCGGTTCTCGGCGAGACTGGCGCGAGCGGCCTGATGATCGGGCGCGGGATCATCCGCAATCCCTGGCTGTTCACCCAGATCCGCCGGCATTTCCGCAACGAGCCGCCCGCCTGGCCAAGCGGACGCGAGGTGCTCGAGTACGTCGCCGACCTGTTCGAGATGACTGCCCCGGAGAATTACGTCGAGCGCAGTCAGGTGCAGAAGATGAAAAAGTACATGAACTACTTCGGGCTGGGCGTTGATCCGGAGGGGCGTTTTTTGCACGACATCCGCCGCGCCCAGACCAAGGCCGACTTTTTTGCCATCTGCCGCGAGCACCTCGACCACGACGAGCCGATGCCACTCGAGCCATACACGCCCGAACTGCAGAGCCGCGACGTTGTCGCCGGCATACACACCTAGTTTTGAAATTCGAAACTCTAATATCGAAATCCTAAACCGTGAGCGCTTCCTTGCGTGAGCGGGGGTGCGCCGGTACATTGCTCCAGCTGCGATGACGCTGACTGAAAAAATATTGGCCCGGGCAGCGGGCAAGGGCGAGGTGACCTCTGGCGAAAACGTCTGGGTAAACGTGGACACGTTGATGACGCACGACGTCTGCGGCCCCGGCACGATCGGGGTGTTCAAGCGCGAGTTCGGTGAGGACGCCAAGGTTTGGGACGCGAAAAAAATCGTGATCATCCCGGACCACTACATTTTCACCTCTGACTCGCTGTCCAACCGCAACGTGGACATCCTGCGCGATTTTGCCAAGGAACAGGGGCTGCCGTACTTTTATGACGTCATCGACGACGAGGACGGAAAGTGGCAGTTCGACGCCTCGCAGGGCCTGCTCAAGCGCCAGTACGGCTCACGTTACGCCGGTGTCTGCCACGCGGCTCTGCCGCAAAAAGGGCACCTACGTCCCGGCGAGATTTTGTTCGGCACCGACTCGCACACCTGCATGGCTGGTGCGTTCAACCAGTTTGCCACCGGCATCGGCAACACCGACGCCGGCTTCGTGATGGGCACCGGCAAACTGCTGATCAAGGTTCCGGAGACGATGCACTTCCGCCTCGAGGGCGAGATGCAGCCGGGCGTCATGGCCAAGGACATCATCCTGCACGTGATTGGCGAGATCGGATTCGACGGCGCGACCTACCGTGCGATGCAGTTCGACGGCCCGGGCGCGACCAGCCTGTCGATGGACGACCGCATGACCGTCGCCAACATGGCCATCGAGGCCGGCGGCAAAAACGGTATTTTTGAGTACGACGAGAAAACCAAGGCGCTCGTCGACGAACGCACTCAGCTCAACGGCACCAAGAGCGACTTCGAACCGGTCGAGCGCGACGAAAATGAGACGTTTATTTACGACTCGACCATCGACCTGAGCGCCCTCGAGCCGACCGTCGCCTGTCACCCCGACCCGGGCAACCGCAAGCTCGCCCGCGAGATGACCGACATGAAACTCGACCGCGCCTACATCGGCTCCTGCACGGGCGGCAAGACGAGTGACTTTTTGGCGTTCGCCGAGGTGGTGCGCGGGCAGGAGGTCCGCATCGACACCTTTGGCGTGCCGGCCACCCCTGAGATCGTCAACGACCTGCAGACCACCGAGTGGGACGGCAAGCCGGTATGGAACATCCTCACCGACGCCGGCGTGCGGATGACCGAGAACGCCGGC
>Ga0209036_1000446_pt1 | contig 17903 bp, 20 predicted proteins | sample MarorgKNORR_S2LV_3_FD_188222 | JGI IMG/M metagenome (GOLD analysis project Ga0209036, IMG submission 188222) | Marine microbial communities from the Southern Atlantic Ocean, analyzing organic carbon cycling - DCM_A/KNORR_S2/LV (SPAdes) (version 2) | ecosystem: Environmental > Aquatic > Marine >... | reverse complement strand
ACAATGAATTAGATTATGCAAAACAGACGTCCATACTTAATCCATACTTCATTGCATTTAGGAATAATTCAATTAAAGACGATTCTTTACCACTTTTAGGAGATTTTTTTAAAAAATTGGTATAATTTCTAATTAATCATAATATATTGATATAATATATTATAATTAAAGTTTATATTATGGGCACACAGTTACAACCTTCACAACTTAATAGTCCAGGTAAGGATATAGAATCGTATCTTTCATCTGTTCATTCAATACCTATTCTTACAAAAGAAGAGGAGCAGGAGCTTGCATTAAAGCTTTATGAGGAAGATGACCTTGATGCTGCAAGACAATTAGTTATTCATCATCTAAGATTTGTTGTTCATATTGCAAGATCTTATCAAGGCTATGGATTGCCATTAGGCGATATTGTGCAAGAAGGAAATGTTGGACTCATGAAAGCTGTAGACAAATATGATCCTCATAGAGGGGTAAAATTAGTTTCATTTGCTGTTCATTGGATTAAAGCAGAAATTCATGAATATATTCTTAGAAATTGGAGACAAGTAAAGATAGCGACTACTAAAGCTCAAAGAAAACTCTTTTTTAATTTGAGAAGTAAAAAGAAATCTTTAGATTGGCTTACAAAGGAAGAAGCTGAAAAAATTGCAAAAGATTTAAATGTGGAAGTTAAAGATGTTCTGCATATGGAGAATAGGCTATCTTCAAATGATTCTTCTTTTGATGCTCCAATTTCAACTGGAGATGATGATGAAATTATGGCGCCAGCTCAGTACTTGGAAGATAAAAGATATGACCCAGAAGTTATTGTTGCTTCCGAACAAGCTGATCAAGTAAATAAACAGGAGCTTATTGCTGCATTAAAAATGCTTGATGACAGAAGCAAAGACATCCTTCAAAGAAGATATTTATCTGATAACAAAGCAACCCTTCATGATCTAGCAGATGAATATGAGATCTCTGCTGAGAGAGTAAGACAAATAGAAAATAGCGCTCTTAAAAAATTAAAATCATTAATGGTAGATTTTGCATAAATCTATCGTTAAACAATGCGGTTAAAATTTCTTCCATCTTTTGTAAAAAGAAGAGGCAGAATCACTAAGAAGCAAGAACAAAGCTTAAAATCCTTACCTGACTTTTCAGTAAACACAATCAATGAAATCCAATCTGAGTTAAAAAATTTTAATGAATGTTGCTTAGAAATAGGATTTGGAAATGCTGAACACTTGGTTCAACAAGCCATAAATAATCCTGAAATTTTATTTATAGGTTCTGAGGTGTATATGTCAGGCATAGGAACGCTTGTCTCAAAGATTAAGGAAAATGATTTAAAAAATATAAAAATTTTTTCAGATGACATTCGATTGCTTCTTGATTCAGAACCTTTAAAGATATTTGATTCAGTAAAGATAATTTGCCCAGACCCTTGGCCTAAAGACAGACATCATAAAAGAAGACTAATCAATAAAGATTTTTTAAATATGATTCATGGCTTTATTAAAGAGAGTGGAAATTTATACATTTCAACCGATTGGGAAAATTATGCTGAAAGTATTAAGAATTTATTAGAATCAGACAGATTATTTATTGAATCTGAAAAAATATATTTAGAAAAGAATAACCTTACAAAATTTGAACAAAGAGGGGAGTTTGAAGGAAGAAGGGTTTTTAAATTTAATTATGAAAGATCTTCATAGTTGATTATTAAATATCTCCATAAACTTTTTAGTAGCAATGGCTCTATGGCTTATTTTATTTTTTACATCTTGTTCTATTGATGCCATAGAGCATGAATAATTATTTGGATAAAAGATCTTGTCATATCCAAACCCACCTTCACCTGAGCTTTTTACAGAAATTTTCCCGTGAATTTTGCCTTGAGCGATTATGGGAATAGAATCATTCTCATCTCTCACTCCAACTAGAACACAAATATAGTAAGCATCAAGGCTTTTTACATTTTTTTCATTTAGTTTCTTTATTACTTTATCTCTATTTTCTTTATCAGTGGCATTCTCACCGGCGTATCTTGCTGAAAAGATACCAGGTTCAAAATCAAGACTAGGAACAACAAGTCCAGAATCATCTGCTATGGAATATTTTTTTGATTCTTTAGCACCATGCTTAGCTTTTATCAGCGCATTCTCAAGAAAAGAACTACCATCCTCTATAGCATCAGTAATATTTAGATCAGTTAACGAAAATATATTATGATTTTGAAATAACTTCTTAAACTCTTTTACTTTACCCTTATTAGATGTAGCAATAAGAATTCCATCATTACTTTTCAAGTAAATATACTCCTTCAACTGCCAATAAATTTGGTTTAATTGAAGCAAGCCCTCCATGACTACCATCTTTGTTTAAGAAGACCTTATCTTTAATTTTGATATTTTCTTTTTTACAAAGATTTTCAAAATCTTTAATTGTGCATAGATGAATATTCTCTGTTTCATACCAGCTTGATGGAAGCTCAGGCGTTACAGGCATCTTCCCAGATGCAAGATTAATTCTACATCTCCAATAACCAAGGTTAGGAAGAGTTACAACGCACCTTTTTGAAAGTTCAAGCATTCTGTTTAATGCTAAGTCTGGATTTTTCAGGCATTGAATTGACCTTGCCATAATAGATAAATCAAAATTTGAAGATTTAAATTCATTCATGCCTTTATCGATATCTTGTTTTATAACAGGTACACCTTTTTCGATGCATTTTTCGATCTTTAGATTATTAATTTCTACACCATACCCAAGAATATTTTTGGTCTCGATTAATTCTTTTAGCAAAGAGCCATCCCCACAACCAAAGTCAATAACTTTGCTATTTTCAGGCACCCAATGATTAATAATTTTTGAAAGTTTTGTAGCCATTATGATTCAATAAATTTTTTAATTACATTTGAATATTCTTTGGAGTGAAACAAGAAACTATCATGACCATGCTCCCCATCAAAGACAACAAAGGATGATTTGATATTATTATTCATACCTGCAATTTGTATTTCTTTACCTCTTTCAGCTGGATAAAGCCAATCAGAATAAAATCCAACTATTAGCAATTCAGCTTTTATATTTTCCATAGCTTCTTCTAAATCTATACCTTTGCCAGCATCGTATCCATCCATAGCTTTTGTCATAAGAATATAGGAATTGGCATCAAAAAATTCTGAAAATTTCTCGCCTTTATATTGCAAGTAATTCTCAACTTCAAAATCAACATCCTGATCAACTTTTGAAGCTTCATCTTGAAATTTTCTTCCAAACCTTGAATCCATTAGTTCTTCTGATAAATAAGTTATATGCCCAAGCATACGAGCAGTTTTTATTCCATTCTTTGGCGTAACGTTGTGATCATAATAATCTCCATTATGAAAATTTTTATCTTTCCTTATTGATTCTCGAGCAACTTCATTCATAGCAATATTTTGTGTGCTAGACTTTGCCGCTGCAGCAAAAATTCCAGCTTTTTTTATTTTATCTGGATAAGCGATAGACCACTGCAAGGCTTGCATTCCTCCCAAGCTACCCCCTGCAACTAAATGCCAGTAGGGTATATCTAATTTATCCATAAGCATTTTTTGAGAATTTACCCAATCATCAACAGTAACCAAAGGAAAATCTTTACCAAAGACTTTATTTGTTGCTGCATTTATTGTCGTTGGGCCAGAGGAACCAGCACATCCACCTAAATTATTGCAGCAAACCACATAATATTTTTCTGTATCTATTGCTTTCTTTGGACCAACTATTTGATCCCACCATCCAATACCTAATTCTTCATCTTCTCCAGCTGCATGATGATTTCCTGAAAACGCATGACATAAGAGAATTGCATTTGATTTTGATTCATTAAGTTCACCATAGGACTCAATTATTAAATCAAATGAATCTAACCTTCCACCAGATTCTAAGGACAATCCTTCAGAAAAATGTATTTGTTCAGTTTTTATTTTCATACTATTGATTTAAGAATATCTGATAAGAAGGATTCAAGTAGATTTATTAATATTAAAACAAATAAAGGAGAAAAATCTAACCCACCAGCTGAGGGAATATATTTTCTTATTGGCGCTAAAGATTTATAAGAAATTTCTTCCACTAACTCAAGAAACGCATTAGATTTCTCAGGCGATACCCAACTTAAAATCACACCACCAATAACGGCAAAGAAAATAATTCTTAATGTAACCATCAAAGTTTGTATTATTGCAACACCAAAAAGAGTTAAAGTCTCATACTGACTCCCAAAGTATATGATTAATGATAAAAGCTTTAGAACGATGGCAATAACAAGAATATTGATAGCCTGTATTGGAAAAATTCCAAAAACCTTTGATATTGGTTTATATACTTTAACAAATGTAGATACTATTGGATTGAAGTAATTAACCTTTAGAAGGTTAAAGATAAACAAAAATACAAATGCATAATTTAGTATATTGAATATTAAGCCTAGTATCTCTATATTAGAATTCATTTGAAATTTCCTTTGATCTTTTAATAGCAGCACTTAAACCTTTCTCAAAAATATTACCTAGCTTATTTGATTTAAAATATTTCAAACCTGCTTCAGTTGTTCCTTTTTTTGATGCAACAGCTGTAATTAAATTATCTAGATTGGTATTCTTTTCAATTGACATTCCAACCCCTTTCATTAAATTAGACATGACTTCATTTACAATTTTTTTATCACCATTAGATATGGTTAAAAGTTTTCTTTCATATGATTTAAGAAGGTGAAAGAAGTAAGCAGGGCCACTGCCAATTATTCCTGTAAAAGTATCTATCTTTGATTCTTTATCGACCGTTATGACGATACCTACTTTATTCAAAAAAATAATTACTTTCTTAAGATTATTTTTTGTAAAACTTGAATTGAATACAGCAGTAATTCCAAGGCCATGTTTTGAGGATGTATTTGGCATCGCTCTAAGAAACTCAATTTTTTTATCAAAATTAATATATTTCTTTGATCTTATTCCAGCTACCAAACTTATCACCTTTGGATTTTTATGTTGATCTAGGATTTCCTTATATGCATCGATTGCATCTTTTGGCTTTACAGCAAGAATAAATAAATCAACTTTAGCATTATTATTTTTTTTAAAGCTTTGAATTTTTAACTTTTTTAACTTCTTATTGTTCGTTGAGTTTCTATCTAAATAAAAGATATTTTCTTTATTAAATCCTGAGGCTATAAGACCCTCTATAATAGCTTGAGAAATACTTCCACCACCATAAAAAACCACATTCTTCATAGTCTTTTGCCAAAGATTGATTCGCCAATTCTTACCATATTGGCTCCATTAATAATTGCATCATAAAAATCAGAGGTAGTCCCTAATGATACATATGTTGCCCCAGGATAGACTGACTGAAGTTCTGTGCTTAGCTTTTTAACTGATTGCATCATATGTTCCCGTTCATTTTTATCATTTGTTAGTTTGGGGAGAGCCATTATGCCTTTTAAATTAATATTTTCCATAGATTCTACTAATTTTGATAGATTTAATAGATCTTCTGGATGACAGCCATTTTTTGATTCTTCATTAGAAATATTTACCTGAATGCATGCATTAATTACTTTGTTTTCCTTTTTGCACTCGTTGTTCAATTTCACAACTACTTTCTTTCTATCTAGGGTATGAACCCAATCAGAACACCTGGCGATAACTTTTACTTTATTTGATTGAATTGGACCAATGAAATGCCAAATGATTTCGTTTGAATCAATCAAAGATGATTTTTCTTCAAGCTCTTGAGCATAGTTCTCTCCAAAATTATTAACTCCATTTTGAAAAGCAATCTCTATTAATTCATGACTCTTTTTCTTTGAAACAGCAATTAAAGTTATATCATTCCTTGATTTGTTAATTAAGGATGATGCTTTAGATATTTCATCATTAATCTGCTTAATATTTTCAATTAATTCTCTTTGCATAAAGTTCTTAGGCGCGGATCAAACCCACTTTTAGTAATTTTCTCTTTTGCATTATTTGCTGCTGACCTATTTAGATATGGACCTGATATAACACTATTTAAAAGCTTGCCAGGGAGATTAGTGCTATATACATCATTTATTGTTAGGTCGCTGATATCATCATCTAATATATTTACTGCCTCAATTGCATATTTCTTATTTCCATAAGCCCCTACTTGAACAAAATATTCACATTCCATCAAAACATTTTCTTCATTAAATTCAATTAAAACAGAGTTTTCCATCAGTGAAGTTGGGAAATCAATGGTGACAGAATTTGTTACATTACTTGGCTTGATTGAAGAAACATCAGTTTTAAAATAAAAAATAGAAGTGGCAGCGAGGCCTAGACTAACACAAAGCAAAACCATTAAAGTGTTTGATGATATGGTTCTAGTAGAGGACTTTCTTGAGCTAAAAACAATCCTTTTCTTTTTTGGCTTTCTTCTTTTCTGTTTTATGTTTGCAAAATCTTTCATAAATCACATTTTTTCAATAGGAGATATTCCAAGAAGGTCTAGACCATTTGAAATGACTTGTTTGACAGACAATAAACATGCAAGAATTGATTCAATATTTTGATCAGTTTCTGAAAGAACATGATTGTCGTTGTAATAGCTATGAAATAATTGAGCCAGGTCTCTCAAATAATAGATTACCAAATGAGGTTGAAGTGCATTCGCGGCCTTGTTAACAACATCAGGATATTTTGATATTTCATGAATCAGCTTATCGCATTCTTTGTAGCTATTATTTTCTATGTTATTAATATTTGTTTTTATTTTAGAGTTCTTTTTTAAAGCCTTTTCTTCTAAAGAAACAATTCTGGCATGAGCATATTGAATATAATAAAAAATATTCTCTTTACTGTCTGATTTTGCTAAATCTATATCAAAATCTAAATGTTGATCAGCTTGTTTTGATAAGTAGTAAAATCTTGCCGCATCAGTACCTATATCATCAATCAGATCTTTTAAAGTAAAAAATTCACCTGATCTTGTGGACATCTTTACCTTTTTGCCTTCCTTAAAAAGATTTGCAAATTGGACAAGTTTAACAATAAGTTTTTCTTTGCTTGATCCTAATGTTTCAATTGATGCCTCAATTCTTTTGATATAACCATGATGATCTGCGCCCCATATATTTATTAATTTATCAAAACCTCTATCAATTTTATTTTTATGATAAGCAACATCTGATGCAAAATAAGTTGCTCTTCCATCCTCTCTTATTAGAACTCGATGTTTGTCATCGCCGCTTATATCTGTATTAAGCCATATCGCACCATCTTTTTCATAAGCATTACCATCGCTTTTTAATTTGTTTATTGAATTTGATATTTCTGATGAGGAATCACTCACATCCCCTAATGATGATTCATTAAACCAATGATCAAAATCAACATTAAATGTTTTAAGATCATTTTTAATAGATTTAACCATTTCAGCCAATGAAAATTCTTTCGCTTGATTCCATGAGGATTCATCCTGATCTTTTATATTTTCAATAATTTGATCAATTTCCTTTTCAGGATCTTTAGGCATATCTTTAGTTAATGCTTCATAATCACAATTTAAATTTATATCTTTTTTGAGTTTATTAGCGATATCTTCAATATATTTTCCTTTATATGCATTTTGCGGAAAATAATTATTTATATCTTCCTTAATCATTCTCAATAAAACGCTTGTAGTAAGAATATCGATCTGCCTTCCTGCATCATTAATGTAATATTCTTTTTCAACCAATGATCCTGTTGCTTCAAGGATTCTGCCTATTGCATCTCCAAAAGCAGCACCTCTTCCGTGACCAACATGAAGTGGTCCAGTTGGATTAGCAGACACAAATTCAATTTGAACTTTTTTTCCATCTCCAACTTTTGATTTGCCGAATGAGTCCCTCATTTTATTGATAACATTTATGGTTGATACGAAGTCATTTCTTTTAAGAAAGATATTTATAAAACCAGGTCCTGCAGATTGAACGTCTTCAAAAAAGTCTAGCTTTATTAATTTTTCTTTTAAATTGTTAGCCAATTCATTTGGTTTAGATTTAAGAGTACTTGCAGCAACCATACATACATTTGTAGTTAAATGCCCCTTGTTTAAATCATCTGTTATAGAAGTTGTACTCTTTTCAAGAATGGCTTGTATATTTTTCTTGTCGTTATCAACCGATAATAAAAATTCTTTTATTTCTTTGTTTATAATATCTATCAAGATTTTGCTCTCCCCACATAAGTCATATCTCTTGTATCGACCTTAATAGATTCATTTTCATTTACAAATAATGGAACCTGAACCTCAATATTTGTTTCAAGTATTGCGCTCTTTGTAGCTCCTGAAACAGTATCTCCTTTTACTCCAGGCTCAGCTTTAATAATTTTGAGTTCTACAATTGTTGGTGGATTTACCAAAATAGGCTCTCCATTCCATAAGACTACTTCACATACCTCTTGCCCAACTAACCATTTTGAAGCATCCCCCATTTTTGATGAACTTACCTCAATTTGATCATATGTATTAGTATCCATAAAATGCCAAGATTCATTATCTTGATATAAAAACTCCATTTCATTGTGACTCACATCAGCAGATTCAACGCTTTCTCCTGATTTAAATGTTTTATCGTTTGTATTGCCAGTTAATAGATTTTTATATTTTATCCTCATTACTGCTTGACCTTTGCCTGGCTTGTGAAACTCATGTTCTATAATTGAGCAAGGAGCATTATCTATAATTAATTTTGTTCCGTTTTTAAACTGGTTTGTAGAAATCTTCATAATAATTTTATTTTTATGTTATTTTAATAGCGAGGTGCCTCAAATGAAAAATTTTTTAAGCTTAATATTAATCATTATTGTAACTTCTTGCGCACCTACTAGCGAACAAACAAATGAAATCCAAGATCTTGAAGATTTTTTATCATCTGTGGAAGAAGAAAATAAAAAAGAGGGCCCAGTTATATATTCTGCGTCATGGATAAGCTCAAACTTTATAACTTATGATTCACAAAAGGTCATTGCTGATTATGGAACTAGATATACATTAAAGTCTTTAGAAAGATCCAGACAGGCAGCTAATTTTGATGATATAAAAACATCTCCAGAGAACAGAAGGATGCTAGATATTCTTAAAAGCTCTTTTGTAATGCCACCACCTTTAGACAATGCATTAGCGTCAGAACTTTCTCAAATTACTACAAACCTCGAGGCAATGTATGGAAGTGGAGAGTATTGTTTTGAAGATGGAAGTTGTTATGACTTAGAGGGGTTCGAATCTATAATTGATAGCTCTAGAAATCCTTCAGAATTATTAAGGGCATGGCAAGGCTGGCATGAGATCGGAAAACCAATGAAGCCAATGTATATGCGCATGGTAGAAATTGGTAACCAAGGGTCGATTGACCTTGGATATGAAGGATTAAGTGACTTGTGGTTCAGTAAATATGATATGCCTGCAGAAGATTTTTTAGATGATACTGATAGAGTTTGGGATGAAGTTAAGCCTTTATATGATGCTCTGCATTGTCATGTTAGAGCGAAATTAAATGAACATTATGGTGATGAAATTGTTCCTAAGTCAGGTCCATTGCCAGTTCATATGCTGGGCAATATGTGGGGGCAATCATGGTCAAATGTTTACGATTTAATTTATGAAGAGGAAACAGAGTCAAACTATATTGATGTCACTAAAATAATAAATGAGAAATCTATCGATGAAATCGAGATGGTTGAATATGCTGAAGATTTTTTCATATCTATGGGGTTCAAACCTCTTCCAGAAACTTTTTGGGAGAGATCGTTATTTATCAAGCCAAGGGATAGATCTGTTGTTTGTCATGCATCAGCATGGAATCTAGATCCTGCAAACAATGATTTAAGAATAAAAATGTGTATTGAAAAAAATGAAGAAGACTTCATTACCATTCATCATGAACTTGGACATATTTTTTATTATCAAGCCTATAATCATATACCAACGGTATTTCAAGCAGGGGCAAATGATGGTTTCCATGAAGCATTTGGAGACCTGCTTACACTATCTATAACACCTGATTACCTAGTTGACATTGGTTTTATCTCAAAAGACGAAGCTGAAAAAGCAAAACAAGACCCAATTGGTTTATTAATGAAACAAGCATTGGATGGAATTGTCATTGTTCCATGGGCTTTAATGTTAGATAAATGGAGATCTGGGGTCTTTAATGGCGAAATTGATGAAAAAAATCTAAATTCCTCTTGGTGGAATTTAAGAGAAGAATATCAAGGAATATCTACTAGCTATTCGAGGTCAGAAGACTATTTTGATCCAGGTGCAAAATACCATATTCCAGGTAATACTCCTTATACAAGATACTATTTGGCTAGTATTATGCAATATCAGTTTCATGAAGCACTTTGCAATCTTATTGATTATGATGGATATCTACATGAATGTTCAATCTATGGAAATAAAGAAGCTGGTGATAAAATTATTTCGACGATGGCAATGGGCCAAAGCTTGCCATGGCAAGATGCTTTTGAAAATCTAACTGGTTCAAGGCAACTTAGCGGTAAGTCAATATTAAATTATTATGCGCCATTAAAAGAATGGCTTGATGAACAAAATAAAAATAGAATTTGTGGATGGAGTGAAAAATGAAAGTGATAACTAATATTTTAATTTCGGTTTTATCTTTTGCAATTAGTTATGGTATTGCTCATTTAACCGGAAATGTAATTGTAAAAAATGCTGTACTTTTAGCATATGCAATTCATTGGATTGCATATATACCAGCCTATATATTTCAAACTGAAAAGTTCTATGACTTAACAGGAAGTGTTACTTATTTAAGTGTTGTATGGTTTGTTTTTTTATCTACATATAAATCCATTTCTCTCAATTTTGGAAATCTGATTTTAGTTTTATTGATTTCAATATGGACAATACGATTAGGATCATTTTTATTTATGAGAATACACAAAGCTGGAGAAGATAAAAGATTTAGATCAATTAAAACATCTGCCTCACAGTTTTTTATGGCATTTACTGTATCAGGTTTATGGGTAACGCTATGCTCAATGTGTGCTCTGGTAGCCATATCGAGCCCTGAAGGGTTGGTGATGAATGCCTTAACTTACGTTGGAATAATTTTATTTATAATTGGATTTGGTATTGAGATTATTGCTGATAATCAAAAAACAGCCTTTAGATCTATTGAAGCCAATAAAGATAGCTTTATTACTTCTGGATTATGGTCAAAGTCAAGACATCCTAATTATTTTGGAGAAGTGTTATTATGGTTTGCAATTGCAGTCATTTCTTTCTCATCTCTTGAAGGGCTTCAAATTATCACACTAATATCACCTGTCTTTACATACATTCTCCTAGTATATGTTAGCGGAGTCAGAATGCTTGAAGATATGAATGACAAGAAATGGGGTCACATGGAAGAATATAAGGCATATAAGAAAAATACACCCATGTTATTCTTAAAGTTATAAATTATATAAAAATAGTCCTTTTAACATACTTTTTGATAGAATAATCGTTAAAATAAAATAAAGGTAAACTAATTTATTTATTAGTCTGTGGCTGTTAACATGTTCAGACTTAGGGAGTACACAATGTTTAACTATATAAAGAATATATCTTTACCAGTATTTTTTTGCTTTAGTGTTTTAATTTCAGCTAATGAAGTTAATGTTGAAGTAAATATGGAAAGTATTTTAGAAGTTGGTAGAGAAAATCAAACTCTTTCTGCAAATTCGCAAGATAAAATTGATCAGACAGAGAGACAAACTGACAAAATTGTTAATGAATACAAGGTTGTTTCTAAACAGGTTGAAGGCCTCAAATTATATAACGCTCAAAAAAGAATTCAGATTCAAGCTCAGCTTGATTTAATGGATAAACTTGATGAACAGTTAGTTCAAGTGGTTGTCATGCAGAGACAAATTCCACCTTTAGCCCAGAAGATGCTTGATACTTTAGAAACTTTCATAAAACTAGACACTCCCTTTAGAAATGAAGAAAGAAGATCAAGAGTTGATATGGTTAGATCTTCTTTATCTAAACCAAAAGTAACAGCATCAGAACAAGTCAGACAAGTACTTGAAGCATACAATATAGAAGCTGAATATGGTCGTAAAATTGATACATATGAAGATAAGTTAGCAGATGGAACGGTTGTTAATATTCTTGTGATTGGAAGAATCGGTATGTTTTATCAAACAATAGATGAAAGAACTAGCGGAAGATGGGATAACGAAACAGGTACTTGGGAAGAATTATCAGGAAGTTATAGAAAACCAATTAGAGACGCTATAAGAATTGCAAAAAAATTAGCTCCAACAGATATGATGCTAATGCCAGTAGTTAAAGGAGAAGCATAATGAAGAAGTATTTATCAATATTATTTGTGCTATCTTTGACTATTAATACTTTTGTATTTGCTCAAGAATCTGAAAGTGAAGAAACAGAAGTTTCATCTGTAGAAGCTCTTCTAATGCTTGTCAAAGAAGGTAAAACTAAAGAACAATCTGAAAACGCAGATCGTGAAGCTAAGTTTATGGCTAATAAAAATAAACAGGCTGAAATTTTAGCTGCTGAAAAAAGAGAATTAGCTAGACAAGAAAGAATTGCTGATCAGCTTGAGGCAGAGTACAAAAAGAATGAAGAAATTCTAAGAGTAAAAGAAGAGGCTTATCAAAAAGAACTTGGTTCATTGGTTGAGTTATTTGGACATCTTCAAAGTTCTGCTGGAGAAGCAGCTGTTCAATTTTCAGGATCGCTTACAAGCGCTCAATATGGTGGAGAAAGGGTAGATTTCTTAAATGATTTAACATCAAAAATGTCAGAAACAACTGAACTACCCACTATTAGAGAAATTGAAGGTCTATGGTATGAACTTCAAAGAGAAATGGTTGCTAGTGGTCAGGTTGTATCTTTCGATACTAATGTAACTAATTTAGATGGCGAGTCTGAGTCTTGTAATGTTACAAGAATTGGCTTATTTAATGCAGTATGTGATGGTAAGTATTTAAAATACGTTGCTGCAACAGGCCAATATGCTTTCTTGCCAAGACAACCATCTGGAAGGTTTACAAAGACTGCTAAAAAAGTAGGAAATGCTGATGTAGGAGAACAAGTAAGATTTGGAATTGACCCAACAGGTCCTACTGGCGGAAGTTTATTAGCTAACTTAATACAAACACCATCTCTTGCTGAGAGAGCTGCTCAAGGTAGAGAAGTTGGCTATGCAATTATATTTGTTGGTTTAATCGGTATTGGTATAGCTTTCTGGAAACTATGGACTTTATATGTCCTTGGTAAAGCTGTTAGGGCACAAGCAGGATCAAAAACTCTTGATGTAAGAAATCCTCTTGGAAGAGTTCTTAAAGTTGGTGAAGATAACTTTAAGAAAGATATAGATACCTTAGAGTTAAAACTTGCTGAAGCAATTATGTCTGAAAGACCATCTATTGAAAGAGGAATTGGAGCGGTAAGAATAATATCTGTTGTTGCTCCTTTAGCTGGTTTACTTGGTACTGTTACAGGTATGATCGTTACTTTCCAAATGATTACTTTATATGGAACTGGCGACCCTAAACTAATGGCTGGAGGTATTTCACAAGCACTTGTGACAACTGTGTTAGGTTTATTAGTTGCAATACCAACAACGCTTTTACATTCTTTTACAGCATCTTCTGCTAAAGGAATCATTAGCGTTCTTGAAGAGCAAAGCACTGGCATACTTGCTGAAAGAGCAGAAGGAAGTTAATAACTAATTATGTTTTTTGCTATCACTGAAGCTTTTTCTTCCATAAGAGATTTTATGGAAGCAGGAGGTAGTGTTTTATGGTTAATTGCTATCTTAGTTTTCTTTATGTGGGCAATGATTTTTGAAAGAATTTGGTATTTTTCTCATGGTCATGAGTTTTATGTCCAAGACCTTGCAAGCAAATGGAATAATAGAAATGATAAGACATCATGGCATGCATTGCAGATTCGTGAAAAAATGCTTTCTCAGGCGAGGGTAGAGATTAATAGAAATTTAACAATAATCCAAACTTGTGTAGTTTTGGCTCCACTATTCGGTCTATTAGGAACAGTAACTGGGATGATAGAAGTTTTCCAAGTTATGGCTTTTAACGGTGGTGGGGATGCGAGATCTATGGCTGGTGGAGTTTCAAAAGCAACTCTTCCAACAATGGCAGGAATGGTGGTTGCTCTTTCAGGTGTTTTTGCGACCATATATTTAACTAGCGCATCTGACAGGCATACTAATGATTTAAGAGAATTAATAAAAAGAGAATTATAGGAGAAAGTAAATGAGAAGAAATGCAATAAGCAGTGCTGTAAAGGATGATGAAAGTGAAATAAATTTAACTCCAATGCTTGATGTTGTTTTCATCATGCTTATCTTTTTTATTGTAACTGCTAACTTTATAAAAGAGCCTGGTCTTGAGATAAATAGACCTGACTCTGATACAGCAGAAACTCAAGAGAATGCAGCAATTTTGATTGCTGTTGGTCCTACAGGCGAAGTATGGATGGATGGAAGAAGGATTGATGTTAGGCAAGTAAAAGCGAATGTTGTAAAGTTGCTAGCAGATAATCCTAAAGGATCTGTTGTAATACAAGCAGATGAAAAAGCTGTAGCTGATACCATAATAAAAGTCATGGATGGAGCGAGAGAAGCAGGTGTTAATGCTATTTCACTTGCATCAGAACCAAAATAAATTATGAATCAAGTTCTTGCAGCTATAAATACTGTTACAAAACCAATGCATGATCTTTATGTTAAAGCTTTTAATGCGAATAAATATGCTGCAGGAATTGGTTTTTCTTCAGCTATTACTTTAGCTTTATTTTTTGTAATGGTGATTCTAATATCTTTAGGAGATAGCGGTTTAAAAGAAGACACATCTGTAAAGCTTGCTGACGTAGTCATGCCAGAAAGACAAATCGATACTTTTATGACTGAAGTTGATAAACCTGACAAGCCAGAAGAGCAACCAGAAGATATTGCTCAGCCAGAACTTGATCTTCAACCATTAACTGGAATGGATGTAACGGTTGCAAAACCTAAAGCAAACTTTAAAGCTGGAGGTTCATTTTTTAGAGATGGCGAATACATACCTTTATTTAAAGTTGTTCCAATTTATCCTAGAAGAGCTCAAGAAAGAGGTACGATGGGTTATGCATTAGTTGAGTTTACAATAACCGAAACAGGCAGCGTTGAGGATGCAAGCGCCCTTGAAGGATATTGTTCAAATTCTAATCCTAGCGATCCTGCAACAGAATTTAGACCTTGCACAATGTTTAATAGCGCTTCTGCAAGAGCAGCTCTAAAATTAAAATATAAACCTAAAATTGTTGATGGAAGAGCAGTGTCAGTTAGCGGTGTATTACATAGGTTTACATATATACTAGACGAAGAATAGAATTTAAGTTATGAAGAAAAAATTTACAATATATTTATTTTCAACTTTGGCATTATTGTTTGCATTTTCCTCAATCAATCTTGAAGCACAATCACAATCTGATACAAAAAAACCTATCAAGTATAAAAAAGCTAGAGCGCTTCAAACATCTACTGCTAAGAAGATGGCAAAAGTTTACGAAGCTTTGGAAGAAGTTGATGATGCTGGCGAACCCAAACCAGATATGGAAACTGTTCTGAGCGTTCTTACAGAACTTAGAAACAAAAAAGATGAATTAAAAAGTTATGATCGTTCAGTGATGTGGAATGCCTGGGCTTATGTATATATGACTGATGGAAAATATCCTCAAGCCATGGATGCTTACACAAAGCTAATGAATGAACCAGAGGTAACAATTGGCCTTAGAAATGGAGCAATACTTGCTTTAGCTCAATTAAATTTAGCTCAAGAAAATTATCAAAAGGGTATTCAATTAATTCTTCAATGGATGGATGAAGTTGATACAGTGACTGCTCAGTCCTGGTCACTACTTGGCCAAGCATATTTCGCTATTAACAATTACAGAAAATCTATGTCTTCTCTTGAAACAGCAATTTCTTTAGCGGAAGAAGAGGGTTATAAACCAAGAGAAAGTTGGTATCAACTTTTAGCAGGTTGTATCAGTGAGCTTAAAGAGGAAATTGGAGAAAAAGAATCTTTATTAAGACAGCGCGATATATTTGAAATTTTAGTAAATCTTTACCCTAAAAAATTATATTTTATTCAATTAGGTGGAGTATACGGACAGCTTGGCAGAGAAAGAGATTACATGATTACTTTAAAAGCTGCCTATCAGAAAGACTTTTTGGATAAAGAGTCTGAATACCTAGCTTTAGCCCAACTTCTTCTATTAAACAAGAATCCTTATTGGGCTGCAGAAGTTCTTGTTTCTGGACAACAAAAAATAGTTACAACTGTAGAAACAGTGGTAGATGAGGTAACTAAAGAAGAAACTAAAATTGAGAAAACAGGCCCAGTAGTAAAAGATACGGAGAAAAATTTAAAAACTTTAGCAGATGCTTGGAGAATGGCTCAGGAGATTGATAAAGCGATACCAATACTTGAGAGAGCTGCAAAGATGTCAAAAGATGGCAAATCTTATGTACTACTTGGTAACTTATACTTGTCAGAAGATAAAGTACAAGATGCTGTAGGCGCAATTAAGAAAGGCTTAGAAAAAGGAAAAATTAAAGATCTTTCTCAAGTGTATTTAACACTAGGCCAAGCACATTTTGAACTTGAAGAATTTGATGAAGCTAAAAAGAATTTTAGAATAGCTGCAAGAGATAAAAAGAAAAAGATAAAAACCCAGGCAAATAACTGGATTAAATACACTGAAAATGAAGAAATTAGAGTTAAGAATCTTGCTTTAAGAAGAGACTTCATTCAAATGAATTCTTCTTCATCCTAGGGCCTTTCATAAACCTTAACTACGAAATTAAAATCATTATTTGCATCCTTGATAAATTTTTTTGAGCTTACCTCATCCCACTCTTCTAAATTAATTTTTGGATAAAACACATCGCCATCTATTTCGCAGTCAACTTCACTTAATACTAATTTATTTGTTATTTTAAGCGTATCTCTAAAAAGATAGCCCCCACCAATAATTACAATTTCATTATATATTTCATTATTAATACACATCTCTTTTGCATTTTTTATTGCTTCCTCAGTACTTTTATAAATATATGCACCATTAATTTCATTTAATGTATTTGAGACAATAAGGTTTTTTCTATTTGGAAGTGGCCTACCAATTGATTCAAATGTCTTTCTCCCCATAACAATTATTTTGTTTGTTGTGTAATCTTTAAAATGAGCAAGGTCAGTTTTCAAGTTCCAAGGAAGATTATTATCTACACCAATAACATTATTATTAGATAGAGCTACAACATGAGAAATCGTAATCATTTATATTGCCATTTTTGCTTTAATAGGGGGATGGGGATCATAATTTTCTAGAATAAAATCATTAACAGTAAGTTTGTTAATATCTTCTAAATTATCAATATTTGGAATAATAAGTTTAGGAAGTGGTTTTGGATCCCTAGATAATTGTTCCTTTACTTGATCGATTGAGTTTATATAAATATGCGCATCTCCAAATGAATGAATAAATCTTTTTGGTTTAAGACTTAATATTTCTGCCAAGATTGATAGCAGCAAGGCATAACTAGCAATATTAAAAGGGACACCAAGGAACATATCAGCACTTCTTTGATACATATGACAGCTTATTGTTTCTCTATGCACATAGAATTGAGACATAACATGACACGGTGGTAGAGCCATTTTATCTATCTGACCGACATTCCATGCAGAAAGTATATGTCTCCTGCTATCAGGATTATTCTTTAGGCCTTCTAATAAATCTCGTATTTGATCTACACCACCCCAATTTCTCCACTGGACACCATATACTGGGCCTAGAAGTTTCTTTGTATC
>Ga0209036_1000440_pt1 | contig 18033 bp, 17 predicted proteins | sample MarorgKNORR_S2LV_3_FD_188222 | JGI IMG/M metagenome (GOLD analysis project Ga0209036, IMG submission 188222) | Marine microbial communities from the Southern Atlantic Ocean, analyzing organic carbon cycling - DCM_A/KNORR_S2/LV (SPAdes) (version 2) | ecosystem: Environmental > Aquatic > Marine >... | reverse complement strand
AGCCTCCAAAAACAATGAAGGATATGGAAAAGTTATTTTCAAATCTATATCCAAAGGATGAAGGTGGATTCTACAATATTGATGAACCCTTAGATACTCCTGAGAATTCTAAGCCTGTATCTGATAATTCCTTTGAAATTATTAAAGACTACATTTTCGATGTAAAGAAAGAATTATCTTTGCTGGAAAAGGATTCAAAATCTTATTTCAAAGGTGGCGAATCTGAAGCTTTAGTCCGTTTAGAAAGAAAGGTAAGTTCCGAAGAAGAATATATTCGAAACTTTAGAAAACCTCGTACCATTTCTACAAATAAACCGGAAAACCCCTTAGAACCTGAAACAACTGGACTTTCACCATACCTAAGCTTTGGCTGCTTATCGCCTAGATTACTGTGGAAAGAAACCGAAAAATGCTACCGAAATGGAGATCACACACAACCGCCTGAATCTATGCACGGGCAACTTATGTTCAGGGAAATGTTTTACATTTTATCAAGAGCTGTAGAAAACTGGGATTCCGATACGAATAATTCGATGTGTAAGAAAATAGAATGGGGCGATTTTGATAAGAGTAAAATGGAATTATGGGAAAGAGGACAGACCGGCTTTCCATACATAGATGCAATGATGAGACAATTAGACGCAACCGGATGGATGCACCACTTGGGAAGGCATGCCGTATCTTGTTTCCTAACTAGAGGACAACTGTGGCAGCATTGGGAGCAGGGTAGAGACGTATTTGATAGGAAATTAGTCGATGCCGATTGGGCGCTAAATAATGGAAATTGGTTATGGCTATCTGGAGTCGCTCCCTTCTCCATGCCCTATTTCAGACTATACAATCCCTGCCCAGATGGGAAATCTAGTCTAAATGTTGAAGCTAAGAATGCTGAATTTGTTAGATATTGGGTTCCTGAACTGAAAGATTACCCTTCAAAGTATATTTTTGAACCGCATTTAGCCCCAACTCCGATACAAGAAAATGCAAGGTGTATTATTGGGAAAGATTATCCTGAACCTATGGTTGATCGTAAAGTAGTAGCTAAAGAAAACTTAGCAAAATTTAAGGCTAGTGCAGCTAAATTACGTGCCATTGTCTCTTAAAATCTAATTAGATTTGAAGAAAGACAGTTATATGCATATTTAGATTGTATAATATGGAACAAAATATTGCCTGGAACTATCCTAAAGGGTTAATTAATTTCATTACTGCATTTATCCTAATACAAGCTATTGTAATGGGAGTAATAATTTTCCTTTACGCTGATAGTTTTTTTGATATTAATGAAGGAGACGGAATAATTATTCCTGATGAAATATTTGTTGAATATTTTAACATAATTTGTGCTATTGCATTCGTAATTTTTGAACTTATTTCTTTCCAATTAATATTAAAGAACATAGATATGCCTGTGAAATTTGTTTATGACTTGAATAGTAGCTATCTAGAGTTGCACACAATCAATAATCACTTATTCGGCTTTGGGAATTCAAATAAAAAAATTAAATGTGACAGATATAATAAGGCACAAATATTGAAAATCAAGTACCTTGGCGGTGAAGATCCTGTTACGTACTACAGCTTAGAAATTAAAGATAGAGAAGGGAATACTACTGGAAGACTAAACTATATCTCCTCTGAAAATGTAGTTAAGGATATTGTGAAAATAGTTGGCTTTGCTTTGGCTGACACTAGCTTGTATATTAAACAAAATGAGGATATGATTGATAGGAGTGAGTGGGGATTCAGTAAATATTAGCTATAATGTGTCCAGCCTTCTGGAATATAAGCATGACTAAATGCCATAACATAAAGGAAACAAATTCCTAGAAATATTATCCTGAGGGGCCTAAATGTTGGCGTAAAAATATTAAGCCAAAAGTAAGAATAAAGGAACAGTAGCAGAAATCCCTCCATAGATGGAAGGTAGGCTGCTACATCGCCTTCACCAAAGCCCCACCAATTTCCCCAAACAGTAGACTCCGTTCTTGGTTCAGCCCCTCCTGAACCAAAAACCCAAATATCAAATTGAATATTCGGAGTCGTGGCCTGTCCTCCGATTAATAGCCTGACTAATCCCTCTAGTACTCTCAATGGTCCAAAAAATACTATCCAAACAGGATAGCTAATGTATGGCAGCATCCCCCATATTGTCATTATTACTCCGAAGATTGCTTTTCCTCTCCAATTCTGAAGAAATGCAGGAGTAGAAAGCTCTACGCCTGTTGACTCATACAAAGGTTTGCTAGATTCTTCACTCGATTTTACTGAACTGCCTTCTTTCCATTTACGATATGCTTCGCTATTTTGTGAAATATCGCCATCTGAGTTCGATTCATAAGACGAAGAGGACCAATTCCTTGGTGATGCTGAGCCTGGCCAACTACCTAATTGACTAGGATTTTTCTCGTTAGATGAAGCTGGGCGTAATCGATCTAATGGTACGCTCCCCTCAAAGTCTCCGTCATCAAACCTGATATCAAATGTATTCCCATTAATTGATGCAACTGTTCCTCTAAAGTTGATGCCTCTATTTTGCCAATTACATTCAACTCTATCGCCAACTCTAAAGGACATTGTTTCGGTACTATTGTTCCCTAATTAAACTCTTTATTACTTTCAAACCCTCTGTTAAACAAGCTGGACCTGGTTGAAGAATTATACTAGAATCGATTTCATGTATCCTATTATTCTTTATTGCCGTGATTTCATTCCAACCTTCTCTTTTCTTAATAGAATCAATATCAACTGGCTTACCGCACCATGAAGCTAAGATTACGTCTGGGTTTTTCTTTATCACATCTGACCATTGAATTTCACGCTCCATTGCTAGTTTTCCATGAGATTTATTTGTAAATATATCTTCTCCGCCGGCTATCTCGATTAGTTCACTAACCCATCTTATACCTGAAAAAGTAGGGTCATCCCATTCTTCAAAATATACTTTAGGCTTATTTTGAATTTTATCCGATTTCTCTCGAAGTAAATTTAATCGTTTTTTGTAGCCGTCGACCAATTTCTGTGCTTTGTCTTCAGCTGATACTATTCGGCCAATAGTCAAAATTACTTCTAGTATTTCTTCAATACTTCTTTGATTAAAAATTAAGACTTGCAAATTAGCTTTGATTAATTTAGCTGCTAAATCGCCTTGAATGTCACTAAAGCCTATTACTAAATCTGGCTTTAATTCACTAATTTTTTTAACGCTTCCATCAACAAACGCAGATACTATTGGATGGTTTTTCTTTGCTTCCTCGGGCCTTACGGTGTATCTACTAATTCCAACTATTCGGTGTTGTTCTCCCAAGAGATACAATATTTCCGTAGGCTCCTCAGTGAGGCAAATGATTCTCTTTGGACCTTTTATTTCCATTCTTACAATCAGATCAGCTTTCAAACCCTATTAATTCCATAAATAGGATTACAACCCCTCCTAACGCTGAGCCAATTACATTCATCCAGAAAACGGAAGGCCAATGCTCTTTAGGCCTCCAATCAAAATGCTTTCTGCTCCAATACTTTTGCTTTAGCCAGCAATTGGTCGAATAAATTATTAGAATTACACCCAGTATAAGGCGTGCAATTCCTAATATTTCCATCTAATTCCTGAATCTGCGACTTACGAATAGTAAAGATGCGCCAGCTGCAAGGATACCGAATCCTGGCAATTCATCTGAAGCTTCATCTGTTACTTCAGTAGTTCCAAAGTCAATCAATTCTGTTTTCTCAGGGTTTTCTGGATCTGCATTGTCTTCAACTTTCTCTACTGCAACTGTATGTGATATTGGCTCCATCTCAATTGTGTAACCATCTTCACGTAAGTTTGGCATGTCCATGTTGATGTATGCCGGATGTCCAGTCTCTGCATCGTGGAACCAGATAATCTCAGAGTCGTCGAATGGTCCTTCAGAGTCTTCTTCATCATGGTCTTCATCACCATGCTCATCGTCATCGTGACTTGATCTGGCCTGTCCGTCGTCTATGATTATTATGTCGTCGTCATCATTGTCGTCATCATTATCTTCATCATCATCACGTCCGTCATCTTCTTCATCCTCTTCATTACAGTCATCTTCATTTCTATCTGGATTGTTTTCTGAACATCTATCCGTTGGGAACACTTGGTAACCCTCATAAGATTCTCCAGTACTAGACTGAATGCTTTCTTTTTCTCCAGTTTCAAATGCATAAGGTATTGGTGAGAAGTCTTCAATATCGTGTAAGTTGTATGGTCCAAAGGCAAATCTGTTGTTTTCAATTCTTAGATTTAATTTTTCATATTCTTCTTCTGCGGTCTCGTCACACTCTTCTCCTTCCTCTGCAGATTCTTGGTCATCACAGAATGCTTGGTCTGCAATTTCTTGGAATACTTCGTCCATCCATGTTTCTGGAATGTACATTGGGAACATATCATTCCACTCTGTAATTACATCTGGAAGGCCGTCATCGTTTCTGTCAACAGTGATACTAAATGTTTCATTATCATGAAGTTCTTGAAGTGCATCTGTTATTCCTGAATATAATTCCTGCATCTCTGGTAACTGATCACAGTCTAAATCCGGACATATGGACATCTCTGGCTTTGCGATATCAATCTTTCCACCTAAATCTCCGCTGATTGTTAACCTGTCTAGTTCGCCTTCCCAATACTTATTTTCTTCCAAAGGAAGGTTCATGGCGTTCATTGGGTTATCTCCGAAGTCAAATAGTAAGTTTATGCTTAATTCTGCATCCATAGATACTACTGCTGTTTCGTAAAGAACATTAATTGTTTCGTAACAAATGGCTTCTTTCTCTTCTTCGTTTTCTTCCCAGTCAGAACAAGGAGATACTCCTCCCTCTCCTTCATCTTCACCGTTTTCACAGTGCCATTCTCCGTCATTTACATAATCGAGTGGATATGTATCTCCATTATCGCATTCAAATCTCTGATCAGTAGACCCGTCGCCGTCGTCATCTCGTGGTTCGTCACTTCCATCTTCACAATCTTCCCAACCGTTATTTGCGTCTTCGAATGCAATGGTTTGACCGTCATCACATTCAAACTGAGGGCCTGAAATTGCTGTCAAAATATTTTCACCTTCATAGGTCAGATTAGGAACATTTCTAAGTGTTAAATCTGCAGAAGCACCAAGCGCAACTGTAATTTGCGTTTTTACTAATTCATGTGTATCTTGCGTCCACCAAGTGTCTTGAGTAATTTTAGCAATGTAATGCATGCCACCGCTCAATTCCGTATTGACTTCTTCCATTATGATTGGTTCGCCTGTGTTATTATCTAGCAACTCAAATTGACCAGCGTCGCCATCTTCTCCACACTCTTCGGTATCATCATTCCAGTCTTCATCAGCACAATATGCTCTAATTTTTAAATCGTGTGTACCTGCAGGTGGTAACATGCTTGTGAATTTAGTTCCAACCACTGTGTGTGAATACAATGATTGTTCGGTTTGCATATGGATCATGTTGTCAAAATCATCAACTATTTCCCCGGTATAGAAAAATCCTAATACTGCTTCGTTGTTAAGCTCAAAAGAATCTAAGCCTAATCCGGTCCAATTTCTAATTTGAGTAAAATTATCACTCTCGATAATCTCTTGTGTAATCGTGTTTTCGAGCTCTTGTATTTCAGAGTTTACTTCTTCCATAAGATCAATTTCTTGACCAAATGCCCATGTGTCTCCTGTAGAGAAAGTAGGTCCTTCTTCAACCGCATTAGATGCTTGAGCTCCTAAGAAGCACAATGCAACCAATATAGCAAACGTTGTTTTTTGATACATTTTTCACCTTTACTGCTAAGCAGTAAGTATAGTTTTACCGGTAGCCAATTATTTAAAGGTATTGAAAACGTGAAATAATTAGTCTACAGAGGGAGACCATCATTTCCACTGCAAAATAAAACATCTTTTTAACGTAAAACAAAAATGTCAAAACAATCCGTCGAATTATTTATTAGTTCCAGTGGAAACAAAGGTGTATGTGACTTATTATATTATATACCTTTCTATTTTTATTGTTGTATGGTTCATATTTCCCAACTAATTCTTGGAGATACAGGGTGTGTGAGTTACATCGTATTATGTAAGAAAAAAAGAGAATGTGCAATCATAGATTCGTTTGAAGGATTTGAAGAAGATATACACGAAGAACTTAAAGCATTAGGATTTCCTATAGTAAAGCATGTAATCGATACCCATACTCATGCAGACCGTAAATCTGCATCAGGTTATTTCGCTGGAGAAAATGGGTTAGACGGAGTTGTAAAAAGTGAAATGACAAAATATAAAGGTAAAAAAATAAATACCAAAGATGGAGACATTTTAAAAATTGGAAACGCTGAGTTAGAAGTGCTTTACACACCAGGACACACTTATGATCACAATTGCTACTTAGTCGAAGGTAATTTACTCTCTGGAGATTGTTTGTTTATAGGAGATGTAGGTAGAATTGATTTAGGAGGAGACCCTCGTGAAAAAACAGAGATGCTTTACAATAGCTTAAGAAAATTAGAGAAATTATCAGGAGAAACAAAAGTTTATCCTAATCATGTTGGAGCTGTCCACGCAATCGATTCCGAAGACACATTTTCTACAATATCTAAGGAAATGAAAAACAACGAAGCACTACAAGTAAAAGACATAAAGGAATTTTACACATATATGACAGATGGGTGGCCTGCTAAGCCAGATAATTGGGAAGAGATAATAGCTTACAATCTAAAATAAAGAATGGCCAGGACCTTTGACTAATTTCTTACATCCAATCCACGATGAAACACCCATAAACAGTACAATACCGTAGAAAATCAATCTTCCAATGTAATCTAAATCGTTTAAAAATTCATATGGAAAACCACAAGAGACTGCTCCACATGGAGCGGTATTATTGATTTGAACGAAAAATTCCATCCATGTGATATATCCAATGAAAATGCCTGCAAAAACAGGTAATTCTTTTGATGGGTTTTTGAAAGCTTTAGAGTAAAGTATTACTTCGTAGAATAAAAACGCAGAGGTTCCGAAATGTGCATAGTAATCACTTAGAATTTGGAAAATACTCCAGTCTTCAGTTTGAACTCCAAACCCTCCAAATAATCGGATTAACCAGTATAGTAAGAATACCAAGACATTAAGGACCATCGACCCAGGTAGGAGAAAATAGTAAGAAATAAAGTTACGATCTCTTTCATTCACTAACGCACATGTTGCAATTATAAAATTTAACAATAAATTCCAATTTGTTAGAAATCGTAAACCTCCTCCCCAAGTAGCTCCTTCAATCTGAATAACATAGGAACCATAGATAATGTTTCTAACAAAAAAGTAAAAAGCTAGCGTAAATGCAACTGCTCTAAAAATTAACCTATTGTTCATAACACACCGATTAATTACCCGATGCAGGGTTTTAAAGCTAATTGAATTTAGCAAAACCCATAATTCTAGGATTGGCTTCTAGTTGTACAATTAGAGGATTTCTCTTAGATGTCTTATTCAATACTATGGGAAAATCCCAATCAATATGAATAAAATCACTAACTTCAGAGATTCTACCGACAACGAATTGCAAATCACAACAAAGATGTATAACATCGCCTTTAGCCAAATCATTTTTTTGAAATGCAGCTTTATCTAATTTAAATTTGGATTTTGATTCGACAGTAAATCTTTCATTGGAATCTGCTAAAATTGATCCTTTACCCAACAAATCTTCTCTAAATGGTCCAGCAGTTCTCATTGCTAAACCAACTCTATCACCTACGTTTGCCACATCAACGTCTAAGTCCATTACTTGCAAAGAACGAGCAATCGCATTGCCTTCTGAGCCGGCCAGAATCAATTCATCATGTTTATTGACTTTTCCAGATTGTACATGGCCGATAGCAACTAGTCCAACACCTTTCACAGTAAAGGCCTGATCAACTGCCACCACAAAACCTTCATCTTCATTTGGTTTAATTTGATTCAGAACTTCAATTAGCTTTTCCCTTATCAGGATGCCATCATTTTCAATAAATTCCCAGTTAGAAAGTCCAGCCTGTTGTAACAAGGCTTTAACTTGAGAATCATCGACCCATTCACCTTCTGAAGCATTCAGAATGACAAGACCTTCTTTAATTCCAGCAGAAGCCATTGAAACTATAACTTCACCAAAAACACCGTCAACTTTGTTAATTTCAATTATTCCAAAATCTGAAACAGTAAGGGAGGTAAAGAATGGCTTAGGCTTATCAGGATAATTATTTGGCCTTAATATTGAAATTGTTGAAAATAACCCTCCTTCTTTCAAATCTTTGTAAATATAATTGTCTACATCTCTAGAGTCAGATTTTTTTGCAATTGAACGCGCAACTTCATCACTTCCAACAAATAAAATATTCAGAACACTCATGAACTTATTCTCTCAGCCATATAGTTTAGAACATCTGTAAGGCACTGTTTGTTATTGAAAGAATCTAAACCGTTTTTTTCTTTAACAAAATCAGAAAGTAAAGGCAAACATCGAGTTAATTCATCGACAATAGTAATGTGAGCCGTTTGGGCCGTTCTTGATAGAGGATTCAAATCTATGGTGATCACTTTTTTCCCCATTTTCACTAATGCTTCACAGCGATCTCCGTCCTCTAATGGAACGAGGACAACGTCTGCAGAACCAATTCCGTCAGAGCAACATTTGGCCCTTTCTGAACTTAATCCAGGAATTTTATCGTCTGCATTTGCACCAAGAGCATCAATTCCCACTTTTTTCATCATTTTAGTCAGTCCAGCGACTCTCTCTGGAGTTCTATGAAACAAGTTAACTTCGACTTTTGCTCCACTTATTTCGGAAAGTCTCGCCACTTCTCTGGCAGCTAATGCGACAACATTTCCGTTTACAGATATAACCGGATTTTTAGCTTCAATCAAAGCAGAAGCGGCAGCTTTAATGGCACTTAATGCCGGTAAACAAGTTTGTTCACCCAGCAAATAGTCAAAAGCTTCTCCTCTGCCGTGAGCAATTAATCCTTGTTTAGCTACAAATTCGGAAGCATCAACTAACTTTTCACGGGCTAGAAGCGATTTGTATCTTGGGTGATCTTTAGGAGGTAAAACCATTAGTTTACATTAATCCGGCGTAAAAACAAATTGCGCTCAATACAGTAAAAATAACCATAGGAGGAACTATGAGCCTGTCTACAAATCCTCTAAATAATCCCGAAACAATTATTCCCATTGTTAAAATAAATCCAACACCCATAGAAATTAGTAAATTTTCGGCATCTGCAGTTGGTAAGTCTCTATTGTAAATTGCAATGAATCCAAGAGTGAGAGCCAAACCGCCTATGACAATTCGGAGTTGCGCAATGAAATTCCTAAGCGTTTTTTCTTTTTCGCTTGCATCACTTTCGAGAGCACCTAATGCGCCTAAGATATCCTCATCAAATTTTACAGGTATAGCATTCATCATAACTCCCATAAATGATAAAACTCCGCCAACAATAAGTAAAGCTAGACTTTCTTCCATAAGATTTGACGATATCTGCGTTATTTAAGCCCTATCTATTCAATTTTACACACATCATTATCAATCTCATAATTTACAGATTCCAGCGCTCTCCACGCATCTTGGCCTCTATCTTTAGGTGAATTAGTGTAATGCTGATCTTTAGTTGAAGTATATTCCATTAGTTCACTGATCATTCTCCATCCAATTTGATCCATTGGAACTAATGCAGTTCCATTTGGAAAATTTGTCATTGGTAGAAATGTTTCATAATGTATGGAAGTTACACTTTCATCACCAGACTTGTAGCCAACTTTGAATCCGTGATCTATTAAAATTCGAAGAGTTTCTTTAGTTGCAGGATCATTACATTCAAATAAATAAGCATGTACAATGTCATTACCCTCTTGCCCTTCTTCGTCTGAAGATTGTCTTGCATCCAGATAATACCCGGGATCATCTACTACTTCGTCTATAACTGCAATTGCAGCCCAACTCTGAAGCCTTACTCTCTCAGAATATTCTTCGGAAACGGCAGATTCAAACAGTAAACTTACAGACCCATGAACTGCAAAATGGTTTCGATGAATACTTGAGTCTTGAGAACTAGTAGTTGGCGGATAATTGGTAACACTCCCAAATCCCCATTCTTCATTAACAGCTTCAATAACATCAGTTTCTAAAACATACGAAGCTGCTAACACGTCTGGATGAGTTGTAGGGTTTTGAGGAGCTGCAACTTGAAAAATTATTGTTCCTGCGCCTCCAAATTCATGCATATCTACAGTCACAGAGGGGTGAATTTTTTGAAATGCTTTTTGCATAATAATCCCTTCAGGTTCTAATAGCTTCATATGATCTCGATTCAAATCAGTGCCGTTTGCATTTCCTCGTGAACCAGCATCTCTACCGTCTGGATTTACCATAACAAATACGGCCAGATTGATTTTTTCTAGAATAGGATCCACCTCTTCTGGAACTGCTCTAGCAAAATGTCTAGCAAGTAAATACGCTGAATCTACCGACGCAGGTTCGTTACCGTGCTGGGCAGCTACAAAATAAACGGTAGGAATGTCAGGATCATAATCACCAAATTCTACGAGTAGTAACGGCTGACCGTTCATACTATAGCCTATTTCTGTTAAATTCGTTACCCGAGGACTTTTACTAAATTCATATGTCCAATTTAGTATGTCTGAAGTAGAGGTTTGATTCATCGGAATATCATTCCACATGTCTTCAATTGTTAAATCATATTCGAAAGGAACTTCTTCAGACTCTTCTTCGCTAAAAAAACTCCCTGGCCCAGTACAACCAGACATTGTAAGCGTTAAAACAATAATTAATGAAACACTCACTCTCATTCTGAAATAAATTCTCCTATATTTTCAATGACTTTATCGTCAGTTAATGTTCTCATGTGGCCTAAATCTGTAGTCATAATTAATTTGCTATTTTTAATATCTTCATGAATTTTTTCGGCAACTTTGAAGTTAGCTTGTGCGTCATCTTCAGAATGTATTATGAGACATCTTGATTCAATATCTGTTGCGAATTTATCTGGCCCGTAACTGGTAGGTTTTCGACCATCCTTAGCTTCAAAAGAATCAAACATACTTTTAACATAAAAGTCTTCCGATAATCCAAAAAGGGAGACGTAATTTCTAAAAATAGGCTCAATTTTGTACGCTCCAGGGCTAATAAGAACAATATTTCTAAAATTTTGACCCATTTTGATAGCATTTAGTGCAGCAACCGCACCTATTGAATGACCAATTACAGTATCATACGGCCCATTGTTCTTCGATAGGTCGTAAACGATATCACAAAATTCGGGTAAGTGACTTCTTTTTGACAAAGATTGGCCATGAGCAGGCATGTCAACCGCAGTAATATCAAAATTCTTAGATTTAAACTCATTAATAATCTTATGAAATTTACTAGCTCGACTACTCCATCCGTGGACAAACAAAATCTTAGAGCCTTTTCCTTTTACATTATAAATTTTAACCGTTTTATTGGCAGATTCTGAGAAAAAATCTATAGAGGCATGTTCCTTGTAAAATTGATTTTCAACATCCCGCATTCTAAAGTCTAACGGTTTTGTGAATACGTTCCAAAGGAACCTTGTAGTTAATTTTGTCGAAATTAGATTTAGAAGTTTTACAGAAATTGAGAGCCATTTGGGCAATCTGTAGAATACTTCAGTCCCTTTCTTCTGTGATTCCGTAATTTGGGAGTCGTTCAACTTAATTAGTTAGCCATCAAGCAACACGTGTGATCATTTCTGGAGTTAATCCACTATCTGTTACAGCATAAATCATAACAGCAGCTTTCTCAGGATGATTACGGATCTTTTTGATAATTAAACGGTTTTCAAACTCTGCAGCCATTCTTCCCACTTCTAGTTGAATAACTAAATCACAAATAGCTTCAAGCTGACTGTGAATTTTATGTTCATGAGCGCCTTCAGAAATGGTATACATTACTGTTCCGCCATTTGCCTGTGCATATTCTTTAATTGTTCTTACAGCAGATAATACTTCGAGAGGATTGTAGTATTGTAAAAAGAAATCTAAAGAGTCAATAACAACACGGAAAGGTGATTTTAATTTTGAAATTTCATAGGTCATATCTGCAACGAAATTAATTTGATCAGAGGTTGAACCATAAGATCCTAAGTTTCTGAGTTCAGATACAGAAAGACCTTCTTGTTTAAAACGTGAAGCTTGTAGTTCACGAGATAGAACCTTTTCAAAATATTGGGTCCCTACATTGACAATACGTAAGTCAGTAGCCCATCTGTATTGTTCAAAGACATCGATAAGCTCATCTGATGTTTCATCAGTTGAAAAATAAACAACAGTTTCAGATCCAACGCCTGCCGATGCAAATTGTTTCGATAATAACTCTTTTCCAGAACCTGAACTACCTTCTATCAAGATAGAACTGCCCAATACGACACCTTCTCCATTGATTAATGCCTCGTCTAAACGCTCGATTCCAGTTGAAACTATTTTTTCAGCCATACTTATTCTCCTATCATTTTATCAGATAATAAATTTAATGCAGACGATAATTCCTCGTCAGTTTGTTCTTTAACAGTCATTAACATACTGTAAATCTCTTTAATTCTCATAGAATTTCCTAAAACGTTAATAAATTCTCTTAAAACTTTTGGTTCAGAATAAATACTGAGCCCATTTACAGAGTCAAACATTACAAAACGCCTTTTTGATTTTAGACGCCTTTCTAAAAGAGTGATATTCAAGAGAATAGATTCTAACATAGTTGGAGATTCAATGAATAAGGTTCGAGCATCAGAGGTGTTTCCACCGACAGTCATAGATACAAGATCAACAAAATATAAGTCTGATAAATCAGCTCCAGCTTCTTCTAGTTCAGCTCTAATATGTGAGGAAGGTCTAGAAGTAGTTACGTAGATTCCTCCTAATTTTTTACCAACCAATACTGAAACTAACTTTACAGTGTCTTCATGAAAATTTTCAGCGCTTAAACTAATACTAGTTAATGTGTCCCCTTCGTTGATACTTTTGATAATAGATTGAGCAGTATCTTTGATGCTCATGTAAACGCTTGTCCTCCATCTTGTCCCCACTTGAGAAGAGGAACAACAGCTAAGCCAACTGGAGTTAACTCAATAAGATGTCTGGCACGAGAGTGTTTAGTCCCTCGCATTTTTACAACTTGTAAACTTCTCAGTAAATCACCTTGGCGTATGATGTTACCCATAAGAATTACACCATCTGCAACAGCTTCTTCCACTCCAAAAATAGAGTATGTTTGCGTATTGGAATCAACCACAGTTTCTGAAATTAGCATAGTAGTACATCCGAAAGTACTCAAAAACTGACTTAATCTAAATATGAAATTACGAATACTTCCCTTGTCAGGTAATTGATAACAAATTGCAGTAATAGAATCAATGACTAGTCTTGTAACACCAAGTTCATCTACGATATCTTCGAATGCACCTAGTAAAGCTTCCATATCTTTTGATGAATAAGTACCATCAAGCCTTTCTACACCTAATCGATCGTTAATAACGGTTAAATCAAAAATATTTAATCGACCATCTTTAACCAAAGCATCGTCGAAGAATCCATAGGTCTGCAAGTTTGATAGCATCTTTGACGAAGGCTCAGTGACCGAGATGTAACAGCATGTTTCTCCATTTTTAGCTCCGTTAATCAAATATTCCATAGCCAAAGTAGTTTTTCCTGAACCCACAGTTCCGGCCAATAATACAATATTTCCAATTGGAAGTCCACCGTTTAAAATACGGTCAATTCCCTCGATGTACGTCACACATTTTTCTCTAGGACGTCCTCCGCGGGGGTCTAGGCTGATTGGTTTTGTTACGTCTTTTTTAGCCATTTAAATCACTCGTCTATGATAAATTGGTCAACAAGGTATTGTCGAACCCTCTTTTTCAATGTTCTCTCTGTAATGCCTTCACTATCTGCGTTATCATGCATAATTTGCATTTCGCGTTGAATTTCTACAGGTAATTCTGCCCAGTTAACAGGCGGTTTCTTTGGTAATAGTCCACGAAGATCTTTTGGATTTGCTTGTGCAAATATCTTCTCAAAGCGTTCTCTAATTTGTTTCTCAAAGAATTCATCAGCCTCTCTTTCTACTTCGTTATAGGCCTTGATCAATTCCTCTTCTATAATTTGTCCTAAGTCTTCTAGGAAAACGCCCTCTGGTAAATATCGGTGATACCAGCTTCCGTCCTCATGGAGTGCATCCATGTGAGTTCGGTTGTAAACATCAATAAGCGGAGTTTCATATTCTTCCTTTGCCATTAATTATCCCTACAGTTTCAAGCTGGGGCCTTATAAGATACTTAGCCTAGCGATTAAGCAGGCGTAATTTCATAGTCAAGGAGCACGACTTCAACTAAATATTCGACTTCTTCACCATTGTCAGTATGGTTACATCCAAGAGCATTTCCACTTTCCGCTTCCACATTTATTTCTAGAAAATAAGCACCCAATCCGGCACCCATTGAATCGAGCTCATTTTTAATTTCAGATTCAGACATGTTTGTAGCGTTGCCTGAAAAATACAAGGAAGAATTGTACCATTCAACTAAAATTTCATGAGACGAACTACCTTGTCCCTGATTTTGTCCACTCTCAGTTCCATTAAAATCATCATGAGTTACAGTTCCAGTAATTGTATCTGGATCAGGTTGGGAAGCACCAGGAGCAGCACATCCAGCCCCGTTACTAGTTTCATCCTCACTGTATGTAAGTAAAACTCTAACTCCAACAACATTTCGATTATCAGAATTCCATTGGATATTATTGGTATTTAGATCTATTAGGATAGTTTCACCGTCGTTAACATATTCAGTATTATTTCCTAGCATTTCATAAGAGATATCTCCAGAAATAGAATAATTTCCAACACCACCACTACCTTCAGTTGATTCTGGCGCTCCAACTAGATATACGGCTTCGGCAGCTCCAAATGGAATCAAAATTGCTGCAGCAACAGCACCATACTGGCTTTTTTTAGGCAATTTGAATCGTCCCAGAGGAGCAATTTTTGGACTTCTAATGTAATTTAATGTAAAGTGTGTAGCAAATGCAGCACCCATTCCTGGAACAGAAGGAAATACTCCGTCGGCTCCATCTAGTCCTAAAACGGTCCAAATGAAAACGCCACTAAATGCAGCAACCATCATCGATATAGAATGAGTAGTGTCGGGTTTGTAACCTGCCCATCGAATGATAAGAAGAGGAACAAAAACGCCTCCTAGGCCATATACTGCAAATACGACTAGTTGAAAAACAGAATCTCCACCCGGAACATACAAACCACCAATTGAAATCAGAGTAGCAAAAGCAGCTACAGCAATCGTAACCTGCTTTGTTGTTTTATGATCTTGATTCCACTCAGGTTTAATGTCGTCAGTAATTGCGGCCGTACAAGCTAGAACTTGACTATCAGCAGTTGACATCGTAGCTGCAAAAATTGACGCTAAAATCATTCCAACTCCTATTGCAGGCATGGTTTCCATAGCCATCATAGGTAAGCCAAGTTCAGCATCAAAATCACTCTCGGTAAATAGTACTCGACTAGCAAGGCCGATAATCAACATTAGAACAATGAAAGGCGTTTGCCAAACGAAAAACCAAATCATAGCTTCTCTTCGATCTTTATCATCTCCCAAAGTCATAACTCTTGAAACTACCTGAGGCTGTCCAGCAACACTCAATCCGCCTAGAAAAAAAGCAGCAACCCAAAGAGTTAGCCCGAACATTAAATCTGGAGGTAAGAAATTAGTCAAAGCTGGGTCTTGTTGATTTAGACCATCCTTAAGTCCAGAAAAACCACCTACTTCCTGGATACTAATCCAGCACAATATCGTTGAGCCAACAAGCATAACACATGATTGTGCAGCATCTGTCCAAATTGAAGCCCTAATTCCTCCAGCATAACAGTAAGCTACAACTAACACGAATCCGATTAAGATTCCAATAACTTCAGGCCACCCCATCATTACGAAGAGGGCTTTTCCTCCAGAGGTAAGTTGAGCTGCAGCGTAAATACTCAAGAATAAAACAGATAATACTCCTGCAAGTTTAGCTTCAGGCGCTCCTGCTTTTTCTGCAACTAGTGAGGATAGTGAGCGAACGCCTCTTTCGTTTCCTTCTTTCTGTATAAATTTGTACAACCACATCCATGCAACAAACTGCCCGATAGTTGACATGAAAGCCAAAAATGCAACAGGATATCCTAGAGTATAGGTAAACCCGATGAAACCAATGAACATATATCCAGAATTCCAAGTACTAACTGCAGATAATGCAGCAAGAGGAGGACTCATGCCCCTACCTGCAACCAAGTAATCATCAGTGGTATCTTTTTTTACTCTAACAGAAGCAAGTCCGACTCCTGCAAAAATAGACATAAAAAATATGAAAGAAAGTATTACTGCAATATCCATTATTTATCCTGTTACTAGAGGAAGAACATAGTAAATAGCTAAGAAAGTTCCTAGTAGAGCTTCACCTACAATACACCCAGTTGCGATCATGTAAGTGTTTAGCAATCTCATAGTTCTTTGTTTCTCACTCAATCCCTCTTTTTCAACGGCTACATCGAGGAATCGAGCTTCCCAATAATCTCTCAATGCCCCGCCAACAACCATTGGGAGTGTAACCACCATTGGCAAATACATTCCAAGTCCAAAAGCAGTTCCCATTCCAGTAAGCAGTTCCATGAATACTCCGATAACAATACCGACGGCCAACAACCCCCATGGAGTTTGACCTCCTAACATAATTTGTGCAAAAGCAGCAAAGGCATTTGCTTGAGGAGCATACAAGATTAAGTCTCCTCTTGCTAAAGCAAGCGAAAGTAGGCCAGCAAAAAGAGCTGCAACAATAGTTCCAGGAACAATTCCTACTAATTCGGTTTTCATAATATGCATTGGTCGGTTTCCAACATATAATCCAGGTTTGTAATCACCAATTACAGTACCAGACATTGAGATTGCACCTCCAAAAACGGTTGTTCCTACCAATGCAAGAATTGCAGTATCGCTTTCGTTTAATCCAATTGCTTTGAAAACTAAAACAAGCATTAACAGGACAATAAAACTAGTTCCAGACACAGGTTCTATACTAGTTTCACCCATTACTTTTACTGCAATTGCACCTAGTGCAAAAGTAGTCAAACACAAAACTAAAGAAAAAATAAAAGATGCTAAAAATCCAAATTGAGTTGCAAAAGTAATTGTTATTCCTACAAGAGAAACAAGAAGTAAAACAGGAATGTGACTAATTGGCCATTCGTACCATCCTTTTCCTTTTACGTAATCTTTTCTAGAAGCATCATCACCTTCTCCTTTGAAAATATCAATTACGTCAGAAGCGGTAGTTCTGAACACAGGTGCCATTTTCAATAATCCAGTAATTCCGCCGCCTAAAATTGCTCCAATTGCCATAGGTCTTGCAACATAACTGTATGACATGATAGATCCCATTGGAGAATATTGGCTGATCGAATGATAGTTACCATCTAGTGGATAATAGAAAGGATAATCGTATTGATATGCTAATGGAGTAACTACAAACCATGTGAAGAATGTTCCCAAACTGACTAAGAGAGCAACTCTAAATTTCATGAACCATCCAATAGCAATCATCATTGGAGTTAATCCAAATCCAAGCCACGTGTAATTTGTTAAGGAATTACTCATAGGCACGGTCAAATCTCCACCATCATACCACTCAGTTCCTTCTAGTGCAGAACTCAGAACAGAAGTTTTGATTTCCTCTCCAGCAGCGTCGTTAGAACCAGTTCCTAATAATGGCCAGTCTCTCAAAAATGTGAAAAACATAACAATTGCAGTTGAAATACCAACTAAACGAATAGAATGCATAGCACTCTCCATTCCACCCTCTTTGGCAGTCTCTCCGGCAATATCCATTAATTTGATATTTGCTTCAAAGCCAGGCAAAGGTAGTGGGTCTTCCACCAACCAAACCCTTCTAAAAATTATGAAGTATAAAC
>Ga0209036_1000436_pt1 | contig 18123 bp, 14 predicted proteins | sample MarorgKNORR_S2LV_3_FD_188222 | JGI IMG/M metagenome (GOLD analysis project Ga0209036, IMG submission 188222) | Marine microbial communities from the Southern Atlantic Ocean, analyzing organic carbon cycling - DCM_A/KNORR_S2/LV (SPAdes) (version 2) | ecosystem: Environmental > Aquatic > Marine >... | reverse complement strand
ATCAAAAAATATATCTGCTCCAAAGTCTTTTAAAAAACTAGTTTTATCCATACCACCTAAAAAAAGAGATTCATCTATCCTAATTTTCCATTCTCTTAGAGTTTTTATAACTCTTTCATGGGAAGGAGCCGATCTAGCAGTTACTAATGCAATCCTCACAGGGCATTCGTCTCTTGGAAAACTTTGCTGAACTTTATAAAGTTCTCTCAAAAAAGATTTGAATGGGCCTCCGCTTAATGGATTATCAGCAAGATTTTTTTCATTCATGTTGAATGCCTCTAAACCTTGCTCATCAAATATTTTCTGAGATTCTTCTGAAAAAATAACTGAATCTCCATCAAAAGCAACCTTAAGAGTTTCATTATCAACTTTAGAGTGTCTAGAAGGCATGATCTTAGCAGAAGCAATTCCACTGTTTATAGATGACTTACAGTCTTCAAGTTCAGTTGAAAGAAATAGATGCACTCCAAAGGATTTTGCATATTTGTGAGGACTATTTCCTCCGCAAAAAGCAGCCTTCTCAATTTCAAGACCATGATATTGAATAGAATTAAAAATCCTCAATCCAGTATCAGCTGTATTTCTACTTAACAAAAAAACCTCTACTAATTTTTCATCACGAAATTGATTATTTAAGTTTAATAACTTTTTAACTAAAGAAAATGCCTGACCAGGTTCTAAGGGACAATTTTCTTTTACGATTTGGTGCTCTTTATATGCTTCAAGACCATTATTTTCAAATATTAAGTGACTTGAGTCCAAATCAAAAAGCGCCCTTGAAGTTATACCAATTCTTAACATGATTGCATAATACAATATACTGTATATAATTACAGTAATTACTATGAAAAATTTAACTAAAAGACAAGAAGAAATTTTAAATTTAATCAAAGAGCATATATTGAATTTAGGATTTCCTCCTACTAGAGCAGATATAGCCAGATCCTTGGGCTTTAAATCACCTAATGCTGCAGAGCAACATTTAAGGGCAATAGAGAAGAAAGGTTTTATAAAGATTTTATCTGGAGCTTCCAGAGGAATAGTTCTAAATGATTCTGATAATGACCAAATACCTGTAATTGGCTTAGTTGCTGCTGGAGGTCCAATCTTAGCTGAAGAAAACGTTGAAAAGACTATTCCCAGATCAAATAACCTTCTTTCTAATGATATTGACTACTATTTGAGAGTAAAAGGAGACAGTATGGTTGACATAGGCATATTTGAAGAGGACTTAATTGGGGTAAGTAAATCTGCAAATACGAAAGTCGGATCTGTGGTGGTTGCAAGAATTAATAATGAAGTTACAGTTAAAACCTTAATTGAAATGTCTCAAAATAAAGTTGTGCTAAGACCGCAGAACCAGAAATATGACGACATTATTATAAATCCGCAAGTTGAGGAGCTGGCTATTGAAGGCTCGTGTGTTGCACTCCTGAGAGAAAGTATTTAGATAACTTTTGAATCTTCAAGGGAAATAAAACTCTCCCCTTTTTTGAGCTTTAACACTTCATTGATAATGAAATTCTGTTCCTCTTGATCCAATTTATACCAGTCATTAGGTATTTCCGTCTCAACTTCGCCTACTTTTAAATTCTTTACAAACTTAAAGGCCTTACTTGGCTTTCTTATTTTTATTCCTACTGGTTGTATTGATTTATCTTCTCTATGAATAAATCCCAGTATTCTTAGAGAATTTAAAACATATCTTCTGCCAGAATCTGATTGATAATCTATCGTATTAGGTTCGTAATAAGACACTTTAGGACTTGGATCTTTATCTTCAGGCTTCAGCTTGGTGGCTTTATTGAATCCATCAAATTCAGTATATTCACCAAATCTTCCATTTTTTAAGACAATTGGCAAATTGGAATTAATTTCAGTAAATAATATATTTTCAGCATTGCTTGTATCTATTAATTCTATAGCTCTATTCAGACCTATATCTAGAATAAATTCGTCCTCATCTGGTGTACCGAAAAGCTTCTTCTCATCTTCATTTAGTGTCCATACGCAGGGACCATTTACACTTAAGTCTGCATAGATAGGTTTTCCTAGATCTGGGTGAAGTCCTAATTCTTTTGGAAGCTCTTGATAGGTTTCCCAGGTAGTATTAAATTCAAACGGTTTTTTGGTCCATTTACATTCTGAGCAGCCAACAAAATATCCCCAGGCTCCAGATTTCAAACTGATAGGACTAGAACATTTCGGACATTCTTTTCTGTTCTGTCCGGATTGATCTTTTGGGAATATTATAGATCCAAGCTCTTCATTAAGTAAGTCTAAAACTTGTCTAGTTTTAAATTCATCCTTGTTACTAATCTCGATATCATTAATTTTTCTATTGAGGTAGTTTTGGAGTTCTGTCCAAAAAGCATTTAAAACTTCTTCATAATTTTTATTTCCTGAAGCAACTTCATCCAAATCTGCTTCCATTCGAGCAGTAAATTCTGTTTCTATAAAAAATTCCTGAAAAACCCTTTTCAGGTATGAAGTTAAGACTCTTCCTAGATCAGAAGGAATGATTGACTTAGCTCCATAAGCATATTTTTTTGTTCTCAATCCCTTGACAATAGTTGCATATGTAGAGGGACGTCCGATACCTTCCTCTTCCATCTTTTTTATCAAGGAAGCTTCGGAGTATCTATTTGGGGGTGAAGTAAATTTTTGTTCATATTTGTTTGAGATTAAGTTGAGCTCACTCCCTTCCTCGAGTCCTTCTGGAAATAATGTAACTTTTTCATCTTCAGTTCCGGTAAGAATCTCAAAACCTTTAAATATATTCTTTCTGGATGAAGCCCTAAATTCATACTTATTGTCTTTTGAAGATATCACCAGAGTCTTTCTCTCATATTTTGAGCTCTCCATCTGACTTGCAACAGTTCTATTCCATATCAAGGTATATAACTTTTCTTCATCTCCCGTTAAAACTACATTAGAAGGCTCTTTAGAAATATCTGTAGGTCTTATTGCTTCATGGGCTTCTTGAGAATTTTGTACTTTAGATTTATAAATTCGAGGTTTTCTAGAAAGAAATGAGGAATCATAGTTTGAGGAAATAAAGTTTCTTATTTCCTGCAGAGGTGGTGGACCTGGATTTTCCTCAGAAAATGGTTCACCTGTATTGGGAGATGTACTTATCGATATACCATCAGTTCTTAAATAAGTAATTAAACCGCCTTCATAAAGCTTTTGAGCAGCTTGCATAGTCCTATCAGCTGTAAAGCCCAATCTACTTGCTGCTGACATTTGTAATGTAGAGGTTCTGAATGGCGGTTTTGGGCTACTTGATTGAGCTTTAGACTGTATATTTTGTAACTTGAAACTCTCAATGCCTAATTCTTCGATCAAATTATTGACTTCGTGTTCATTTTTTAGAGGCTCTTTGTTGACATTTCTTTCCAAGATTTGAGTTAATTTTGCATCAAATGAGGTACCTAAAAAGTCAAAACTTGATTCGAAAGGCCAATATTCTTCTGGAATATGTAAATCTCTTTGATCTTCTTTTTCACACAGGAGTCTGAGAGTAGGAGATTGAACTCTACCAGCAGATTTTGCTCTTGAAACATGTCTCCAAAGCAATGGAGACACCTTAAAACCAATTAAGTGATCTAAGATTCTTCTAGTTAAATATGCGTCTACTAAATCTTGATCTATTTCTCTTGGCGACTCTATAGCTTTTTTTATTGCTGAAGATGTTATTTCATTAAAAGTAACTCTCCTAACATCAACATCTTTAATAAGTTTCTTACTCTCAAAATCACTAAGCAAATGCCAAGCTATGGCTTCCCCTTCCCTATCCGGATCTGTTGCCAAGTATAAAAGTTCTGATTCCTTACAGAATTTACGGAGGTCTTTCATGACTTTCTTTCCTTTAGGAGAGAATTCCCATTTAAGATTATTCCAGTCACTAGGATCCACAGCATCCTCTTTATCAGAAAGATCTCTTACATGGCCAACACATGCTTCAACTTGCCAATCCTTATCGGGAAAGTTAGAGTCCAGATAGCCTTTTATTTTTTTTGCTTTTGCACCAGACTCGACAATTACTAGTGATTTCATAAATATTTAAACTTAATCCTTTTACAGTATAAAGTTCAAGTATGGGTATTCTGTCAAGTCTTTCTTTAAATGGTACTTTAATGGGTACTTCAATGAGCATCTCTATTGAGAATGTCATGTATCAGCTTTGGACCCTCAAAAATAAATCCAGTGTATATCTGAACAAGATCTGCACCACAGGCAATTTTTTCATTGTAGTCTGCAACAGACATTACTCCACCTGAAGCTATAATTGCGACATCTTCTCCCAAAAATTTTTTAACATTTATGATTGCATTGGTTGATTTTTCACGGAGAGGTTTACCGCTTAAACCTCCATCACCATATTTTTCTTTATGTTCTATAGTTGTATTGGTGCAAATTATTCCATCGATTTCATTTTTGAGTATTGATTTACAGATGTTTTCTAAATTGTCCTTATTTTCGTCAGGACTTATTTTCAAAAAAATAGGCCTATACCCAAAATTTAAGGAAAGTTCTGATTGAACATTTTTTAATTCTCTAAGTAGCGAGTCTAAATACTCTGCAGCACTAAGTTTTCTGAGATCTTGAGTATTGGGTGATGAGATGTTAATTGCTATGTAGCTTGAAAATTCGTACACCTTTTCCATGCATGTTCTATAGTCTTTGTAGGCATATTCGTTAGGAGTGTCAAAGTTTTTACCAATACTAATGCCAATTGGTATATGAGATTTCCTTGCTTTTATATTAGCAACTAACCTGTCAACACCTTTATTATTAAAACCGAGCCTATTGAGAATAGATTTTTTATTAATATCTCTAAATAATCTTGGTTTCTTGTTTCCAGACTGGGCTTTTGGAGTTACAGTGCCAACTTCAATAAAACCTATACCTAAAGCAGCTAAACAATCTATATATTCACCATTTTTGTCTAAACCTGCGGCAAATCCTAGTCTATTCTCAAGATGTTCGATCTTACCTAAAGTTTCAAAATTAGAGTTTTTAAAAGCAATGCGACCCACTATTAAATGTAATATTCCAAATAAATCGAGTATTTTGAGACTTTTAAGAGCTAAGTAATGTGATATTTCACTAGGAAAGAAGTGTAAGAATTTTGTTGCTAATGAAATGAACTTCACTGTTTTAAATTATTTCTGATATTCTACATTAATGACTTCTCAATTAGGGATCAATAAAACCTAAAACACAGTATTTATAAAAAATAAATATGTTGACAATGTGACATGAGATGTCTTTTAATACACAAATGTTGTTCCCAAACACAACAATTTGGATAAAGATTAATTAAAAAACAGGTTTTATAATGAAAAAACTTACTAAAAATATTCTAGCAGGTCTTACTGGATTTGCTTTAGTGCTTTTCCCTCAACTTGGTCTGACTGACGAAGATGCTGACACAAGCTCAGGTGGAAGTGCTGCTGGAGATTCCGCTGCAGGTTCTGCTGTGGGTGGAGTCAGTGCCGGAACGATAGCTGCCGTTGTCGCTATTGCCGCAGCTGCTGCTGCTATATCAGATAGTGGATCCGGAGGTGGAGCGATAACTCCTACTCCTACGCCTAGTCCGTCGCCAAGTCCTTCTCCTTCTCCTTCTCCTTCTCCTACACCTACTATTGAAGAGTATGAGTACGAGAAAGAAGTCGAAGTCGATGTTTTAGCAGTAACTGCAACTGCAACTGCAACTTCAACATCAACAGCTACAAGAACACTCGCGACTGCTACAAGAACAACTGGTGCTACTACAACAAGAGCAGCTCAAGCCGGCGGTTATGGGCCATTCGAAACAGTTGGAGGAGTAGCCTACTACTATGTGGTTGAAGAGTATGAACCGGTCGAGGAATACACAATCACTAACGAAAATGAAATAACAACAACTGTTTCTCCTGCTGCAACTGCAACAGCGACGGCTACCGCTACAGCAACAAGAGAAGTAAATTAACTTATATCCAAGTTAAATTTAAAAACCTCGCTCCAAGCGGGGTTTTTTTTTAGCTATTCTCTTTACGAGAATTAGACAAATCAAAATGATATCTAAGAATAAGGCATCTTGGCGTCTTAAATGGTAGAAATTGAGTTCTTTACTCTAATTTGTCACGTATAAACTTACAGGATACGAAGTGTAAAAATTTATTAATTTAAGGGTAATAGATAGTTTCTAGGTATTATTTAGCTAAAAAAACATACTATTAATTGTTACCAGATTAGGTGTAACGTTCTACTAAAATTGTCTCTTAGTTTATTGTCCGGACAATAGATTAAAGAAATTATCCAAAGATTTTGAGAGGAATAATAACTACTCTATAGATGAGCCTTTAATATTAACTATTTAATAAGTTAACAAAAGTAATATTATCTTCTAAAGTATCAAAAATTTTGTTTTTTACCTAGTCACCCTCTATTAAAGATTGTAGGTCATGGCATTTCTGAATATAAATATGAGTCGCTATGCCTATTCTCTAAAGAGGTCTTTTAGTTACTTCATAATGAATTGGAGGTATTTTAGGAGTTACATATTGTGTTGATTTCCAAATGAAATTCTTTTCATCCATCCAATAGGTATTTGTCTCGTACCATCCAATAATATTTGAATTTATATTTTCCTCTATCAATTTCAAACTCTTATTTGTCATGAATAATTCATGATGTTCGTACTCACCAACAACATAATTTGATACAACTTTGAGATTATTTAGATCAGGATCTTTAAATGATACATAAGAAGTATAGTCGTTATTTTCAAAGGATAGGTCTCTCCAGTTCAATTTTGGATCAAGTCTCTGATTTAGATTATTTGGTAAACCTGCTGTTTTAATGATTTTTCCATTCTTTGTAACTAAATAAACACCATCAGCACTTACCCAAGTAAAAGTATCTTCATTAATACTCTCTAAAATCATCAAAGCGCTTGGGCCTTTCCCTATTCTTACCAACATTGACGCGTATGGAATATTCTTTATTACTTTGGGGTCAATATTGTTTTCGTAACCAAATATATTAAGTCTAATTGCTTCATAAGCAGCTACATAGCCCGGTGCAATTCTATTAGTATCGATCATTGAGCACCCGAAGAATAAAAAGGATACACTCAAAAGAAGAGAGAGTCGCAAATTAGTCATATAAATAATCCCAGTCCCTAATTATAGAACTTTTCTTTTGATCTCCAACGATACTTATTAATGAATTGTGTTGGATTAACGCAGCAGCCCCATCTTTTGTTAAAGGATGAAGTCCAAATGTTATTGCGCCTGTTCTGAAATCTGAATAGAACAAGTTTGTTGGAATGGAGATATAGAACCCCTTATCGAAACTTCCTTCTCCAAATTCTTCTGCAGAAAGATTTGTTTTTGAAGCAAAGACACCTGCCATGAAACCGGACTTGAACCTTCTTGATAAATCTAGAGTTACTCCTTTATCACCTGCTAAGTATTTTCCTAACATAAGTCTTGAGCGAATCTGATAAGGAAAATCAAAATATAATCCTAAATGACCAGTTGTTGTTGAGTAGTCCCTAAATGCAAAAAGCTGTCTATAAGCCCTTTGTTTGACTTTATGAAGAGAAAATCCCATGGCATATGGCTTATCAAATGGTCGATACAGAATTTCGCCCCCCAAACCTCCAAACATTGGCTCTAGATATCCTAGATCTAACCTTGCGAAAACATCTTTGAACGGCTGACTAAAATACTCAAGCTGCATTCTTTGAATACTATTACTTCCTGCTTTAAGATATTCCTGTATGTCACTTCTGACTTTTGGAATAGTACTTTGGCTTGGATTATTCAGATCATTAAAAGTATCGTAAATACTGACTCCAAAAGAGGAATATAGAAGCAAGTTTCTTTTAAACTTGAGAGTTGCATCTGCTCTCAAAAAAAGTTCACCTAAATAAAATCCTTCAGGACCACCAATTTGATGATTAAGAGCGGGTGAGACATTCCAACCGAATTCTGGAAAATAAACTGTAGGCTGAAAATCAGCTGTTTTATAAAGAGGATCTGAATCAATAGAACTGATTTCGCTAAGGCGAAGTAATTCACTTGAACTCAATTGATTATTATCACCCTTTTCAAAATATTCTCGACCTATTGAAAATTTTGCTACTTCGAAGTCCCCATTCATAGCATGAATATTAATTTTTTCCACATCATCTGGTGCTAAAGCTGCAACCATTCTCGCAGTTCTACCAACTGGTCTAGTTAGAGAAGGGAATCTGGAAGTTGCAACTGCGACATCTACCTCATCCTCCTTCAGATTTGCAGCTTGAATTAAAATAGATTCCTCTTTTAAATTTAAATTTAATGAGGTATAAAATATTTCATTATTATCTAGAATTTTTTCCTTTTGTTCGTTGTTAAGCTTTGCCACCCTTTTGGGTTTAGGTTTAGTTATCGTATCCTCTAAGAAGTTTCCTTTTAAACGAAAGGAAAGTCTAAACTGAGATCCTCTTTCAAAAGCAGCTGAAAAATCTAAATTTTCGGACAAAAGATAGTCGACACCAAAATTAATTCTGCTATTTACTTTATCTACAGTTTTACGGAAATCTGGATTAGAGGTGTCATATTCTAGTTTTAGTCGCAACCCTCTTCTGGGTATATCAAATTCAATACCTCCAAATAATGCTGTGTCTCCTGAAAACCAGTTTTTTACCGTAAAAGTACCACCTAGATCTGAAGTATCATTTCTTGTTTTAAAACCATCATGAAAAAGTTCAAGAGGATTTGAAAAGTTATTGTCTGTACCCAAAACTCCCCAACCAAGTCCTAGTGACAAGTCAAATAGTCCTAATCTTTTAGTAGACACAATATATTCTGAAGAAAATTCTCCACTTCCTGCAATGTCTCTCAACCCTATGGCTATAGCTGGTAAAAATGAACGTTCCTTTAAAACTAATGTTTTTATATCAAAGCCCTTATCTTTGAGAGTTTGATTGCCACTATAGGATGCTGGTCCATATTTAACATTTTTAATCTCGGTATATCGATAGGTTGCTTCAAGCCAGTTAAATGGTGATGCTGTTAAAGAAGTAAATTCGTTTGGAAAAGAACTAGAAAAATTAAATCTCAATTGAGCTTCAGGCATCATTCTTGCATTAGGCATTTCCAAGATACCTGTATTACCGTAGTTGGAAGCGGTAGGAATCACCTTGTATGGATAGTAATCTAAAATAGATGAGTGTATTTTACCGTAAAGCAAAAAACAGAGAACTATCAGCCAAGGCTGAAATTTTAACATTTGATTAATCACTGATAGCCGCTATGGCAGCAGCTGAGGTAGCTAGATCGGCTAATATTGGCGTAATTATTCGTGTTAGGCTTATGGCATCAAATGGCCTTGAGTCTCTTGAGATTACAATTGTACTTCCGGGCAAAATGTATGTTTTTGATCCGAAAAGAGATCTTTGAACTAGCTGGGATTTTCCATCTGGTAAGATAACAAATATTTTATCTTTATCAGCAGCGTCATTTAAACCGCCTGATAAATCTATGTATTCGTCAACTGATAAGTTGGGATTGAATCCTACGGTTGTTGCATTCAAAACCTCTCCAACTATTGATACAAAACTCGGTCTTTTTGGCACGAAAAGAGAATCACGATTCTTAACAGAGAAGTTAGCAATCGGATCAGTTTTGAGATTCAAAGCATCAAGATCCACCACCATTCTACCAGGGGGTTCTTCCAGCCTAAGTTTTGCTATAAGGTTTGATAGGGGGACTAAGGATGACTCGCTGATGCTATTTGTTGTATTATTAGTTATTACATCTACTATTGTATTTTCTAACTGATCTGCGGAGCGACTGAATGCTTCTTTTTGTGATTTTGCAACGTCCTCTCTTAAAAATACTGCACCTTGAAAATAAGCCTCATCAGTATAACCACCCGCTCTATTTAGGATGTCTAAAATTGTCTCACCGGGTTGAATGGAGTACTCACCCGGATTAACTACCTCGCCAGTTAACACTATGGATTGCGGTTTTATGCCTGATGTAGAAGACACATTTAGAACATCACCATCTGCTATCAATCGATTAGAGTCATTCTCAATGTCTAGGAAAGAAAGTTGTCTCTTCGATTCTTTTCTGTCAACAGAGCTAAGTTCAATCTTAGCTCCGTTCATTACTTCTGTGCTAAAGCCGCCAGCTAGTTGAACTACATCTTTTAATGTTTCACCTTCGATGAACTCATATCTGTGAGGTCTCTTGAAAGCTCCTCCAAGAGTTACGCTATTTTCAATGAAGGGAATAAATATAATATCTCCGTCTTGTAAAGTAACATCAGAATCTAATGAACCTCTCAGAATAAAATCGTAAAAATCATATGTGGCAATAGTCTTATTATTTCTTCTAATTTGAATAGTCCTTAAAGACCCTTGTTTATTTACTCCACCGCTTATGAATAGAGCATTTGTAACATTACTCAAACCGCTAACTATATATTTACCAGGTTTATATGCCTCGCCTATTACGTATACTCCTACAGATCTAACTTCTCTTATTGACAAGTTTACTTCCGTACCAATTAATTCAGCTTTTACTTTATCCTTAAGAAATTTACTGGCTTCTCCATAAGTCATTCCAGTGAGGCTTACAGGCCCAAGATAAGGAAGTACAACTTTACCCTCTCTGTTTACATCTACTTCAGCTTTTTTTTCATTACCACCATAGAAACTAACAAGCAATTTGTCACCAGGACCGACACTATATGAGGAATTAACTGGGGTATCATCTGCAGGCGCAAATGTCGATGGAGAAAACTGAAAAAAATTAAATCCATAAATACAATCAGAACAATAATCTGCTTCGTCTTCAAAATCCCTTAATTCTGGCCTTTCTACGAGGGATATTACTTCTTCAAAGGCCTCTTCTATCTGACCTTGTAAAGCAGAAGCTGTAGTCATCTTTTCTAAAATGCTTGCCCTTTGATCTGGGGGCAAAGTTTCAAGCATTGCAATTTGTTCCGGTGCAAGATCGAGTTCTTGAGGAAAAAAAGTATTTGAAAGACTAAGAAAAAGTAATGTGAGAATTGTTTTCGAGCGCAAAAATTTCATAGCTATATTCTACTGGTTTATGAAAATAAATCTAAGATTTTTTAAAAGGAACTCCCAAGCTCCAACCCAGCTTATTTCTGCATGATGAGAAGAAATTATGGTCGGTTGGATGAATCAGTGTAAGTTCTCCCTTAGCTTTTCTTATGAGAACATCATGCTTGGGATCAACGCCTATCTTCAAATGACTATCCATGCTCAAGAATGCTCTTGATTTTTTATTAACTCTCAGTTTTATTTCCTTTTCTTGTCCTGTGATAAGAGTTCTAGCATTCAAACTATGTGGAAACATAGGTAATAAAGTAATAGCTTTAACCTCTGGAGAGATAATAGGACCATTACCAGATAACGAATAAGCAGTTGAACCAGTTGAAGTACTTATTATCAAGCCATCTGCTCTTTGCTTATAAACAAAATCTCCATCTATAAATAAATCATACTCTATCATTTGAGCTATAGAACCTGAATGCAGAACTATCTCATTCAAAGCCTTGTATGTTGTCTTTTCACCGTCTAACTTGGCCTCTAAAAATATTCGCCTATCTTCGATGAAATCCCCATTTATAACCTTTTTGAGATCGGAAGCAATACTAGAAGGCGCGATATCAGTCAAAAAGCCAAGATTACCAAGATTTATTCCTAAAACAGGTATACCGTGAATACCAAAATTTCTTGCACTGCTAAGCAAAGTTCCATCACCGCCAATGGCTATTACTAGATCGCTTTTATCTATAATTGTTCTATCTCCTATTCCTTTTTTTGATATGGCTTTTGTGACTTTGGAAGAAGAAGGGAAAAGACACTTGATACCCAAGTTTGTCAGCACTTCGATAACTTGATTCGCTATAGCTACTATCTTTTTGTCATTTAAAGACGAATATATAGCTATATTTTGAAATTTGTACGGATCGCTTACCATTTTTTTACCCAATAAATAAATATTGTATCAATTGCAGCTATTAATACCTTAAAAACATATTTTGTAAGAGCTAACATTAATGCCGTTGACCAGTCCATACCGGTAGCAAAAACCCATGTGAATTGATAAATTAAGGTGTCAATGAGCTGAGAAGTAATGGTTGATAGATTATTTCTTAACCAAAGCTTAGATTCTCCGGTGATGCTTTTAATTTTATTAAAAAACCAGACATCGAAAGTTTGACTTACTAAATATGCAGTCAAAGAACCAACTACGAAAGCAGGAGAGTAGTAAGCCAAAGTTGAAATGGCATTATGAACTTCCAAAGCTGAGCCAGTTATCTCGGAAGGCTTGAATTGGACACTGAGAACCAAAGTTATCATTACAGCTATATTTGCGAAAAACCCAAGCATTACTGCCCTATTTGCTTCTTGTCTCCCGTATTTTTCATTAAGTACATCAGTTGCAAAATATATTCCTGAATACAAAATAGCTCCCATACTTACCTTAAAGGTACTTCCGAAAATTATTAGTTCACTTACCTTGCCCCCCTGCAAGTTACCCAACACAATACCTAGAACAACGGCAACATATAAACCATATTTACCAAAAAATCTGTAAAGTAATAATGCCAAGCCTAGGTCATAGACGACAGTAATTAACCAGAGGGATTCTTGGCTGAGAGAAAAAATATCCATTTTTGTATAATTTTCCTTGTATTCTATCTGAAAGAGAAAGCAACATGTCCTTAAAACTGCAGCATTTAATAGAAAAAAGCAAAAAATTAGTATTCTTTACTGGGGCTGGTATAAGCACTAATTCCGGCATACCTGATTTTCGTGGGCCAAAAGGAGTCTGGAAGACTGCAACACCTATATACTTTCAAGACTTCATTAGCTCAAAAGAAAAAAGGATAGAATCATGGGAGAGAAAGTTTTCAAATGAACTAAGCATAGATTCAGCCAAACCAAACAGTGGTCATGTGAAATTAGCTGAAATCATGAATAAAAAAGAGGAAGCACATCTCATAACTCAAAATGTAGATAACTTACATCAGGATTCGGGTATTGACGACTCCAATATTACAGAACTCCATGGAAATGCAACTTATGCTAAGTGTTTAAACTGTTATGCTAGATATGAACTTTCTCCTCTCAAAAAAGAATTCCTCGCAACTAAAGAGTCTCCTTCATGCACTATATGTGGAGGAATAATTAAAACTGCAACAATCTCTTTTGGTCAAGCCATGCCAGAGGAAGAAATGATTACTGCACAAAGAGTATCGATTAAGTCAGATCTTTTTATTTGTTTAGGTTCTTCTCTTTCTGTTTTTCCTGCTGCAGATCTACCTTTATTAGCAAAGGAAACTGGTGCTAGTTTAGTCATAATTAACAATGAACCAACTCAAATGGATCATTTATCAGATTTAGTAATTAATAGAGATATTTCTGAGACTTTGTCAGAAATCACCCTATAAATTAATCATGTGTTAAGGCTACTAAGCCTAATAGATCTCCCTCTTTCATCTCTTTAAGAGTCTCATTAGCCTTTGAGACATCTCTTGTTTCTACCGCGACAGGATCTATCTTTCCAGCAACAACAAGTTCCATCAGTTCTTTCATATCACCTAAACTGCCGACATAAGAGCCCATAAGTTTCTTTTCCGTAAGAGCTTGTAGAGGCAAAGGCAAACTAATTTGTCCTCCAAAAAGCCCAACTATTACGTAACTTCCTCCTCGTGCAAGAAGGTTATATCCAAAATTGACAGACGCTTCGGCTCCCACAAAATCAACGATAGATCTGGCACCGCCTTCAGTTAATTCTAATAGCTTTTCAGCAGCACCTTCTTCAGAGGAGTTTATTGTTGCAGATGCACCAAGCTGTCTGGCCATTCCTAGTTTTTCGTCATCGATATCAACCACGATTGGATTTATACCATATGCCGCTTGAGCAATTTTTAAAGCCAATACCCCTAAACCCCCTGCAGATACAATAACTAATGAATTATCTTTCTTATAAGGACCTGCTTTTTTTAAAGCACTATAGGCGGTCAAGCCTCTACAAGCATAACTACCGGCTAAACTATCAGGTGTGTCCGCTGCATCAAATAAATATTTTTGATCAGGAACTAAAACAAATTCCCCATATCCGCCAGCAACATGAATACCTAGATTAGAGTTATTAGGACAATAATGAGTCATATCGTCATCGCAAAGGTCACAATCACCGCAGCCCATCCACGGATAAGCTACATATCTCTCCCCTATATTGATGTCTTCTACTTCATCTCCGATTGCGCTTACTTCTCCAAAAATTTCATGACCCATAGTCAGGGGCTCGCCACCAGGTAATGGTGATGGAAGTTGCACTCCTCCCCCCAAGTCAAAATATCCATCATGAATGTGTACATCAGAATGACATACGCCGCATGCAACCGTCTTAAGAACTACCTCTCTTCCTTTCGGTTCAGGTGTTTCTAATATTCTCTCTTCTAATGGTTTACCATTTTCTATTACTTGATAAGCTTTCATTTGAACTCCCTAGAATTTGTTTAGTTATCTTCAGAATATATCTATAATTGCATAGTAACAAGTAAATAAATAAGGAATAAGATGACAGATCTACAAACTTTTAGAGAAGAAACAAGAGATTGGCTGGAGGCTAATTGTCCACAAGAAATGAGAAAACCAGGAGATGTTGCTTGGGGCGGCAGAAATGCTCAATTTTCTCATCCTGACCAAAAAACCTGGTTGGAAAGAATGGGGAAAAAAGGATGGACTTGTCCGACTTGGCCTAGTGAATATGGCGGAGGTGGCCTATCTAAAGAAGAAAATAAAATTCTTCAAGAAGAAATGGGTGCGATTGGGGCAAGATCTCCATTAGGTAGTTTTGGGATATGGATGTTAGGACCGGCTCTTCTTGAGTTTGCCAACGAAGAACAGAAAAAAGAGCATTTACCTCCAATTGTTAGAGGGGAAGTGTGGTGGTGTCAAGGATATAGTGAACCTGGATCAGGCTCAGATTTGGCTTCGTTAAGCACTAAGGCAGTAGAGGACGGAGATAACTATGTTGTAAATGGTCAAAAAATCTGGACATCATATGCAGATAAAGCCGATAAGATTTTCTGTTTAGTTAGAACTGGACCTCAGGAGCCCAAACATGACGGAATAAGTTTTTTACTTATAGATATGGATCAGCCAGGTGTTACAACAAGGCCCATTACTTTAATAAGTGGAAAATCCCCATTTTGTGAAACTTTCTTTGATGATGCGAGAGCTCCTACCAAAGATCTGGTTGGGGGATTAAATAAAGGTTGGACGGTTGCTAAAAGACTTCTTGAACATGAGCGAACTATGATCTCAGCTATGGGCCTATCAGGCGGTGGAGATGGTAGTAAAAAAACTAAATCAGGATTAGCTGAGATAGGAAAGAAATATGTTGGAATAGATGCTGACCAAAAGATTTCTGATAAAGCCCTAAGAAGAAAAGTGGCTATGCATGATCTTAACTCCAGAGCCTTTGGTCTAACTATGCAAAGGGTAGGAGAAGAAACTAAAGTCGGCGCACCAAGTCCAGCTGCGGCTATGGGTAAATACTATGGAACTGAACATAATAAACTCCGTTATGAGCTGATGCTTGAAGCAATGGGGACTCAGGGAGTTGGATGGGATGGAGAAGGATTTTCAATGGAAGAATTAGCGATTACAAGAGACTGGCTAAGAACCAAAGCAAATTCAATTGAAGGAGGTACTTCTGAAGTGCAACTAAATGTAATTTCAAAAAGAGTTCTTGGTTTACCAGACAAGTAAATATGGCACTAATTCTAAATGAGGAACAGCAATCCCTCAAAGATATTGCTAAAGAGTTTTTACAAAAGAATGCTCCTGTAACCCATTTCAGAGAGATTAGAGATACTCAAAATGAATTAGGTTATGATCAATCCTTATGGTCAGAGATGGTTAATCTTGGTTGGTCTGGTATCTTAATTCCTGAGGAATATGGCGGATTTGATTTTGGCATGGTCGGAATGGGAAGTATTTTTGAAGAAATGGGAAGGACATTAACCCCCTCACCTCTCTATTCAACTGGTGTTTTAGGTGCAAGTCTATTAACTTTAGGTGGAGATGATAAACAAAAACAAAATTATCTCCCTCGAATAGTAGATGGTAGTCTTACTACAGCTCTTGCCTTAGAAGAAGGCAGCAGACATTCGCCGTTTTCTATTTCAACGAAAGCGACTAAAGCCGGTAATGGTTACAAGATTTCTGGAGAAAAGACTTTCGTCATTGACGGGCATTGTTCAAATTTAATTGTAGTAGCCGCAAGAACAGAAGGTTCAGATGATGATGCTTCAGGAATTACACTTTTTCTAGTAGAAGCCGATACTGATGGGATTGAAATAACTAAAACCAATATGGTGGATTCTAGAAATTCTGCCAATATTAAGTTCAATGACATTACTGTCTCGTCTTCAAAACTTCTTGGAGAAGAAAATAATGGGGCAGCAATATTGGATGAGGTTCTGGATAGAGCTCAAATCGCTATTTCAGCTGAAATGCTGGGAAATGCGTCGCAAGCATTTGATGTGACGCTGGATTATCTCAAAGAAAGAAAGCAATTTGGTTCTGTCATAGGGACGTTCCAAGCACTTCAACATAGGGCTGCAGAAATGTATTCAGAATTAGAATTGACAAAGTCATCAGTTATAGCCGCTTGTCATGCAGTTGATGAAAACTCTAATGATCTCAAAAGAATGGCAAGTTTAGCTAAATACAAAGCAGGAGAGACGAACCACCTCGTCACAAATGAAGCAGTTCAGATGCATGGCGGTGTAGGTGTTACCGATGAATATGATGTCGGGCTTTACCTAAAAAGAGCTAGAGTGACTGAACAAATTTTTGGAAATTCAGAATATCATCTGGATAGATACGCAACTCTTAGCGAATATTAATCTGAATAGTATAGAAAAGCTTTTAGCCGTCATGTCTCAATTAAGAGATAAAGATCACGGCTGCGAGTGGGATAAAGAACAAACCTTTAAATCAATTGCTCCTTTCACAATTGAAGAAGCATACGAAGTAGCTGATGCAATAGAAAGGGAGAATTCTACTGACCTAAAAGAGGAATTAGGAGATTTACTTTTACAAGTGGTTTTTTTATCTCAGATAGCAAAAGAAGAAGAATTATTTTCCTTTGATGATGTTGCAAAAACTATTTCAGAGAAACTTGTAAGAAGACACCCATATGTCTTTTCTGATAAAAAAATTCATTCCTTAGACGAACAGGTTAATCAATGGGAAGAAATAAAACAAAAGGAAAGGTCCATAAAAAATCAAGAAGGTATCCTTGAAGGAATTGCTAAAAATTTACCTTCACTCCAAAGATCGCAAAAGATTCAAAAGAGAGTTTCCAATGTAGGCTTTGACTGGCCCGATACAAAGGGGGTATTCGAAAAGATTAAAGAAGAACTTAGAGAACTTGAAGAAGCAGTGGAATCTAATAATAAAGAATCTATTCAGGAGGAAATTGGCGATTTTTTTATGATTATTACCAACTTATCAGAAAAGTTGGGTGTAGATTCTGAGGAAGCTTTAAGAAAATCTAATGTTAAATTTGAAAAGAGGTTTAACTATATTGAAAAAGAACTTGAAAAAGATAACTTAAAAGTATCTGAAATGGATTTAGATGAACTCAATACTCTTTGGGATGATTCTAAAAAATTAAGATAAAATAATCATATGGAGATTATTAGGGGAGCCTTGGGGCTATTTGCCGTTGTCTTGAATACACTTTTCTGGTGTATATTCCTTCTGAGTATAGCGATCTTTAAGTTACTTTTACCCATCGAAAGTTGGAAAAGAGTTTGTACTAAGTTAATAATTAATGTTGGAGAATGTTGGATATATTGTAATGGTCTATGGATTCAAGTCCTTCATAAGCCCGAATGGGAAATAGAAGGATTTGAATCGCTGGATAACACAAGATGGTATTTATCTGTTGCAAATCATCAATCCTGGGCTGACATATTCATCCTTCAAGCAATCACAAATAGAAAAGTGCCCATGCTTAAGTTTTTTATGAAACATGTACTCATTTGGGTTCCAGTTATTGGATTAGCATGGTG
>Ga0209036_1000435_pt1 | contig 18149 bp, 6 predicted proteins | sample MarorgKNORR_S2LV_3_FD_188222 | JGI IMG/M metagenome (GOLD analysis project Ga0209036, IMG submission 188222) | Marine microbial communities from the Southern Atlantic Ocean, analyzing organic carbon cycling - DCM_A/KNORR_S2/LV (SPAdes) (version 2) | ecosystem: Environmental > Aquatic > Marine >... | reverse complement strand
AACGCCAGGCTGTCGCGATACCGGGCGAGGTCCGGCTCACCGGCGACAAACTCCACGGGGGCGGACCAGCGGCTCCACGAATGGGTGCCGTTGCGCATCCGCACGCGCGCCCGATAGGTGCCGCCCTTGCGCATCACGTGCTGCGGGATGGCCACCTGTTCCACGAACTCGTCCGACTGCATCTCCCAGACCGGTTGGATCTCGTACTTCCACGGCTGGCCCAGCTCAAAATAGGGAGTCTTCGGATTCGAGATTTCGGCGAGTCGCCACCGGATGCCGGTGAACTCCTGATTGTTTTTGGCCAACCCCGGTGCGAATGGCGTGGACTTGAATTGCAGCTCGTTCAACGGATACCCCTCCGGCCCGGCATAGGAGATCTCGGGGCGATCCGGGATGTCCGTCCACTTGGCCTCGTACTCGAGGTAATTGAACCCGTAGCCCTTCGGGTCGCCATCCCCGATTCGCCAGCGCCCGGTGTCGGTGTCGGTCATGAAATCGAGCATGTGTTGCATCATGCCCTCGAAATCCTTGGACTTGAGGCGCCGCGTCCATGTGCCACCAATGTTGTTCTGGCTCTTGGGCGAGACATAAAACTGACCACGATGATTCGATGCTGTGCGCGGGTGATAGTTCCACATGAATTGATCGACATCGACAAATGTCAGCGACTGTCCGGGCGGGTTGATAAAACGGGATTGCTCGTCGATGAACTGCCCGATCTGTCCACCGGTCGGCGAGGCGTCGCCCACCAGCAAATCCATCAGTTCGCGTGCCCGGTTTTTGAATTCGATCTTGAGCGTCCGATACTGGCGCAGGCTTTTCTCGAGGTTGACCGCGCCCTGCCAGTGCGTCTCCGGGATGATCAACATGTCGAGGTCCCACGGCACCGGATACCAGTGGCCGTCCGGATTATGGTAACAAACATGATTCCAACCATCACGCAGGTCGACGTTACTGATAATGCGGTTGATGCTGCGAAATGTGTAGTACGTTGGCATGTGCAGGTTTTGCCGCCACCAGTTCAGGGACTGCGTACGGTTGTAGTTGTCGCGGAAGCTGTTCCAGTCCGACGGCGTGCTCGGCTGGGTCGCCCCCTGATTACGACGGTCGCCCTCATTGCGCTCAATCTTGTAGACATTCCCATCCGGCAATCCGTGCTCGGCGAGGAACCGGCTATCGGTGTGCTCGACGTGGAGGTAAAGCCCCCAAAGGTCGCCCGAATACTGTGCGTTCCCGCGTCCGGTGGGTGCCTCCTCGGTATCATCGATCACTCGAAAATGAATAAAGTCCGTGTGCGGCGCCAACCCGCCGGCGAGCGAATAGAGTTTGAAGCCGATCGCCTCCTCCATGCCGGCCATGCCACGGTTGACCGGCATCCACGGGGCAGCGCATCCGTTCAGGTTAATCGTCTTTTTCCGGGTCTGGTACAGGCGACCGTAGTTGTCCCGGGCGCGCAGACCCCTCGCCCGATTGAAGTATAGCCGCCACTTGTTTTTCCCGGAAACATAGGTCGAGTACTCGCCGCGATTTCGAAACTCAACGTGATCATAAACGCGGCCGTCGTAGACGAGCGTCCCCTTAAAGCGCACCGTGTCGTGGGCGGAGTTGTACTGCGAATTGTTGACATCCGAGCCGTCCGCGATCAGGTGATATGTCGGCAGCGACCGCATGACGCTTGCCGGAAACGTCTCCTTCTTGCCGTTAATCTTGTTTGATCCACTCCAGGCCGGAATGCCGTTGTAGCAAAAGTAGGCGAAGTTCGGCTGGTCATCGTCACCGTACGGTAGCGCCACCGAGTTGCCCGCGTTGTCCTCGACACGCACCCGGTAACGCACAAGCGTGCGGTGTTGTTGCACCGCGCGGGGAACGGTCGCCGAATAAATTGAATCCTCTGCCGTGGCGTCCCCGTTTTCCCCGGCGTCGTTCATCGTCAACTCCCGCCAGCCCTGCTCGTAACCGCCATCGGTCAACCGGACGTATCGCCCCGGAGCAACTGACTGATAGGAAAGTTTCACAGACGCCACGCCTTCCGGGTCGGTGACCTTCACGGAAATGCGAACCGGTGCGTTCGCCTTGGGTTGCTGCGGTTCGTGTTTCACCTGGCGCGTCTGGGGCGGTGCATTTTCTGAGAAAACCGTGTTGACACTTCCCGGTGTCGGCGTGCCGCTGGATTGACCGGGTGGCGAGGTGCGCAACTCGGCATCGATTGAAAAATCACTGCTGCCGCGCGTGGCATTGAGGCCGTGGATCGCGATGATATTCCGGCCCGGCTTCACGATCTCACTGGCATTTTGAATCAGCACCTCCTCCCACTTGGCCTCGTGATCCTTGGCCAGTGAATTGAAGCGCAGCACTCCGGACGGCACGCTGACGCGGGAGACCTCCTCCCCGTTGAGCCACACGACGGCGCCGTCGTCCACGTACACCCTCAACAGCAATGTCGATGGCACCTCGGCCCGTGCGGTAAACTCCCTCCGAAGATAAACGGAGGTGAACCGGTTGCGCATGTTGATCTCGGTCTTGTCGTCGCCATCCCCGTAGCCGATGGGCGTCGTTCCCTTTTTCCACGACGCATCCTCGTCAAAGTCCAGTTGCCTCCAAGCGGACCTCGGCGAGGAGGCCTCGCTGGTGCCTTCGCGGTAACTCCATCCCGACCGGCTGGCAGCCAGTAACACCACCGGCTCGGACGGCTCAATCTGCATCCCGGCCGAGCGCCACGACCCGCCGAGGTCGTTGTCAAGCGACGGGTGAATCAACTCCATCGAACTGCCCGCGCCACTCGCCGCCGTGGGCCAAGGGAAACCGGAGTCGTAGTTAACGCGGTCCACCTGCTCGCCGGCGGCATTGCGCAGGGTCAACGTCTCTCCATTGGACAACCGCCCAATGTATGGGCCAAGCACAAGCTGTTTAGGTGTGCGAAATTCGGCACGGAGCTTGGCTGGATTCTCTGCGACAACCAGATAACCGCCCGGCTTGAGCGCGGTGTTGGCCGCGAAGGTGAAATCGATGCCGTTGGAAAAATACCACCCGCCAAGGTGTTCCGTCCGGTCACCGGTATTGTGCAACTCGACAAACTCGACCGCCGCCGTCTTGGGATCGGCGTCGTAGTGAATCTCGTTGATGACAACGCTCGCAGCAACCGCGCTTGGCCAAGCGATGCCAAGCGCGGCGAAAAACTGGAGCGGACGAATCGGCATCCGCCTCGTTACGGGTTAAGGACGACTTCCAGTCTGAAGTAGCGTTGATCCCCTCCCGGCGGCAACTCATGGGTCACCGCGCCAGCCTCCTGCGGGGCGAACTCAGCCAGAGACCGCCACGCTTGGCCAAGCGCTTGGCTTGCGTGAATCGTGTACGAGCGCCCCTCCACCGCGGCAAAACCCAGCTGCAATCTGCCGTTGGCCAAGCGCGTGACGTCGAGCACAAGGCTACTGTCCGCGTCACGCGGATCGGTTCCAGCCGCGTACTCAGCCGCGTTGGCCAAGCCGTCCACATCGGCATCCTGCACACCATCGGCGGCATCGTTCGGATCAAGCGCGTGGGCGTCCTCCCATTCATCCGGCATGCCGTCGCGATCGGAATCAGTCTCCGTACCGGGCCGCATCCAGTTCGACGAATCGTTGGCGAAGCGATCCAAACTGATCCGCTTAATGGCCGACCCGCCCTCCTCCGGCATGGCCGGCCAGGGCGACGCAGCGCCGTACTTCACCTTCTCAACGAGAATGTACGGGACGAGCCCGATGTCCGGCGGCAACGTTTGCGGTGGATCAGGCCGATACAGCTGCAGGCTCTCACCCGCGTTGTTCAACTTACCGTCAAACGGGCCAAGCACGAGCGTGTTGGCATCGAGTTCGTACAGCTCGCGAAGCAACTCCGACTCCACGGACCCGACGTAAACCGACTCACCCGACTTCAGGGCGAAGTCGGTCGGGAAAGTGAACTCGATGGCGTTGTCGAGTTTCCAACCGTTCGCCGGGTTCGCCGGGTCAAACAGCGGGACGGAGCCGACCGAGGTGTTGCTGAGCACTACGTACTCGGCATTGCCCTCTTCCGGTGCGTACATGATCTCGCTGATCACAATCGGCCCCACCAGCGGCCCGGTGTTGGGTGCACCCTTGCCGGCGCGGAATTCATTCAGCAAAGCAACATCCTGCCCAGCGCGGACATTACTGCCCAGCGAGTTGCTGGCCATCGCCACCAGCGGCCCGGTCGCGTTCGGATAACGACCAAGCGACACGCCGTTGGCCGCCGGGCCGAAATCCACCTTGTCGACAAACCGCAGCAGGTTGCCCTCGGCATCCGCCTGCGTCAGCCAGACATCATCCCCGCGGGCCGAGCTTAGCGAAAAGCCATTCTCACCGTTGTCCAGCAGGAACGCTTTTTCGTAGAATACGTGATAGCCGTTTGGCCCGATTGTTGTGCCGTCCGGGATGCGATATTTTTTCAGGTTGTTCGCGCTGTCGCTCAGGAACCACCCGGAAAGATCGACCTCAGCCTTTCCGTGATTGTGCAACTCGATCGCGTCCTCCTGCGGCGCATCGGAGTGGGTCAGCACCTCGTTGATCACCACGGTCGGCACCGCCGTGACCGCGCCGCCGGGCGTGCCGTTGTAGGTGTTGCTCGAGTTCCAGTTCCGAGGATCATTCAGATCACCAAGCGGGTTGATCACCACGAGCGAACTGCCGTTGCCATCCGCCCTGCCCGGCCATGCGCTGCCGTCGTCGTAGTCCACCTCAAACACGAGGTCGCCATCAGCATCGACCGCCGCAATGGTTTCCCCGTTGTTCCGGAGACGCCCCTCGTATTGGCCATCGGCCAACAGGATTCCGGTCTTGCCGTAGCGCGACTGAAATGCGGCCCGGTTTTTTGCCACAACGATCCGTTCGCCCACACCGAGAGTGATGTTGCCGAATTGGTACGTCACACCACGATCAATCTGTGCCCTGTTCAGGTTGATGTTCGCGGTACCGGCGTTGATCAGCTCAATGTATTCGTAGTCGTCGCCACCAATCGGGTTGTACATGATTTCACTGACGCTCAGGCTGCCCTTGAGAGGCGAGACAGCAGAAGGATCGATCAGGATCGCGTAGTCGAAACCCACCCGGATCGCCTGCACCTCCTCCGTGGCGACGAACATTCCGCCGTCGTAGGCCGGTGTGTTCGCGCCGAGTGTCTCGACATGCACTTCCTGCCACACGTCCTCGACTTTCCACTCGAAATGCAGCTTGTCACCATGCCGGATGATCCGCACGGCCATCTCCTCCTGTGCAATCGACTTGGTGTAAATCGACTCGGCATTACCTTTTGAGTCGACTTTTTTGACTGCCAAGCGAACGCCATCGTCAAACCCAATCGTGTAACGCGTCCGCTTGGTTCCCTTGCCAAGCAGCACCATTAGGCCGGAGTCGTAATCACCAAATTGACGGGAGACCAGACGCAGCTTGGTCTGCATCGCCCAGTCGGTTTTCTCCGGTAGCTTGCGGGATATGAACGGATAGGTCGAAAACGACTTGGCCAAGGGCTTGGCCGTATAGTCCAGCACCTGCACCTCAAGCCAGCCCGGCACATCGTCCAGCGAATACCAGGTGTCCGGCGAAAAGTTCCCTCGCGGCCGAACGTTGGCCAAACGCCAATAATCCTCCAACGCCGGCTCCCCGAATCCGCTGAAGCCGTTGGTGCCGTGAACGGCTGCCTCCCTCGAAACCTCGGACTCCTTGCCCTCCTCGTCCTTCACCTTCACGGTAAACTCGTAAAGTCCAGGCCGGGTGAACAGCGCTCTGGCCCGCGCTTGGCCAAGCGGACGTAAATCCATCTCGTCAAGATTCGTCGCGGACCAGCTGAAGGTCAGCGCTTGGCCCTCGGGGTCGTGCGAGTCGCGGGCATCGATGTCGAGCGTGTCGTACACCGAGATGTTCCACGAGGCGGGACTCGCCTTCAGCGACGCAACAGGCGCGGCGTTACCGCTTTTGTTGATGTTGATTTCAGTCTCGTTGCGGATATTGCCGTTTTGATCCTTGCCAAGAATCTTGACTGACTGCTCGCCCTCGCGAAGTTGTATGCCGGAGACCTGCCAACCGGTCAGGCCAGTCCACTTCGCCTGAGCCTCGGGATGCCCCTCCACCTCGAGGTGGATGACACCGTAGGGCGATGTGCCCTTGAGACTAACACGGTCTGCGGTCACATCCCAGTCGTTGCCCTTGTTCGTGGTGATCTCAAATTTTTTACGGGAATAATTGATTCCCAACTCGCTCCGGCAGGTGCCTCGACGGTTGGAGAAAAACGATTTGTACTCGCTCGCCCGGGAGGAGTACGAGTTGCTCACCGCCTCCTCGGCGTCCAGCCAGGCGTACATACGCGGTGAGTCGTAGGTGTACTTCTCGTAAAACTCCGCGAGGTAGGAGTAGAACAACCGCTTGTTGTACCACTTGGTAATGTAGCCACTAAATCCGGGCATGCCGTTGTAGAGCTTGGCACCGGTGTTGCCGAATGCCAGATCGCTGTCCCAGTGCAGAAACTGGAATTTACCATCTTCGTACCTCTGATAAAAAAACCCGTTCTTGCCTCGGTTAAGTGAGAAGGAGTCCCAGTCGGAAATATAGCCACGAACCATCGACATGATCATAGTCTGGTGCGGGTCAACCAATCGCTCAATCTGTTCCTGTTTGTAACTCTTGCTCACCGTGCGGAAGAGGTTGATCAATGCACTAAAGTCGTCCTCCCACTCATTGGTACGCTTCATCCACTCTGTCCGATAACGACCGGGATTATCGGTGCCCTTGTAACGCCAGTCGGCATTTCGATTTGAGCGCGACCATCCATCGGTAAACCACCACTCATCATCGATTCGATAGAGATTACCTTTAACACCTTCATTAAAATTTCGGCGAAGAAAATCGTTAGCTACCGGCTCAACTTCTTCACGCATTTGAGGCGAACCATTATTAACAACGAACCAGATCATTTCATTTTCGTTCACCACATGCCCCATCAAATAGAGCATGTATCTGGTCATACGGTTTCTACTAACACGACCATTGGCATCATCATCCCATGACAGCTTATACTTACCCCTAAATCGTCGATCATTAGGCATCTTCCACTTGCCCCGATTTAAATTATTGCCGCGTGTCCATGGGCTACCGCTATTGCGAGTCTCACAGTTATAACGAATGTCCTTTTCGTTGGAGATAAAGGTAGCGTTGTAATAGTGATTTGAGAGTCTAGGAAATTTATATTTGTACTTTGAACTACCCCCATTACTTATTGCTCCAAGATGATAATCGGAAACCACCAAACGGACAGTACGCAGATCATTTTTTGGCTTACGATTGTCAACTACATACAAAGCTGGCAAATCAGGACCAAGTTTGGGTTGCATATACTTTGATCCATTACCCGCTTCTGCCTCAACATAAAACTGAACCTTTCTACCATTTGTCCTGTACTCAGTCAGTGTGGCAGTAAAAACCCCATCGTTAGCAACCTCGTCCCCACCACTTATACCGTTGTCATACATGGTTTTGCTCTTCCAAGTCCCGCCCAAGTTGGATGAATCGGCACGGTGCCGCAGCCGAACAACGTCGAGCGGATCGGCGGAGGTCACCCTGGCTGTCACCCGAACTGACTGCGAAGAAGTTGGAACAGCAGGACTGTGCAGAATTCCATCAACCTGAGGCGGAGGCTCAGCTTGAAAAATTGAGTTTCTTTTTCCTGGTGTGCCAAGATTCTCGGGAATCTCTATCAGAAAACTCCCGGCAAGACTCTTATCCCATGTCCAAGCTATTAATCGGGGGTTGCCTCTAACCCACTTAGCCTTAAAACGAATCGTTGCATCATCATTACGTCGAATGCCGGATGTCATATCAATCTCCATCCTGTTGGGACGATTATCACCCCGCCCGTCAGCGATCAGGTGCAAGCCTTCGTTGTCCATGTAACTTGCCCAATGAGTTCCCTGAGCCAACCAGCCATTGGCGCTGCTGCTCCCGGTCGCCATCTTTGTGCTGTTTTTAAGGACGTTATTTGAATTGTCCCTAGCAGTTGTAACCTCAATATCTTTCAAAATAATCTCCGAGTCACCAACCAGGTGCATATGAAATTCACGATAATCAGTGGCGCCGCCCTCGGTTCGCAACTGTCGATAGCGACCAGTAGCCGTGTACTCACGGAAAGTGCTCTTACCGCGCTCGTCACTGTCTCGCCATGCGGAAGGCCGATTGTTGTCAACCCAAGGGTTAATAAGCTCCATACTTGTACCCGCCCCTTTGGTCCAGTCTGGCCAATCACCGTGGTTCGAATAATCCACCTCGTCAGCCAGATTGCCATAGGCATCCTCAAGCCGGAGCATCTCGCCCGGGTTGCTCAACTCTCCGCGATAATTCCCGACGACGTTGGCAGACTGATACACGCGCTTGATGTACTTGATGTCCGCCGCTACCACGAGGTAGCCCCCGGCCTTGATGGTCGTTCCGGTCGGAAAGGCAAAATTCACACCTTCGGTGAACCGCCAACCGGTGAGGTCGATCTCCGAATCGCCTCGATTGTACAGTTCGATAAACTCGCCACCTCGATGATCTCCCGGCGGATTGTACATGATCTCGTTGATGACCACGTTTTCATACCGCTGCGGATTGTTATCGCGTCCGCGCGTGCTGTTGCCCACGATAAACCACTCGTCGCTGCCATTGGGATATGCCTGTGCGGAGCCTTCATCATCCGGGCGGCCCGGCGAAATCCCCTGCATCACCGTGCCTCCATTAAGCAGAAAAAACGGCATCTGCCCGCGCGAATCGATGTCCACCTCCACCACGGCCGTGCCCCCTGCCGGCACCGAACCTGTCAACTCGATCCGATCGGAAAAATCACGCCGCGTGGCCAGCGACAAGCCTTCCAAACTCACCGCGCCTTCACCCGCGTTGTAAATCTCAACCCAGTCCACACGACCGTCCTCGGTGAAATGAATCTCGTTCAGGCCAAGCGCTTGGCCAAGCGAGTCGCGGCTCATGTTGGCCGTGCCCGGCGTAGCATCGGTGAACAGGTACCACTCGGATGCCCCGGTGGGTTTGCGGCCGATCGCCCGCCCGTCAAGTGAGATATCAGCGCGAACCGCCGTGACCACCGTCTCGCCATCCGGCTCCGCCACGTACACCTTCACCGGCGATTTCACGGCCAAGCGGGCCGCCGTGAACGAGAGCTTGGCCAAGCCCTTGGGCTGCACCCGAAAGGTGCGCGTGAGCTTCCGCTTGTCGAGGTCGCTTGGGTCGTCACTCAGGTAATACCCCTTTAGGTCGATCACCTTGCTGGTCGGGTTGTAAAACTCGATATACCCATCATTGCCGGACACCGGGTAAATCTCGTTGATCACCACGCCCTTTGACGCAGGCATGGAGGCCCGCACCCGGCAACCGAACACGATATCCGAACTCGTGCGGTTCGTCTGGTGCACCTCAACCGCCAATACATTCTTGCCACGAACCAATCCTGAATCGATCGTCGCCACGCCCTTTTCCTCAACTGCATCCCCGACTGTTGCAGATGAAGTTTTGTTAAAACTAACAGTGCCTTGAACCCGGGAACGGCCGACTTCCTTTCCATTAAGGTAATAAACGGCTCCGTCATCAACAATCTGATCAATTGTTAGAATAACACCCTCCGAATCGCTATTGAATGTGAACTCCTTTCGGAAATAATAAGTTAATTGATTCCCCTTGTTAATCTCAGTGTTCAAACCTGGCTCTGGTAACCCTGCGTTTTCCACTCCGAGCAGGCCTCTGCCAGATTTCCAAGAAGAGTCATTGTAATCTTTATTTCTCCAAGTCGTTCCGAGGTTCCTATTCTGATCGTTATATTTCCAAAGGTCACCATAATCTAAAATCACAATACCAGAACTGAGATCCACTTCAGGACTTTCCACCGGTGTCTCGGCACCGGCCACCGGATCGCCACCCGGCGTTCCCCCGGAACGCTTGCTAAAAGTCCAGTTTCGCCAGTCATCGACACTCCGGTTTTCATCCTTCAACACAATCGTATGCCCGGTGCCGTCCGCCGCCACCGGCCAGCGGCCGCGATCGTTATAGCCAAGCGTACACATCTGCACACCGTTCTTGTCCTTGACCGTGATGCGGCCACCCTCGTTGGGCAAATTACCCGTCCACGGACCAAATACCTTCACGCTCGACGGGACACCGAACTGCTTTCGGAACTGCCCGGCGTCGATGCTCGTCAGGATGATTTTCTGCCAGTGCCCCAGGAACGACGCCCTGGCATCCGCCTCATCGAACGCGGGAAAATCCATCTCGACACTGCCCCGCAGTTTCCAGTCCGCGATGTCAAACGGCGTGGCGGTGATGTTGGCTAGCTCAATCCATTCCGGCTCACCCGCCCTGGGGTTGTACATCACCTCGTTCACGACCACCTGTTCGGCGAGCGCACCGGTCGTCCCGGCCAGTATCGACCAGACGATGGCCAGTTTGAAAAACGATTTCTTCATGTGCAAAATTCTGTGGCTCCTTGTACAAAAGACATTCGGCCAATGTTACGAATGTATCAGGGCATCATTCAGCAACCGTTGTGCCGGACAGGAGTTGTAACGACTTTTGCCAAATTGAAAACCGTTTTTATTGGGAAAAACCGCCAAAAGCGGGATCGCCACGCGAACGGCGCGAGCCCAACGCAAGCCGCTTTGTCAGGCGCTTGGCCGCTCGTCACCGCGACGGCGCGTTCGGTGCGTTGACCTTGGGCAAATGCGATTTGAGATCGGCGATGACCGGGCGATACTCTAGCCGCTTGGCCAGGTTGTGCCACTCATCAGCATCCGAGGCGTGATCGTACAACTCCTCGTCGCCATTGGCGTAGCGGATGTAGCGCCAGCGCTCGCTACGCACCGTATGGTCATTGCGATGAAATGTGGTGATCGCCGGGTGCGCCCAGGCCGCGCTAGGCTGACGGAGCAACGGCAGCAGCGAATGTCCCTCCAGCGGCTGCGGCGGCTTGGCCAGATGACACAACTCCGCGAGCGTGGGATAAAGATCAAGCAATTGAACCGACCGACTGCACTGCCCCTTGGCCAGGCCGGGGCCGGCGAGGATCAATGGCACGCGTGTGGACTCTTCCCAAAGCGAGCGCTTGGCCCAGAGCTGTTTTTCCCCAAGATGCCAGCCGTGATCCGACCATAGCACCACGATCGTGTTGTTCGCGTGCGCACTTTTGTCGAGCGAATCCAGCATCAACCCGACGCAGCGATCGACGAACTCCGTGCAGGCCAGATACGCCGCCACCGCCTCGTGCCAGCTTTTGGTTTTCAGAATGGCCTCATGGTTGAGCGGCGTCTTGTCCATATAGCGCGTGATCTCAATTCCCGCAGGCGGCAGGTCGGCAAGGTCATCCGGCCTGATGCGTGGCAACGTCACGCCCTTCACCGGATGTCGATCGAAATATTTTTGCGGTGCATAGAGCGGCACGTGCGGCAGCCGAATCCCCACCGCCATGAAAAAAGGCTTCCCGAAATCCCGCTGCAACGACTCCGCCGCCCATTGGGCGTTGATCACGTCGCCGAACTGCTCCTCCGGCAAATCGATCGAGCCAAAGTCGCGAACGCGAATCTTTGGCAACCTCGAAATTGGCTTCACCCTGAACTGCTTGTTTCGCGCATCGGGCCGCACCTCAAAGTCGTGCCACTCATCCACATAAGGCTTTCCGTGGTAAATCTTCCCGCGCCCCAGCACATGATAACCGCCGGCCTTGAAGTTGGCCGGTAACGTCACCGCACCCTTTAGGGCCGGAGCACCCCGGAGCGGTTGATTCAGGTCGTACACGCCGGAGGTGGACGGCCGGACGCCGGTCAACAGGCTCACCCGGGACGGATTGCAGATGGGCGCCTGGCAATGGGCGTTAGTGAACAGCAAGCCCCGCTTGGCCAAGCGATCGATATTTGGCGTGGACACCTGCGGATGCCCGCCAAGACAACTCACCCAGTCGTTCAGGTCATCGATCGCGATGAACAGCACATTTGGTCGCTTGGCCTCAGTTGCCCACGCTTGGCCAAGCGCAACCTCCAAGCCAAGCGCAACCAGCGCCAACCATCGCATCCAACTCATTCAGCGTTTCTTCGCCTTGGCGGCCGATCGTTTCTTCGAGACTTTCTTTCCGGCGCCTCGTCGACATAAATACCCATCCCGTAAAAAGACATGTGGTTTTTCTGCGAAGCCAGATTCGCAAACGGCAGCGGGTCGGTCGGCGTGCAGTGATAGCCGTCCGGATAAATCGAGTGCGGCACATAGTAGCCAATCATCCCGTAGAGCATCCCCTCCTCATACCCCTTGGGCAGATTTTTCAGGATCACCTTACGGATCCCCTCAATCGCCTCCCGCCGATCCTCCGGCAGTTCCGTCAAATACCCGTCAACCGTAGCTGCCTTGCTTTGCATGAGATTTAATCAAGGTTTGCGTGCATCTCTTCCTTGGTTGGCGTCTTGGAGGGCACGCCGTCCTTGGGAATCTTCACTTTGGCCGACCAAAGGATTGCGTTGAGCATCAACTTGCGGTTGTCATCGTGTTGCCAGTTCATGTGCACGTGCCCGCCGGTGAAGCCAAAGCCGCGCCCGCCATCGGCGCGCTCGTAGGCCCACGCCACGTGCTGGGTCTCGCCATTGGCCACCGCCTTGCGCACGGTAGGATTGCCACTGCGCGCACCATCCGGCCGCTTCAACGTCGAGACCGGCGGCACATCGGTGAGGATCGGCGTCACTCCCTTGAGATCTTTCACAAAGCGCATGTGATAATACCATTCGTCGTTTACGCTGAACGGCTTCACACCGTTCCAAATCTCGTGCTTGCGTGGCTTGAATTTCGGAATCCAATGGGGGTTCACACTCCAATGCAAATCACAAAACCCGCCCATCCACTCGAGGAACTTGTCGGCCGGATCGCCCTTCACTGCCTCGGTCGCCCAGTGGATCATCACCACACTCTTGCCCTTTTTCATGAGCGCATCAAATTCCTTCAACTTCCGGTTCAACACATGCCCACCGTGCCCTGTGCAGAAAATCACGATCGTGGCCGCATCGTCCAAAACACTCTCGTCCTTCGGATAACCGACATCCTTGAGCACCACCGCCTCCACCGGCAGTCCGGATTCGTTGAGCGCCTTGGCCAACAGCATGTTTCCCGCCCGATGCTCATGCGACAACCGCCCGTGACTCGGTTTTCCGGAGATAAACACCACCTTGGCCTTGTCAGCCGCATCGACTGCCGCACCGGACAACAGTCCCGCGAGCACACATAGTTTAAGAATCAGTTTTTTCATTGGTAAACTCAGTCCACCTTCCACGGCCAGGGTTTTACGCGGGCGCGCACGGCCCACTTTTCCCATTTCTCGGCGAGGGCCTTGACCTTGTCGGGATGTTTCTTGGCGAGGTCGTTTTGTTCGCTGCGATCGATCTCCATGTCGTACAACTGCCACGGATGCAGTTTGGCGTTGCGGCCGGAGTCGCCGTAGCGGACGAGCTTCCATTTTCCATCGCGCACGGCGCCGTTGAGGTGGTGGTCGAAGTACAACGCATCCTTGCGCACAAGTTTGCCACCTCGAAAGGCCGGCAACAGGCTCATGCCCTCGACCGGTTGAATCTTGTATTCGCCGAATTGATGCGGATGCTTCACACTGGCTGCGTCAAGACAAGTGGACATCAGGTCGATGAGATGGCCGGGCTGTCGCTCGATGCGGCCGTTATTTTTTGAATCGATGCCCTTGGGCCACGACACGATGAGCGGCGAGGATATGCCGCCCTCGTGCGCGAAATGTTTGTACTCGCGGAACGGAGTGTTCGAGACATTCGCCCAGCCGCGCCCCACTCCGGTGAAAGTGTCCTCCGGGCCAGCCATTGCGTCCGGGCCGTTTTTGACAGGCCGGCCGTCACGCGTCTGCATCGGTGGCCAAATCTTGGTTTGAAAACCGTCCCTGCCCAGCGGTTTGTAATCCGTGCGATACGGCTTCTGGCTGTACCGACCAAAGCCCTCGGCGCAGGCGCCGTTGTCCTGCAGGTACATGATCAACGTGTTGTCCAGCGTGCCCTGCCGCTTGAACTCCGCCACGATGCGACCGATGCCCCGATCCATATTGTCGACCATTGCCGCGTACACTTCCATGTTGCGGATGTCCCATTCCTTGTGGGGTGCCTTTTCCCAGTCGTCGGACTGCGGCGAGAGCTTCAAATCCTTGTGAATCAATCCCATTTCCTTCAATCGTGCAAAGCGCTTGGCGCGCACCTCCTGAAAGCCGCCATCGTACACGCCCTTGTAGCGTGCGATATCCTCCGGCAACGCATGCATCGGCCAATGCGCCGTGGTGTAGGATACGTAGAGAAACACCGGCTTGTCCGGAGTCTCCTTCGCGTGCTCCTGTAAAAACGTCACCGCATTATCGCTGATGGCGTCGGTGTAATAGTAGGTCTTCGGTTTATAGTCCTCGTCGTTCTCCGGCGTAATGAACTGGTTGCCGCGACACAACGTAGCCGGATCATAAAAACTGCCCGCGCCAATGATTGTCCCGTAAAATTTCTCGAAGCCGCGCTGCAACGGCCAGTTGTCTTTCGGCCCCTGCGGCCGCGTGTGCTTGGTCACATGCCACTTGCCACTCATGTACCGACGATACCCGCCAGCGGCCAGCGCCTCGGCAATCGTCACCACATCGCGCCCCAACTCTCCACGATACCCCGGCAGATTGTTGTCGCCGGTCATCAAGCCGATACCCGCCTGATGCTGATACATACCGGTCAGCAAAGATGCCCGCGTCGGGCAGCAGCGGGAGGTGTTGTAAAACTGCGTGAAGCGCAACCCGTTGGCCGCCAGTTTGTCGAGCACCGGCGTCTTGATTTCGCTGCCATAACATCCAATGTCCGAGAAGCCCATGTCATCGGCCATTATAATCACAATATTCGGCTGCTTGGACGCCTGAACGCTTAGCGCTTGGCCAAGCGCCAACAGAAAAATAATGAGTCGTTGCACGCAGGGAGTCTCCGCTTGGCCAAGCGACAGGTCAAGCAAGCGCATGCTTGGCCTCAGGCGATGATGTCCTCGATCACATGGCCAAAATCCATCTCGAGACGCTTGTGCCCCGGGACTTCCAACTTGTGCGGATCGATGCCCATTAGGTGGTTGATCGTGGCGTGAACGTCGGTCACGTAGTGTGGAGCCTCGACGGCGTGATAGCCCAACTCGTCGGTCGACCCATTGGTTATGCCTCCCTTGATTCCACCACCAGCCATCCAAACGCTGAAGCCAAAAGAATGGTGATCCCGGCCATCGGCACCCTGGGAACCGGGGGTACGGCCAAACTCGGTAGCGAACACGACGATGGTATCCTCGAGCAGTCCACGTCGTTTCAAATCCTTCAACAGGCCCGCCGTGGGCAAGTCAACCTGACGGGACAATCTGGAGTGCCCGTTTTTCAAGCCCGAGTGATTATCCCACGCGCCTGCAGCGCCGTCGCCGTGCATAATCTGGATGAACCGAACACCGCGTTCAGAAAGTCGCCGAGCCGCCAGTAATTGTTGGCCAAAGGATTTGGTCTCGTTTTGATCGAGACCATACAGCTTTTGCGTTTCAGAAGATTCCTGCGAAAAATCGAGCGCGTCAGGAACTGCAGTCTGCATCCGAAATGCCAGTTCGTACGATTTTATCCGGGCCTCGATGACCGGGTCGAGCGGGTATTGATTCGCCGCAAAGCGGTTTAGATTGTTGGTCAACTCGAGGTTACGCCGCTGTTCCGCAGTCGTCATCCCGTTGCTAGGTTTGGCATAATCGAGGGGATTATTTGGATCGATCTTTAAGTTGACCGCATCATAGGCCGGGCCGAGGTAGTGGGCATCTTTCTTGTCAAAAAAGCGCGGGCCGATGTTGATGAACTGCGGCAGGTTTTCACTGAGCGAACCAAGGCCGTAGTTGATCCATGCCCCAATTGTTGGCACACGCGGATCCAAAAAATGTCGGCCGGAATGAAACTGAACCTGGGCACCATGATTGTTGTCGCTAGTCCACATGGAACGAATAAAGGCAATGTCATCGGCACAGGATCCAATGTTCGGAAACCAGTCACTGATCTCAATGTCCGACTGGCCATATCGCTTGAAGCCGGTCTGCATGGGAAAGATCTTCGTACGGGTATGTCCATTGGCATCACCCTTGATTGGGATTCGCAGCTTCCGAATCTTCGAGGCATCGAGCACGCTCTTGTAGGGAGTTTCGCTGATTGATTTTCCTGCAAACTCGTTCAGAGCAGGCTTGGGATCGAAGCTCTCCATGTGACTGACACCGCCGCGCATGAACAACCAGATCACCCGCTTGGCCTTGGGCATGAAATGGGGTTTGCCGTCCGGCCGGTTTTGCGTTTCAGCGGCCATGATGCCGTTCAACGCCAGAGAACCAAAGCCAAGTGTGGATTGCAAAAGCGCCCGCCTGGACATCGCAAATGGATCGTCTCGGGTCATCGAATCATCAGGAAGTCATTGAGGTTGATCAGGGCATGAATGAAGTGCTCGCGCTTGGGTTGCGCCTTCAAATACGCGAGACTTTCTGCCAACTCAGCCTGTGCCGGAGGCCGGGCAAGAATCATTGAAAAAGCAGCCCGGACCAATGCCTCGGAGCTTATGTTAGGCTCAAATACAGCCGCGATTTGTTTCGCCGATGCTGCCGCGGTTTGACTGTTCATCATGGCCAGTGCCTGCTGAGGCACGATGCTCTCGCTGCGTCGGTAGCAGGCGAACACATCGGCGTCATCGAACGTCGCCAAAAACCTCGAACGCCCATCCCTGGAATGAAAGAAATAGAGGCTGCGTCGCCGGGCGTCGGGGGAAGGCGTGACCGAAGGACCACGTTGAGCTAAGTCGAGCGTACCCGCCAAGTGAAGCAGACTGTCCCGAACAACCTGCGCCTCCATTCGACGACCGTTCATTCGCCAGTAATGGAGATTACCCGGATCGGCGGCAAGCGTCTTCTTGTCTGCAGCAAGGTTGGATGAACTGCGCTGCCAAGCCTTCGACGTGAGAATCAGGCGGTGCAGATGTTTCATGTCCCAACCGGACTCGATGAATTCAACGGTCAAGTAGTCCAACAGGTCCTGATGCAGTGGCCTGGGTGCCCTTAAGCCAAAATCATTGACCGTCTCAACCAGCGGCGTCCCAAAATGACGCAACCAGATGTGGTTCACCGCCACCCGGGCCGTCAAGGGATGATCGCGGTGCGTCAGCCAATTCGCCAGTGCCGTCCTTCGTCCGCTGCTGGTTTTCGGGTAACCGCCATCCGAAGGCAGGGCATCCTTGTTCGGCGTGTTGATCAGTGACACCTGACTGAACGGCAACGGTTCACGATCCGGGAATTTCCCCGATTTCAGATCTGCTTCGAGTTTCCTTATTGTCTTCTCAGCCTCGGCCGATTTTTTTGAGTCGAATAGGTCAACTTTCGCCTTGGCCAAGCCGGCTTCGATCTGACTTTTCCCCACAGCCTCCGCTGAACCGCTCCCCTCTTTTCTTAGTGCGGCGTTGTCCGCATCAACTCGGGCCTTGGCAAAAGCATACTCCGCCTTGGCCAAGCCCAGTCGCGCTTCCGCCAGCTTGATCGTCTCGGCCGTGACTGTTGCCGTCACAGCATCACCTGCTTTTTCGAGGACGACTTGGGCAGGCAGATTCCAAACATCTATGCCATGAAACTCCGTAACGGCATCATAAGCCATAAGTTGCACGGCGCCGGGTTGACGTCGCGGCAGGGTGTAGGCGAACAGAAATTCCCCATCCAACGAAACGTTGATCAGTCTATCACGTACCTTCAGGCCGAGCGTGTAAATTTGCTTCAGTTTGATCGACCTCTTGGCAACGGCCTGAGTGTACTCGTCCTTCCCGTTGATGGTGTGAGCCAGATGCACCTTGGCCCCGAAAACGCTGGTATACACGAAGTGCGAATTGTCTCCGCTCTCATCGACGTCAAAACGAATACCGGTCGATTTCCATTTTTGCCCACCGGTCGTTTTGAATTTCAACTCCAGTTCGAAATCTCGAGGGTGCTTCACTTTCGAGCGAAGGTAGGTCGTGTCGAGGGAAGGTTTGGTAATGGAAAGCGAATCGTCCTGATAACGCGAATCACTGCCAAAAACAGTCCAGAGATCCG
>Ga0209036_1000432_pt1 | contig 18200 bp, 17 predicted proteins | sample MarorgKNORR_S2LV_3_FD_188222 | JGI IMG/M metagenome (GOLD analysis project Ga0209036, IMG submission 188222) | Marine microbial communities from the Southern Atlantic Ocean, analyzing organic carbon cycling - DCM_A/KNORR_S2/LV (SPAdes) (version 2) | ecosystem: Environmental > Aquatic > Marine >... | reverse complement strand
AACTACTTTACCATCTAAAAATGTTTTTAAAACTTTAGTTTTAGGAATTTTATCTGCATCAATTTCCATTATATTTTGATTAATTACTATGAAATCCGCAGATTTACCGATTTCTATGCTACCTTTTTCATTTTCCTCAAAATTAAAATATGCTCCCCATATTGTCATGCCTTTAAGTGTTTCCTCTCTTGTCAACGCATTTTCCATTTGAAAACCATTTTCTGGGTATCCATCTAGGTCCTTTCTTTCAACAGAGCTATAAAACGTATGGAATGGATTAACCTTTTCTACTGGAAAATCAGTTCCTAGAGCGACTCTTTTTGATCTTTCAAGTAAATCTTTAAAGGCATATGCACCCTCAATTCTTTCTCCTAGTCTATCATATGCCCAATACATATCACTGGTTGCATGAGTTGGTTGAATTGAAGGTAAAATTTTATCATTATATAATTGGAATTCATTTAAATCAATAACTTGAGAGTGCTCAATTCTCCAACGCGGATCTTTAATGTCAGTTAATACTTTTTGGTATTCATTAAGTAAAATTGAAACAGTTGAATCTCCAATAGCATGTGTATTCATTTGGAATCCCATTTTAGCTATCTCTTTAGCATAGTATTTTAAATCATTTATATCAGTTCTTAAAATCCCAAAATTGTGAGGATCATCACAATATGGCTTCTTTAAAGCTGCACCTCTAGAACCTAATGCACCATCTCCATAAACTTTAAAGGATCTAACATTCAGTTTAGGTGTTTTTAATATTCCTGATTTTTGGAATTTTTTAATATTATTTTTTGATACACTTATCATAGCGTATATTTTGATTTTTAAATCATCTGATTTATGAAGACTATTAATTATATCAATAATTTCAGTACTTAATCCTGCATCATCAACAGTTGTAAGCCCATGACTAAAACAGATTTGTTCAGCTTTTTTTAAGGCACTTATTTTTTCATTTATTGTCTTGTCAGGTAACACTTGATCAACTAATGACATTGGGCTATCAATTAAAACTCCAGTCGGCTTATCATCTTTTAATAAGACTAATCCTCCACGAACCAGAGTGTTTTTATTTATTCCTGCCAGTTTTAAAACATTGTCGTTTACAATGTAAGCGTGTCCATCAATTCTTTCTAAAACAACTAATTTATTCTTGAAGATTTTATTTAGCTCAGTATTAACTGGAAATTTTTTTATATCCCAATCATTTTGATCCCATCCTCTTCCAATTATTACATTAGAATTATTGTTTAAATCATAAATTTTTAGTCTTTCGATAATCTCTTCAAATGATTTAGTTTCTCTTAAATTAACGACTTGTTGGTCAAGACCCAAATTATAAAAATGACAATGAGAATCAATTAAACCAGGAAGAATAGTTTTTCCATTTGCATTATAAATTTCTTTTGATTTATAAAATTTGGTTAAGTTTTTATCACTAACATCAATAATTTTTCCATTTTTAACAGCAATAGATTTTGCAATAAAATTATCTTGATTAACGGTATATATTTTAGAGTTTATTACAATTAAATCTACTTTATCATTATTACAGCTGAATGTAAGAGTTAATAGAGCAATAATAAGTAAGTAGTTTTTATTCATTTTAAAGTGTTCATTTTATTAAATACCATATCATTTTCCCATCCTCTATATTTAAAATAATCAAAAATTTTCTTTTTTGAATACATATCTATTTTATGATTTTGTTTATCTAATTGTCTTTCAAATAATTCATTAAATTTTTTTATATAATTATTTTCATCTAATTCATCTAGACCGATTTCAATATTTTTTTTTGAAATTTTCCTTTTTTTAAGTTCTATTCTTATTCTAATTCTGCCCCAATTTTTGTGATTAAATTTTCCTCTTGTAAATTCTTTCGAAAATCTACTTTCATTTAGATATCCATCATCTATAAGTTTAGTTATTATTTTATTTGCATCATCAATATTTGAATTTAATTGCATTATTTTATTAAAAACTTCATAATGACATCTTTCCTGATAGGAACAATAATATTCTAATTTTTTTTGAACTTCATGATAGCTATAATACTTGTTTTTCACTAAAAAAAAGATAAAAAAAAAGCGGCAAAGTGCCGCTTTTAATAATTATTAATTTTACCCTTTATGTTGAAAAATCTATAGTGTAAATATGTATATGCATCTCTTGGAATTATTTTAATCCATTTTTTATATTTCATTAACCATTTTACACGAGTAGAAAATAATCCTTTTGTCAGATAAGCAGCAATAAATGGGTGTACATGTAATTTTAAATTGCTCTTAGTAACGTAAGAATTATTTATTATTTTTTCTAAAGAGTTATTTATCTTATCAATGACAACTATTGGAGCTTCGACTTTTCCAATCCCATTTGGATTATCTTCTTTAGTTACAATATTCATTTCAGGACGAACTCTTTGTCTTGTCATTTGAATTAAACCTATTTTACTAGGTGGAAGAATTTTATGCTTAGCTCTGTCAGATTCCATTTCAGATTTGAAATGATTGAAAAGTTTTCTTCTGTTTTCATGCCTTAACATATCAATAAAATCAACCACAATAATTCCGCCCATATCTCTCAATCTCAATTGTCTAGCTATTTCAGTAGCAGCAATTAAATTAACTTCAAGGGCAGTTTCTTCTTGATTTTCACTTTTATTTGATCGGTTTCCACTATTTACATCAATGACATGAAGAGCTTCTGTGTGTTCTATAATTAGGTAAGCACCTTTGCTCATTGAAACAGTTCTACCAAAAGCAGATTTAATCTGTCTTTCAATATTGAAATGTTCAAAAATTGGTTTATCTGATTTATAGTATTTTATTACAGATTTCTTCTTGGGAGCAATTTGCTGAATGTAATCTTTCAGCTCATAACAAAGTTCTTTATTATTACAATAAATACCTTTAAATTGATCATCAAATAAATCTCTTAAAATTGAAGAGGATCTATTTAATTCACTTAATATTCTTGATGGTATTTTTGCTCCGTTAATTTTTCCACAAAGTTTTAACCATTGGTTATATAAACCTTGTAGATCTTTTTCTAATTCAGCAATTTTTTTCCCTTGAGCAACTGTTCTAATAATTACTCCAAAACCTTTTGGCCTGTTTTCTTCAATGAGTTTTTTTAACCTATCTCTTTCCTTTTTACTTTTTATTTTTTGGGAAATTGAGATACGATTTGAGAAAGGGATTAAAACTAAAAACCTACCTGCGAAGGATAGTTCAGAACTAATTCTAGGTCCCTTAGTTGAAATAGGCTCTTTTATAATTTGGGCAAGAATGGTAAGATTTGGAGATAGAACATCATCAATTTTACCTTTTTTATCTATTTCTTTTTCGAAATTAAATTTTTCAAGAGAATAATTAGTGATTTTACCTTCACTAACTAATTTTGTAAACTTTAGTAATGTTTTAACTTTTGGGCCTAAATCATGGTAATGTAAAAATGCATCTTTTTCATATCCTACATTTACAAATGCTGCATTTAAACCAGTAATTGTCTTTTTTATCTTTGCGATAAAAATATCACCTACATTGAATTTATTATTGTCTTTTTCCTTTTGTAATTCAATGAGTCTACCATCGTGTAAGACCGCAAAATCAACTGCTGAATTAATTGATCGAATAACAATTTCTTTATTCACAATTAATTTGTTTTAATTAAACTTAATTTGTTTCGTTTGAAGATTTAGTATAAAATCTTCTATGTCAAAGAACGTACTTTTAATAATTTTTAAGTTACTTTTTCTTATGTCTGTTTGCTCTACTTCTCTTTTTCCTTTTATGAGTAGCAACTTTATGTCTTTTTCTCTTTTTACCGCTTGGCATATTTAAATTTATTAGTTGTTGTTTTTCACATCTTCAACAAATACTTTAGCAGGCTTAAAAGCTGGAATGGAATGGGCTGGTATTCTTATAGTTGTGTTTTTAAGAATATTTCTGCCAGTTTTTTCAGCTCTTTGTTTAACAATAAAACTTCCAAATCCTCGGAGATATACATTTTCTCCTTGACTTAGGGAGTCTTTTACTTCATCCATAAAGTTTTCAACTGTCGCTAAAACTTCATTTTTTTCTAAACCTAGATTTGAGGAAATTTTATTTACTATTTCTGCTTTAGTCATTTTAATGCGTTTATATTATTAGGTTGCGAAGATATAAATTTATATCATAAAAAAACTATTGTAATATTCATTATTTTTATTTACCTAATTTAAAATAAAGTTGAAATTTTCAGAAAAATTAATTGAATGGTATCGTGTTAATAAAAGAAATTTACCATGGCGTTTAACGAAACAACCTTATAAGATTTGGGTTTCCGAAATAATTTTACAACAAACCAGAATTGAACAAGGTGAAAAATACTATTATGCTTTTTTAGAAAAGTATCCTAATATTTCTGAGCTAGCAAAAACTAATGATGAAGAGCTATTAAAAGTTTGGGAAGGATTAGGATACTACTCAAGAGCTTTAAATATGTTGAAAGCATCTCGGGTTGTTTTAAACAACTATAAAGGCATATTTCCATCCAATTATGATGATTTAATTAAGTTACCTGGAATAGGAGATTATACAGCATCAGCAATAAGCTCAATTTGTAATAATGAAGTTCAACCAGTCGTAGATGGAAATGTTTTTAGGTTCTTGTCTAGAATGTTTAAAATTGATTTGCCAATTGATAAGTTAAAAACTAAAACATATTTTAAAAAGTTAGGTTTTAAATTAATTGATGTAGTTAATCCAGGAGACTTTAATCAAGCTATGATGGATTATGGTTCAATGGTTTGTCGTCCAAAGAAATTTCAATGTCATAAATGTTTGTTCTCAAGTAATTGCAAAGCTTTTAATTCAAACACTGTTATGCTTTATCCATTTAAAGAAAAACGTATAAAAATTAAGCATAGATTTCTAAATTATATTTTCATAATTACAAATGATAGAAAAACTTTAATTAAAAAAAGGAATGGTAATGGAATTTGGAAAAACCTTTATGAATTTCCTTTAATTGAAACTAAAAAAGAAAGTTCAGTTAATGAAATTATTAAAGAACTCGATTTTAAATATTTAAAATTTATCTCTGAAAAAAAAATTAAGCACAAGTTAACACATCAAAAATTGAATATTTCTTTTTTTACTTTTAAAGTATCAAATTTTGATGATGATTTGACTGATATTAAAGCCTTATCAAATTATCCTTTTCCAAGACCAATAAATAAGTTTATTTCTGAATTAGTCTGATTCTTTTTTTATTATATTTGATAATATGAGTGGATCACTAAATAAAGTAATGTTAATTGGTAATTTAGGAGATGATGTAAAAATGCACCATTTTGAAGACGGTGGATGTATTGGAAGGTTTCCAATAGCAACCAATGAAAATTATACGAATAAACAAACAGGAGAAAAAGTAATTAATACTGAGTGGCATAATGCTGTAGTTAGAAATAAAGCAGCAGAAATATGCAATAAGTATTTAAAAAAAGGTGATAAGGTATATGTTGAAGGAAAGTTAAAAACTAGAAAATGGCAAGGTGAGGATGGGATACAGAGATATTCAACTGAAGTTCATGTCAATGAATTCAACTTTTTAAATAATAAATCTGACAATGATAATGTTATGAAGCAACAAGCCTCTGAAGGTCCTGCAGCTCCACCAAGTAATGTAGAAAATACTCAAAATCAAGTAGACGATCTTCCATTTTAATTTATTGATTAATTGAGAATTTTATTTATTATAATATTATTTTCCTTAAAATCTTGTAATAGTCCAAATCTGCCTAAGCAAAAAGGATTTTTTGCTCCTGAATTTTTTTATCCTAATTATGAAAATTTTAATTCTAACTGTAATTATAGTTTTGTTAAAAATGTTGATGCAGAAATTATATATTATGATGATTGTATTTATGAATTAGAGTATAAAAAATTGAATTCAAAAATTTATATTAATAACATTAAGTTAAATCAGAACCTCAATTCTGTTTATAATCAATTTGAAGAGAAGGTATTTAATAACTCAGAGTATGCTGATCAAATTCGAACAAGTGAATATTCTGACGATTACAATAATATATATTCAAGAGTTTATATGTTTATTGGAGATACACCATCAAATATTCAATTCTATATTACGGATTCAGTATCTAATTTTTTATCCGCAAGTCTATACTTCAATTCCGAACCGAATTATGATTCATTATTACCATACATACATTATATTCGCGGCGATATAAAAAAAATTATAGAAACTATTGATTGGAAAAATGAATGATTACAAAAAAAAATGGTTTTATCTGGCTATTTTATCTTTAATATGGGGAAGTTCTTTTATTTTAATTAAGAAAGGATTAGTTGGCCTTAATTCTGTTCAACTTGCTAGTTTAAGAATGATTTTTGCAGCCTCAGTTATATATATATATTCATATAATTCAATAAAAAAAATCCCAAAAAAAAGCTGGAAGTGGATAGTTATTACAGCTTATTTGGGAACATTTTTCCCAGTATATTTGATTAGTTATGGACAAACTGAAATTGAAAGTGGTTTAGCTTCAATAATTACAACAGTTACTCCTATTAATACTTTAATAATAGGAATTATATTCTTTAGTTTGACTTTCAGTATCAAACAATTGCTTGGATTATTTATTGGTTTAGTAGGAGCTGTTTTATTGCTGTACGAAGCAAGTGAGACAAATTTGAATTCTAATATATATTTTTCTTTTTTTATTTATTTAACCACAGTTGGTTATGCTGCATCTGTTAATTTAATTAAAAAATACCTAACCAATATACCCCCTGAAGCTGTGACAGCTGGTATCTTTTTATCAATTTCTCCACCTGCAATTATTGTACTTTATTTTTCTGATTTTACTGACTTAAATTTTCAAGACCCACTTATTTTAAAATCAATATTTTTTGTATTAGTATTGGGTGTTTTTGGTAGTGCTATTGCTCAAACATTATTTAACAAATTTGTAAAGATATCTTCACCAATATTTGCTTCAGCAGTTACATATACAATGCCAGTTGTTGCAATATTTTGGGCATTAATTGATGGTGAAATATTGTCAATAATGCAATTCTTTGCTACAGCAATTATATTGATAGGAGTGTACTTAGTAAATAAAAGAAAGCAAACTAGTTAAAAAAGTCGTCTTCTATCTCTTCATTTAAAATTACTTGATCAGCTTCAATTACAATTGTTTGAGGACCTGTAATAATTTCTCTTTTAAAAGCATATTTAACACCGTCAACTTCCTTGTAATCAGAAAACTTAGTAATTGTTTTTATCTCATTACCCATAGCTACAGTTGTTTCCTCGGTCATAATTAGAAGGCCTGTGTCCGCTTCATAAAACCTAAATGAGTTCTCTTTAATTTGAACTTTATATATATCTTTTCCATCAACAGGTGATAAACTTACTATTTGGGCAACACTATCGTCAAGATAAATTTCTTCAAAAAGTCCCTTTTTTTCTTTCTGTTCAGTTTTTTGATCATCTTCATATGGGATTTTTTGACCCATTTGTTCAATATACCCATCTTCACCATTAAATTTCTGGGTCATTAAAGTTCCCATGTTAGGTACTGACATTTCCATAGATGATTTATTTGGAAATTTTTCTTTAATAATAGCATTTGGCTTGAACGGAGCTCCAGGAATTGTAACTGCTGCAGTTATTGAAATTGATGTTACATTATTTAACTTCTCCACTCCACCTATTGCATTTAAGTGATTTTCAAAAATATTTTTTACAGTTATGCTTGCATCTATTTCTTTGGCAAAAACAGGTTTTTCAATTTGTATTCCAACTTTATTGAAATATTTGACTGGAATTAAATTATTATTATACTTAATATTTTCAAGCTTATCAGCTACATCAAGCCCTTTACCTACAACTATTATTCTTAAATTTTCAGGTTTAAGATATTTATTGGCCACTCTTTTTACATCTTCTTTAGAAACCAAATTAATTTTCTCTATAAAAGTTTCATAAAAATCATCAGGCAGATTTAAAGTCTTAATGTTTACAGCAAAATCAGCTAATAGTGATTTGTTTTCAGTTGACATTATAAAATTACCAAGGTATTTGGCTTTTGCAGTTGTAAGCATTTCATCACTAACAAATTCATCTCTTATTTTATTTATTTCTTTGAGTGTTTCGACAACTGCACTATCAGTAACAGCATTTCTAACAGATGTAGTTGCCCTAAAAGTTGCACTAGTCCACTTATTTCTAGCAATAGAACTTCTAGCACCATATGTCCAACCATTCTCTTCTCTTAAATTCATGTTTAAGTAACTATTAAATGCACCACCTAAAATATAGTTTGCAACAAGAGCAGCATGGTGATCTTCACTTTTAGTCTCTAGATTTGTGATATTTAAAACAGCTAATTCAGATTGTACAGCATCAGGCATATCAATAAAATTTATCTCTGTAGTTGCTACATCAACAGGACTCTTAATACTTGAATTAAGTTTCTTTTTTGAGCTTTTCCAATTTTTAAAATACTTAGAAACTAAATCTTTAATTTCCTTAACCTCAACATCACCGGAAACAACCATGTATGCATTATTAGGATTAAACATTTGTTTATAATTACCCTCAATATCTTTAATTGTTACTTTACTGATGCTTTCCTCAGTACTAAATTCACCATAAGGGTGATCAGTAGAATAAGTTAAAATACCAGTAACTCTTTGAGCAATAGCTGCTGGACTATTCTCTGAAGACTTCAGACCTGTAATTAATTTATCTTTTTCCTTATCCAGCTCTTCTTGAGTGAAACTTGGGTTTAATGCTGCATCTGAAAGAAGTTCAAAAATTCTTTCTTTATGTTTGGATAGGCCGTTAGCATATGCAAATCCCATACCCATAGAAATAGTTGCACCAAGATAATCTACTTCTTCATTAAATACATCTTTGCTTACATTCTTAGATCCTTCTCCAAATAAAGCACTTGAAAGTTGACTTAATCCAGATCTATCTCCCTCATTTGAGGGTGGATTGTCAATTGAAATTCTTAAACTAAATGTTGGTAATTTTTTATTTTCAACTACAATTACAGTTAATCCATTTTTTAGAGTAAAAATGGTAGGTTCTTTTAAATCAATCGTTGGTGTTTTTCCTTGTTTTGGTTGAACACTTCTATCAATTGGTTTAATATAGTCACCTTCCTGACCATAAATGTTAATTGTAAATATTAAAGTTAAGACGAATAATAATTTTACTTTTTTCATAGTTTTTATTTTTTTGGAAGATAATCTACTTCAACTCTTTGATTTTTGTTAAGATATTTATTTGCAACTTCTTTTATTTCTTCTCTTGTTACACTCCTATATATTTTTATTTCATCATTTACATTATTAATGTCACCATATAGCATATGTGATCTTGCAAGGCTATTAGCTATTCCCTCAATTCTAGTGTTACTTTGTATGAACTGAACTTCAAATTGATTTTTTACTTTTTCATATTCTCTTTCAGAAATTAATTCTGATTTTATTTTTTCAATTTCTTCATCCATAGTTGTCTTTAACTTCTCAAGAGATGTATCTCCTACAGGGAGTGAAAGCATCAAATATTTTCCATAATCTTCTTGAGGTTGGTTGAAAGCAATTACTTGCAATGCTAGTTTTTCATCATCTACCATTCTTTTAAACATCCTTGAACTTTTTCCACCTGTTAAAACAGACGAAATATATTGTAATACATATGAGTCTCTATTTTTCATACTAGGTGTCCTGTAAAGAAAAGCTTTAGCTGGTATTTGAATATTACTGTCGTATTCAGTCAATTTGACTGTCTCAGTAATTGGATCTTCTATAATTTTTTCTCTAACTGGGACAGGTCCATTATTTGGAATATCACCAAAGTATGCCTCAACAAGTTTTTTAGTGTTATCGATTTCTATATCACCTGCAACAACTAAAACTGCATTATTTGGATTATTCCATTTGTCATTAAATTTTATAAACTCATCTAATTCAGCGGCATCAAGATCTTCCATACTTCCTATAACAGATCTTCTATAAGGATGTTTTTTATATAAATATGGATCGACAGCTGTTCCATATATTAAAGCTCCATATGGTGCATTATCAATCCTTTGTCTTTTTTCTTCTTTTACAACTTCATTTTGAGTGTCAACACCAATTTTATTGATTATTGGATGAAGCATCCTTTCACTTTCCATCCATAGTCCCAATTCTAAACTATTAGAGGGAAAGGTCTCGTAATAATAAGTTCTATCGTGAGAGGTATTAGCGTTATTAGATCCACCATTTGATGAAACGATATCAAACCATTTTCCTCTCTCAATATTTTTTGTTCCTTCAAATAAAAGATGTTCAAAGAAATGAGCAAATCCTGTTCTTCCTTCGACTTCATCTTTTGCACCAACATGATACATTACAGATACAGTGACAACAGGTGAGCTGTTTTCTTGGTGTAAAATAACATCAAGCCCGTTATCTAATGTATATAGTTCATAATCAATTGATTGAGCATTAATATTTAATGCAAATATTATAAAAAGGTAGTGTAAGAAATTTTTCATAGGACCGTGAATTTAGTAATAAATAATAACATGTAGAGAAATAAAAATAACGTACACTTAAGTTAAGTGGTTTTTCACTAAATAATGTTATTTAAACATAACATTTGAAAATAATATTAAATCTGTATATTTGCCCCGCAATTATTTACAAATCTTTAAAATAATTCTTTAATAATATGAATGCTGTAGTTGAAATTTCAGGAAAACAGTTTAAGGTCGCTAAGGATTCAAAGCTTTATGTTCACAGGTTAGATGCCAAAGAAGGATCAAAGGTTTCCTTTGAGAATGTTTTATTATTGGATAATGGATCCAAAGTTGTTGTTGGAACACCAACTGTTAAGGGAGCATCTGTTGAAGCTAAAGTAGTTAAACATTTAAAAGATGATAAAGTAATTGTGTTCAAGAAAAAAAGAAGAAAAGGGTACAAAGTTAAAAATGGTCATCGTCAGGCTTTAACTGAAATAGTTATTGAGAAAGTTTCAGAAAAAACTGCCAAAAAAGTAGTTAAGAAGGAAGTTAAAGAAACCGAAACTAAAAAGTCTGCACCTAAAGCTAAAGCAAAAACAAAAAAATAAAATATAATGGCACACAAAAAAGGAGTTGGTAGTTCAAAAAACGGAAGAGAATCAGAATCGAAACGACTTGGCGTTAAAATTTTTGGCGGTCAAAAAGCTATTGCAGGTAATATTATTGTTAGGCAAAGAGGAACAAAACATAAAGCAGGTGATAATGTTTACTTAGGTAAAGATCATACTTTACATGCTAAGATTGATGGTGTTGTAAAGTTTACAAAAAAGAAAGATGATAAATCTTTTGTTTCTATCATTCCTGAAGCATAAATCCAGATATTTATATATTTAGGGTACAATGCCCATTCAAATCCAAAAATCTATTTTTGAGAACGTTTCCTTTTCTATTTGGGAAATTGACGAATCAGAAGATTTTTTTTATTCAAATATTAATTTAACTGAAAATTGTAAAAAAAGATTGAATTCAATGAATTCATCCCAAAAGCGAAAGCAGTTTTTAGCAGTAAGAAAATTAATTAAACTTTATGATATTGATTTAAATGATCTTGAATATAATCCCAATGGTGCTCCAGAATTAAAAAATGGTAAAAAGATTTCGATTAGCCATACCAACGGTTTTAGCGCTATTGCTATATCAGAAAAACCGGCGGGTATTGATATTCAGGATTACAGAAAAAAAATTTTATCAGTATCACATAAGTTTTTAAATGAATCTGAAAAAAAAATTATCAATTCTAAATCAATAAAAGAATTAACCTTAATATGGTCAATCAAAGAATCAATTTATAAAACTTATCAAAAATCAGATTTAAGTTTTAAAAGGGATATAGAAATAAAATCTTTTGAAGATGATTTTAAGTATTCTAGTGTTATCCTCAATAAATCAAATAAAAAAACCTTTTTTAAGTCCAAAAATATAATTCAATCAGATTACATTTGTTCTATTGTTACCGAAAATGAGTGAGCTAATTAATCAATTATTTCAACAATACAGCACTTACTCGGATGTTGATATAAGCTTAGAAGTTTTTGCTGTAATATTTGGTTTTATTTCTGTCTGGTATTCAAAAAACAACAATGTTTTAGTATTTCCTACAGGTTTGATCAATACCTCAATATTTGTATACTTACTTTTCAAATGGGAGCTTTTAGGTGATATGCTTATTAACGCCTATTATTTTATTATTAGCATCTATGGTTGGTATTATTGGACTAGAAAGTCTAAAAAACAAAATTATACACCAATCACTTTTCTAAATTCAAAAGATATAAAAGTAGTCCTAATTATAGCTTTATCATCTGCCATATTTGTTTCTTTAATGTATTCATATTTTGACAAGTGGAGTGGAGTAGTATCTTACATTGATATATTAACTACTTCTATATTCTTTATAGGGATGTGGTTAATGGCAAGAAGAAAAATTGAGAGTTGGATTTTTTGGATTGTAGGGGATGTTATATCAGTTCCCTTGTATTTCTATAAAGGATTGACATTTACTAGTTTTCAATACTTTATTTTTACCTTTATAGCTATTGCAGGATATTATAAATGGAAAGCTATTTACAACAAAAACCATCCAATTGTTTAAAGATAGTTTTATTTGGGCCTGAATCAACTGGTAAATCTACATTAGCACAAGAATTAGCAAAACATTATAATACAAACTTTGTTAAAGAATTTGCAAGGAACTATTTGCAAGAAAAATGGGATAAATTTCAGTTAGCTTGTGAACTAAAAGATATAATGCCAATAGCTAAAGGACAGATAAAAAATGAAAATATTATTGCAGAAAAGACAACTAAAATACTTTTTTGTGATACCGATCTTTTAACTACAGCTACATATTCAAAAATGTATTTTAATGGATACTGTGATCCTGATTTGCAAGAGTATGCAACTAAAAATCATTATGATTTATACCTTTTAATGGACATAGATATCCCATGGGTCAAGGATGATTTGAGGGATAGGCCTAATGATAGAAGAGTTTTTTTTAATTCATTTAAAAATTCACTGGATTTGAATGAAAAAAAATATGCTGTTATATCTGGAGATTTTGAAAAAAGAAAAGAAACAGCGATTTGTTTAATAAACAATTTACTAAATTTGCAATGATTTTCTAAAGAATGTCAAAAAAACTAATTATTTCCCTTTTTATTTTTTCGTTATCAATTCCTTACATGGCTACTGTTTTGCATGTTTTTATGCACTCTCATGACCATTCACACGAAACTCATAATTCTTATTTTGAAGGGGTTCATCAAGCTGAGGAAGAATGTAGTTTTTGTTATTTACTAACAAATCCATTAAATAACTTCATTTTTCCATTTATTTCAATATTGATTATTTTAATTTATAGTAATTCAATATTATCTAAAAAATTAAACTTAAAATTTTCAAATCAATTTATTATTCATTTACGTGGTCCACCTAGCTTTAATTTTTAATTAAATCAAACAATAAAAATTAATTAACGTAAATAAATAAAATGAAAAATATAAACAAAATTGTTTTAGGATTAATATTAATCTTAAACTTTAATTTAACGAATTCACAAGAGGCAGTTAATGACACAATAGTACCTGTTTCATTAGAGGGAGTTGTTGTATCAACGCCATTTAATGAGTCTCTTGAAAACAACGTGATTAGCGTTGATAAAGTTAATTTAGGAGATCTTGGCTTTTTGAAAAGTCAATCAATTCCTAAAGCACTTTATAATGTGCCTGGCGTATCATTTATTACAACTGGACCAGGTATTCAAAAACCTATAATAAGAGGTTTAAGCGGAAATAGAGTTGTAACAGTTTATCAGGGTGTTAGATTTGAAAATATGCAATGGGGAGACGAACATGGCTTAGAAATCCACACATCTGGTATTTCATCAATTGAAGTAATCAAGGGCCCAATGTCTGTACTTTATGGAAGCGATGCTATTGGAGGCGTATTATATATATCTCCTGAGAAGTATCTTTCTGAAAATGGACTTAAGGTTAATATTGAAAGTTTATACAATGCAAATTATTCAGGAATCAACTCATCAGTTGGCTTAAATGCTAAGATTAATAAGTTTAGTCTTCTTGCTAGAGCAAGTATAATTGATGCAGGAGATTATGAAAATGCTGATGGAGTTGTAGAGAATACTTGGAATGAAATGACTGACTTTAAGTTTGGTCTTGGATTTAATTCTGGTAGTTATGAATCAGACTTAAGATTCAATTACACTGCAACCAATTTAGGAATTCCTCATGAGGAAGAGCATGGTGACCATGATGATCATGATGATGACGATCATGATGATGACGACCATGATGATGAAGAACATGAAGAAGAGGAAGAAAGCTATCAGGAATTGGAAAACACTATCATTAGTTGGAAAAACTCTTTAAAGTTTAATAATAAATCAGAACTACAAGTTACTTTAGGTATCTCTGATAATTTAAGAAAAGAGTTTGGTCATCACGATGAGGAAGGTCACGATGATCATGATGATGATCATGACGACGATGATCATGACGACGATGATCATGACGACGATGATCATGATGATCACGAAGATCATGAAGGTGAGGCTCATATTGATATGCAGCTTCAAACTACATCTTTAGATTTTAAATATATATTTCCAAAGACAGATAAATTTGAATTCATATTAGGTGGTAGTATTTTAGATCAAGAAAATTCCAATGCTGGTGAAGAGGAGTTAATTCCTAATGCTGAGAAGCAAGATTTAGGGTTTTATGGTATATCTCATGTACACTTAGATAATTTAGATTTGATGGTAGGTTTTAGAGGTGATCAAAGAGATATTCAAACTCACGATTTTTCTAAATCGTACTCAAGTTTTACTTCATCAATTGGTTTAAAGAAAAACATTGGTAGTTCATCTAACTTAAGAATAAATTATTCTAGTGGTTATAGAGCTCCTAATCTATCTGAACTTTTTGCTGATGGTGTACACCACGGTGTAGCTAGATATGATAAGGGTGATGCAAACTTAGGAGTAGAAAAGAGTAATCAATTAGATTTTGTATTTAATACTTTTTCAGAAAAAACTACTTTTGGAGTAGACTTTTTCTTCAACTCCCTTGATAATTACATATATATCAAGCCAACAGGAACTGAGATGAATGATATGCCGCTATATAATTATGTTCAAGAGGATGCAAATCTTTTTGGGTTAGAAGTTTCAATTTCAGGAAAAACAAGTGCTGATTGGTTAACTTATAATACTTCTATTGAATATTTACAAGGTAAAGTAAGAGATGGTGGTTATTTACCATTCATTTCTCCGTTAACATTCAAATTAGATTTTGATTTGGATTTCGATGAAGCTGGTAGCTATGAAATAGGGTTATTATCAAAAGCAAATCAAAATGATGTAGCAGATTTTGAAACTACTACAGAATCTTACAGTCTTGTTGATATCTCTGGATCTTATATGTTAAATATGGCAAACAATGATCTAAATTTATTTTGGTCCGTTTCAAATTTGTTTGATAAGGAATATGTTGACCATTTATCTAGGTTAAAAAACTTAAACCTTCATGCAATGGGAAGAAATATTTCTGTTGGATTGAAATATTCTTTTTAATCAAGATTAATTTACTTTTAAAAAAGGGCCATGTGCCCTTTTTTTTTTAGTTTTGATGTGAATTTGGGGTGCTAAGGCTGAGATTATACCCATTGAACCTGACAAAGTAATTTTTGTAAGGAAAAATGATACTCACTTAATTATTGCCCCGTTAATATTACAATTATGAAAAAATTTTTATTGACGGTGTTTCTAATTTCTAATTTCATTAATTCTCAAGAAATTATTAATGACACATTACAAGCAACAACACAAAATTTAGATGAAGTTATTGTAAAAGGTATTCGTGCAAAATTTTCTACACCAATTAGTTATTCAAATATTGATAAAGATGATTTAGAATCTAAAAATCTTGGTCAAGATCTCCCGGTTTTATTAAATTTTTTACCATCTATTGTCACCACCTCTGATGCTGGTGCTGGCATAGGTTACACAGGAATTAGAATTAGGGGTGTTAGTCCACAGTCTACAAATATTACCATTAATGGAATACCCTTTAATGACCCTGAATCAATGGGGACATTTTGGGTTAATTTACCAGATTTTACTTCATCAGTTGAAAGTTTACAAGTTCAGCGAGGAATTGGAACATCAACCAATGGTTCAGGTGCCTTTGGAGCTAGTATTAATATTTTAACTGATCTTATATCAAATAAACCATATGCTGAGTTATCAAGCAGCTTTGGAAGTTATAATACTTTAAAAAATACTATTAAGTTTAGTACTGGAAAAATCAATGATCATTTTGAGCTTTCAGGGAGATTGTCAAAAATTGATTCTGATGGATATGTAGATAGAGCTTATTCAGACTTAAAATCTTACTTTGTTCAAGGCACATATACAGATAGAAATACATTAATTAAGGTTTTGTCATTTGGTGGACATGAAAAAACTTATCAATCTTGGTATGGATTAACTATGGATCAGGTTAAAGAAAATAGACGTCAGAATCCATATACATATGAAAATGAAATCGATAATTATAAGCAAGATCATTATCAATTGCATTTGAATGAAAAAATAAGTAATTATTGGTCATTCAATTTAGGTTTAAATTACACTTATGGAAGAGGCTACTTTGAACAATATAAAGAGGATGATGATATTAATATGTACGATGGAATTGTTACATCAGATAAAGATATCAATGGAAACGATTTAGGAACGACTGATTTAATTAGAAGACGCTGGTTAGATAATGACTTTTATGTTTTAAATAGTTCATTGAACTACAGCAAAGATAAGATTGATTTAACTGTAAGTAGTTCTTATAGTTCTTATGTTGGAGATCATTTCGGGGAGGTTATTTGGGCTCGAAGCCTTAGCAATACTGGTGAAATAAGAGATAGGTATTATGAGGGTCTTGGTAAAAAAAAAGATTTAAGTTTTTTTGCTAAACTATTGTATTCTATTAATGAAAAAACTGAATTGTATACTGATTTACAGTTCAGAAGAGTAAAATACAATACATCTGGAATTACATCAGATTTAATTAATATGGTTTTAGATAAATCATATAATTTTTTTAATCCTAAAATTGGAGTATCATTTAAGGTGAATTCAAAATCATTAATATATGCTTCATTTGCTAGAGCAAATAGAGAACCAAATAGAACTGATTTTGAAAGTAATTCTGAGATTAAACCTGAGAAGTTAAATGATATAGAAATAGGTTGGAGGTATAGAACTGAAAATGTTTTACTTAATCTAAATAGTTATTTTATGCTCTATGATGAACAACTTATTTTGACAGGTGAAATTGATGATGTTGGAAATCCCAAAAGAACAAATAGTGGTTCCAGTTATAGGATTGGATTAGAAATTGAAAATTCAATAAAATTATCGGACTTATTTTTATTACAAACCAACGTTACTTTTAGTTCAAATAAGAATAAAAATATTTTCTCAATGGTTGATGGTTTGCTATATAATTATGGAAAAACAAATATTTCTTTTTCTCCATCGTTTATTGGCTCTAATAGTTTAAGTTATAAATACTCAAATAATTTAAGTTTTTCATTAATATCTAAATATGTTGGCAAGCAATTTATGGGTAATACTGATCAGCCTAACTCAATTCTTAAAAGTTACTTTGTAAATGATTTAAGTATTTCATATTTATTAAAACCAAATAAAATTTTTGAATCTATCTCAGTTAATTTATTAATTAATAATTTACTTAATAAAGAATATATCTCAAATGGATATTATTATACATATGATGATACTTGGAGTGTTCCAGGTCAAATAACAACATTAGATGGAGCTGGGTATTATCCTCAAGCTACAACGAATTTTTTGACAGGATTTATTTTTAAATTTTAATTATAAACTCTCAGATTTGAACCAATTAGTTCGGTTTTATAACGAATAAGCGGATAATTAGATGTCATGCTACTGTTCAGTAATTGGCCAGTCGCTAGACTGTATATATTTCCTACACAATTACATTTTGCTTGAACACCGTCAATATCAAGACTTGGACAATCATCTCTTTTTTTA
>Ga0209036_1000430_pt1 | contig 18221 bp, 11 predicted proteins | sample MarorgKNORR_S2LV_3_FD_188222 | JGI IMG/M metagenome (GOLD analysis project Ga0209036, IMG submission 188222) | Marine microbial communities from the Southern Atlantic Ocean, analyzing organic carbon cycling - DCM_A/KNORR_S2/LV (SPAdes) (version 2) | ecosystem: Environmental > Aquatic > Marine >... | reverse complement strand
CTGAACGATGACGACCGATTGGTCTGGTTGATTTGCGAGAATTTCCCTTAATAAAGGCACTGCATTCGGTGCAGGATCTCCCAACTGAAGATCGTGCGGGTAGATGTATTGGCCACCATCTGTTTCTAATGTAACACCAGTAAAGCGGCTCTTTTCTGGAGTGACGCCACTGTTTGTTATCCCAATAGGAATTTCACCGCGACCGTAAAACGTATTGATTGCATCGACATAAGGAGCTACCTCAGCATTGTCCTTGGTCAAGGTGATTGCTAGCAGCTCACTCTCTCCTCTTGACTCTAATGAGTGCAACATCGCAAGCGCAAGAGCATCATCTACGTCATTACCCATGTCAGTGTCAAAAATCAATTTAACGGGTTCGGCATCGATAGATGCAGAAAAAATTATTAGGAAGAAGATATAGAGATTTGTAATTTCATTTTTCATTTTTCTGTTATCTTTCTAATTAAGTAAAGTGGGTTCGGCACCATAGACTATAACTGTATCTAGTAAAACGCTTGCCTCATCCGAGGGGTTAGTCAATCTAATTTCCACTTCATGGTCTCCGTCACTTAGCGAGTACTTCCAGAACAAATAAAAACGCCGCGTGACGAAGTCAGTGGGCCAGGTTGCTGTTTCTATCAATTCACCGTCGACATGAAGTTCTGCTTCAAATACGTAATCCTCGGCTCCGTCTTCAGATCTCGCTGATCCCATCAAAGCGAACCCGATGCCATTGAAATCGAAATTAAAGGAGTCAGTCAGCTCGATTAACTCTCTATTGGAACCGCCACCCGATCCAAGTTGGCGGCGTTCCTTTGCGAAGTGATTTTCAAAAGAGTCTTCGAACGCTACCTTTTGTGGTTCCTGTACAGGAATCGTGACACTGCTGTTGCTTACCAAGCCACCCTGTCTGCGTATCATCTGCAAAGCGTGTTGATACGACATTTCGTAAGCTTCATTGAGCGAAATCGTAGTGTACGCAAAATCCAGATCCTCAACATCACCAAGACCCTGCATCCAATAATCTGGAATCGCGTCGTAGCCGTAAATAGTTCCCAGTATGCCCATGGCCGAAGCTGGGTTGCAGTCCGCATCATCGCCAGCTCGTGTCGCGATCTCAACTGTTTTCGAAAAATCCCCGTCTCCGTAGAGCAATCCGAGCACCACCCAGGCAGCATTGATTTTTGCATCGATATTAAATGGGGACATCATTCCTCTGGGACCGAGGTCGGTGGCTGCCCATTCGCGGTTTATCCCATTCCAACCAAACTTCCAGTCTTCAGGGTTTTCTGCATGCAATGCAATAACCTGATCGATTATCTTATGGAAATCGCTCTCCTCCGGTATGATGTCTATAGCAGTTTGTACTATTGTCTCGATATCATTTTCTATGAAAGCGAGAGAGTACATGGCGGCGATAAAAACACCTCCATACCAACCGTCACCATAGTTCATTATGTGGCCAACTTTGTCGCTAACCTCTACCGCAGAATTAACCATGCCGGGGGTCATCATGCCGGCAAAATCTGCCTCAATCTGAAAATCGATATCATCTGCGGCCGGGTTATTCAGCCAATGACCCGATTCTGGGGGCGTCAAGCCGTTGAGAATATTGTATCTCGCAACTTGATTCGCGAACCAAAGGCTGTATTCAGCATTTGCAAATGATTCTGCTAGAGATTCGACCGCCGCATCAAGACCTTCATCTTCAAAAACTTGCACAAAGGAGAGATCCATATAGATGTCGTCGTAGGCTCCAGGCCTTTCAGTGAAAGTTTCATATAAAAGCCCGTCGTACCATTTCAGCTCATGGTCGTCGGGTACCCTTTCGCTGTTGAAACGAAATTCAACGGGAAAGCCATAGGTAACACCGATGGTTTGTGCGGCCCATCCCCCTTTAATTTTGTCTCGCAGCACGTCTGTTGATAAAGTCACAGTCTCTTGAGGAAGAGCGGTACCTGAAAACAAGAGAAATGTAAGGTGAATTAATAGCGACAGGCGGTTTTTTACTCGAAAGAATCGGACCACTGAATACTCCTTTCTGCTTGAGCTTTTTTTATCTCAGTACATAATGAATAAAGTACGCGAATAGTAATTGGATGTTGTCAATGAATACAAGCACCAAAGAACAGATCATTGTGGTTGGAAGTATAAATACAGACATGGTCATCGGGGCCAATACGCTTCCCAAACCGGGAGAAACTTTAATGGGTCATAAGTTTTTCATGAATCCCGGGGGCAAGGGAGGAAATCAAGCTGTCGCAGCAGCAAGAATGGGCGGTGAAGTATCCATGGTTGCCAATCTGGGGGTAGATGTTTTTGGTGATTCAGCCATCGCCAAATTAAAGGATGAGGGTGTAAACTGCGAGGGTATTACTCGAGATAACGACAGTCCCTCCGGCGTAGCTATTATCAATGTAGATGAAAAAGGAGAAAATCAAATAGTGGTTGCACCAGGGGCAAACGCTAACTTAAACACTGATCTTGTTAACACCGCTCTTGAGCGGATTTTACCAAGCTCAATTGTACTGATGCAGTTAGAAATACCGATTGAATCAGTGACGAGGGCGGTTGAGGTTTGCCAACAAAAGGGCTGTAGGATTATTTTAGACCCAGCCCCGGCTCATTCATTGCCAGAATCCGTTTACAAGGGGACCTATTTACTCACCCCCAATAAAAATGAAGCCGAATTACTGTCTGGCATTTCAATTTCTGATAGAGACTCGGCAACATGTGCGGCGGAGAAACTTTTGATGTTTGGTGTCGCTAATGTGGCAATAACTCTTGGATCGCAAGGAGTCCTTTTAGCTAATGGGGAGAAAAAACAGTTTTTAGAAGCAACGTCCGTAAATGCAGTTGATACCACTGCAGCAGGTGATTGTTTCAGCGGGGCGGTGGCAGCAAAGCTATCGCAGGGGTTTTCTTTAGTTGAAGGAATTAGATCTGGTATACTGGCTTCTTCAATATGTGTGACCCGGCACGGAGCTCAAGAGGCAATGCCTTATATTAATGAAGTAAACTCCCTATAAAACTGCATCTAGAATCTATAAATCTAAAAAATATGTCGTAGAAAAGAGAATCAACATGAGATCAAGAAAGGCAACATTACTTATATTACTGTTTATATTTTTGCTTAGCTGTGATTCGCAGGAGTCAGTGCGTTCACCTGCAGATGCGCGTGATGATGAGGGCCCCATTATCGCATTAGTGATGAAATCCCTTGCTAACGAATTCTTTGTAAATATGGCGAGCGGTGCAGAAAGACATCAGGCTGAAAGGGCAAATTACGAGCTAATCATCAACGGGATAAGAAACGAGAGTGATCTTGCGCAACAGGTAACACTTGTAGATCAGATGATTAGCCGAGGTGTCGATGCAATAGTTATCGCGCCGGCAGACTCTCAGGCTTTAGTGCCAGCCCTCGCTCGCGCCTCGGCTGCTGGGATTGTAATAATAAATATAGACAATCGACTCGAACCTAAAGTCTTGGAGGAGTATGACTTGTCGATTCCCTTTATAGGTCCGAGCAACAGAGCCGGGGCTAAAATGGTTGGAGACTTCGCTCTGAAGAGCGTGGTTGCAGGTAGTAAAGTCGCTATATTGGAGGGCATTACTTCAGCTGTAAATTCAATAGAGCGACGGACGGGGTTTGAAGAGGCAATTACCGATGCTGGTATGGATCTGGTCACATTACAAAGTGCCGAATGGGATCAGACAAAAGCTGCCCAAGTTATGGCGGGAATTTTATCGCAATATCCCGATCTTGATGTCATTCTAGCAGCAAACGATAACATGGCTTTAGGGGCTGCATCTGCTGTGAGTATGGCGCGTCGGGAGAAGGAGATCGTTATAGCAGGATTCGATAATATTTCGGCGATCCACCCTCTTATCGAAGCCGGTACTGTTACCGCTACAGTTGATCAATTTGGAGATCAACTCGCGGTCTTTGGTATTGAATACGCTATAGAGGCATTGGAGAGTGGTGCCGAGCTTGAGGATCGAGAAACGCTCTTGGAACTTGTTACCGCTGAAACTCTGTAGCGCCGGTCAGAGAGAGCAACTATGTCGTCATGTCTAGAAGTCGCTGGGCTAGAAAAGAGCTTCGCCGGACCCATTCTGCGGGGTGTAAAGCTTCAAATAAAGGCTAAAACCATTCATGGATTGGTCGGAGAGAATGGAGCCGGTAAATCCACATTTATAAATATAGTCAGCGGATTGCTTGATCCTGATGGCGGTTCTGTCAAGCTGAACGGAAGAAGTTTCAAACCGAGAAGTAGGAGGGAATCACTTAACCAGGGCGTTGCTTTGGCGTCGCAAGAACTTAGCTTAATTGATAATCTTTCAGTCGCAGAGAATATATTCTTGAGTGCTCTGCCGACAAAAAACTGCAGGATCGATATTGCAGAGCTTCGGCATAACGCAAAAGAACTACTGGATTTGGTTGGATTAGAAGAACATCTGCTAGAGGTCCCAGTCGCTAATTTGTCGCTTGCTGAAAAGCAGTTAGTGGAGTTGGCAAAGGCTCTATCTTTGCCTATCGACCAGACTAGTTTACTAATCTTGGATGAGCCGACAGCAGCGTTAAGTTCTTTTCAAGCCGAGCGCCTTCATAACATACTGCTTGATTGGGCACACCAAGGGGTGAGCATTCTTTATGTATCGCACCGGTTGGAGGATGTTCTGTCTGTATGTGATGAGGTGTCTGTCCTCCATGATGGCGAGATCAAGTTGACTTCTGCTGCCAGTCATTTGACCAGTAACAGATTAATAGAGGTCATGACCGGCAAAGAGCCACAGCGGCAAGGTGAGGATAGGCCGAGAGCATATGGTGACGCTAGATTGAGAGTTGAAGATCTCTCAAGCAGAGATTTACCGCACTCAGTCTCGCTGGAGTGTCACAGTGGAGAGATATTGGGAGTTGCGGGTCTGTCAGGGTCAGGTCGATCTGAGCTTCTTCATGCTATTTATGGCTTTGGTCTCGAGAGGAAAGGTAGTGTAATACTATGCGGTGTCGGACAGGGAGCTAAGTCGCAGGTTGAGATCAATTCTCCCAGCGAAGCAGTAAAGAACGGAATTGGTTTAATTGCGGAAGATAGAAAATCTCAGGGCATTTTTGCGAGTCAAACGTTGTCGATGAATGTGACTGTAGCCGGCTTGGGTAAGCTTGGGAAAGGATTGAATGCACTGTTGCCTGATCGAGAAAAGCAGCGGACTATGCATCTGATATCTTCGCTGAAAATCAAATGTCTTGGGCCCTCTCAGGACATTGACCGGCTCAGTGGAGGAAACCAACAAAAAGCACTCCTTGCTAGGTGGCTAGAAGTAGGGGCGAGTGTCTGGCTTTTAGATGAGCCGACCCGTGGAGTTGATGCAGAGTCGAAGTTGGCAATTTATAGACTGCTTCGAGAACTCCGCGATAGGGGTGTTGCTTTAATCATTGTTTCAAGTGAAATGGACGAGTTGACCGACGTGTGCGATCGAATACTTGTGATGTCGAACAAGAAGCATGTCGATACCTTTACTCGTGGCCATTGGAGTAAAACGCTATTACTAGAGGCGGCTTTCAGTGAATACAAGACTAAAGAGTTGGCCTAATTGGTTTATATCAATATTTTTGGGATTTAATGTGCATGCAATCTGCCACTAAATTATTGAAATCAGCAAGAGAACTGTCGCTATCTTTTGATGAGCTTTTTATCTTACTTGCTCTGGTTATCCTCACTTTGTTTTTTGGCTTAACAGCAGAAAACTTTTTTTCTATGAGCACATTATTCTCGATTTTAGCTCAGTTGCCGACGTTGACCGTAATTACGATAGGCATGACTCTAGTATTAATCAGCGGCGGCATCGACTTATCTGTAGGTTCGGTTGTCGCGCTATCGAGCGCCATTATAGGTATCAGTTTTTCGGTGCTTGAATTGCCTTTCTTTCTTGCAGCAGTTTTGGGTATTTTTGCTGGCGGTTGTGTTGGGTTGGTAAACGGTATTCTTGGTAGCTACTTTCGTTTGCCTATTTTTATTGTCACTCTTGGAATGTTAGAAATTTCGAGGGGTATGACCTATATGATTACAACTTCCCAAACCGTCTATGTTGGCCCCACTATCCAATGGCTTTCTCTACCAATACCAGGCCTTGGAATATCTGTCTCCTTCGTTATTGCCCTCATAGTAGTTGTGGTCGCCCAACTTCTTTTAACTAGAACGGTGTTTGGGCGTTACCTTATAGCCATAGGGACTAATGAAACAGCCGCAAAAATTTCAGGTATTCGCACTGAGCCTTATCTGGCATCGGTATTGGTTGTTTCTGGAATGCTTGCGGGTATCGGTGGACTGATGAGCGCATCATATCTTGGCGCCTCTGACCCAAATGCGGCAATTGGGCTAGAACTTTCAGCCATTGCGGCGGCAGTCATTGGTGGTACAAGCTTAATGGGAGGAAGAGGTTCCGTTATAGGCGCGTTTATAGGGGTTTTAATCATTTCGGTTTTGCAAAACGGGTTGGCACAGCTTGGAGTCTCAGAGCCGTCCAAACGGCTGATCACAGGCATGGTAATAATTTTAGCGGTTTTGATTGACCGCTGGAGACACCGTTGATGAAGTTGAATAACAGAAATGGATATTACCGGGCTTACAAAAAAGAAAATGCACTTCTATAGTCGTTAGTACGTTTCTGACCAACACATATTCTGTTAGAGTAAATTAGAAGGTTTTTTCTCCGATTGGTGGTTTTGAGCTATTAAGAGGTCGATGCCGGATCTTTCGGCATAATCCGCTTATCAATAAGAGAAAAAGATAATAAAAACAAGGGACTAGAAGAATGTTAAAGGTTTTTGGGATTAAACTCTGTAAAGCAGTCTTTGGGCACATGTCCTTGAATTGGTTAAAATTTTCGGTAGTCATCTGCTTTGCTATGTCTATCTCTGCGAACGGTATAGCTCAGCAGGGACTTAATTCAGGTTTCATTTCTGGGAGCGTTTCGAGCGGGCATGGTGCGGAGGAAGGGGTCTGGGTCATAGCTGAAACTGATGACTTGACTACTCACTTCACAAAAATTGTGGTGACAGATGATCAGGGCCGCTTTGTTTTGCCGGAGTTGCCAGATGCTCTTTTTAAAGTCTGGGTTCGAGGTTACGGGTTGGTGGATTCGGAACCTGTGCAGTTGAGAACAGGTGCCGAGGAAGTCAAGCTGCGCGCTTTTATAGCCTCTGATCCCGCACTTGCAGCGCAAGTTTACCCAGCGAATTACTGGTATTCACTTCTGGAGGTTCCCGCAGAAAACGAATTCCCGGGCACCGGTAGCGGTGGAAACGGGATTGGTGAAATGATGTTTAGCCAAGATAGATGGCTAGATATGACTAAGCAGGGTTGCCAGTTATGTCATCAGCTAGGAAATAAGGCCACCCGAACTCTAGATCATTTAAATCATCTTAACTTTGAGTCTAGTGAAGAAGCGTGGCAGTACAGGACCGCGATGGGCATCCGAGGCGCGTTCATGGCTGGATACGCAAATCGGTTCGGTCCGAGGGGCATGCAAATGTATGCCGACTGGACAGACCGTATCGCATCGGGCGAGCTCCCTCCGGTGCCCGAACGTCCGAGCGGGGTTGAACGCAATGTGGTAATCACGCAATGGGACTGGGGTAGTGAGTCTTCTTATATCCATGACGAGATTACAACAGATAAGCGTAATGCTCTTTTGAATGCCGGCGGGAAAGTATATGCAGTTGATGGTGGGCATGGTGCTTTGCTAGAACTTGATCCCAACACTCACGAATGGGAAGAAATAGTTATTGCGGTCAAGAATAACCCAGATAATCCCGCAGTTACGCGATTCGCCCAGGATTTTCCGGTGCCCTCAGCCTATTATGGGGATGAAGCTTTGTGGAAGCGGCCAGCGGACCCCCATAACCCGATGCTCGATGAACTCGGACGCGTCTGGATGACCACTAAGGTGAGGGGGAATGATCTGCCCGAATGGTGTCAGCCTGGCTCGGAGAATAAATTTGTTCAGTATTATCCGACGCGGGGTAGCTCACGTCAGGCATCTTATTACGATCCTGGTACTCAGGAGTTCGGATTAATTGATACTTGTTTTGGCACTCATCATTTGCAATTTGGTTGGGGTGAAAACAGGATGCTTTATTTTAGCGGTGGGGGAGACGTCATAGGGTTTCTAAATACTCGAACATGGGATCGAACACAAGACGAACAGCTATCTCAGGGCTGGTGCCCCATGGTGGTGGACACTAATGGCGATGGTGTAATCAGCAAGCCTTGGAATCAGCCAGTTGGTCCCCTCAGAGATCAGAATGAGGGTGGTGGCGGAGGCCGGTTGGTCGATGTAGATTTGGCTCTAGATACTAGGATGAGTCCAGGAAGTTATGGGATTATCGCCGATACTCAGGAAGAAGGGGTCGCGTGGGGTGTGGGCACAGAATTCCCGGGAAGAATTTATCGTCTTGAAATCGGGGATAATCCCCCGGAGACCTGTATTACAGAGGTTTATGAACTCCCCGTCATTGATGGAAAGCCTATGGGTTTCGGGCCGCGTGGCGTAGATATGGATAGTAACGGTATTGTCTGGACTGCCCTGTCTGGTAGCAGTCATATGGCGAGTTTTGACCGAAGCAAGTGCGAAGTATTGAATGGACCCTCGGTAATCAGCTCTCAACACTGTCAGGAGGGTTGGTCTCTTCATGAAGTTCCAGGGCCAGATATGATGGGGACAACGCGAAAGTCAGATTTCCATTATTATAATTGGGTAGACATTTTCAATACGCTGGGGTTAGGTAAGGATGTGCCCATAGCCACGGGGTCTGGTTCAGACTCTCTTATTGCTTGGGTTCCTGAGACTGAAGAGTTTGTTCGTATGCGCGTACCGTATCCTCTAGGTTTTTATTCTCGAGGTCTTGATGGTCGAATTGATAATCCGGACATTGGGTGGAAAGGTCGCGGGGTTTGGGCTAACTATGGCACTAATTTCAATTGGCACACGGAGGGAGGCAAAGGGACCACTAGTAAGATGGTTAAATTTCAGATTAGACCTGACCCTTTATCAAATTAATACCTTCTACTAATTAGGAAATTACAGCGATCATGACTAATAAAAATTTAAATAAAGATCATGAAAAAGTTACGAGCAGAAGAAAGTTTATTGCCTCATTATCCTCGTTAGCAATTGGATATGGGCTGGCTGAGAAGGGTGCTTCTGCGGCGCAGAACTTACCGCCATTGCCAACAACAGCGTTCAATCATATGACACTGGCTGTTTCTGATCCAGCTACCTCGCTTGACTGGTATCAGGGTTTATTCGGCATGCCTATCGTAGCGCGTCAGCGGGACACTGTTGTTCTTCGAGTCGGAGGGGGACCCCAATTCATTGCTATATCCGGCTCTCCCAGTAGCAATCCTCGAATTACCCATTACTGCCTGTCTATCGACGACTTTGACCATGAAGAGGCAGTTCAAGTTCTTGCTGAATATGGAGTTGCATCTATCAATTCTTCTGGGCCAATGCAATCACGTGTCAGAATGCGTGGACCGGAGTTTGGGGGAGCCTTAGGAGGCACTCCTGAACTTTATTTTGGGGATCCAGATGGGATCGTCGTTCAGCTCCAGGATTCTAGTTATTGTGGCGGAGCTGGTTTTAACGGTGAGAATTGTCTCGCTACTGAAGAAGCTGCGCCCACTGAAGGATTGCTCACCCTGCGAGAATTCAACCACTTTACGCTCTTTGTTTCCGATCAGGCTAAATCAATTGAATTCTATCAAAGTCTATTTGGCATGCCTGTTGACACGTTTCAGGGCGCATTACCGGTTATGCGAGTTGGGTTCGGCAGAGCCTTTCTGGCCTTAGCACAACAACCAGCTCAACCACGTATACACCACGTTAGCCTTGCAGTAGATGATTTTGATGTGGACAGAATTTTTTCTATTTTAGAAAGATACGGCCTTACAATTTTAGGCGAGGCCGGCCGTGCCACTGGCCCACTGCAAGCTTACGTAACAATGCGAGGGGCGAATCGTGGTGGGCTTAGAACTGGAACACCAGAAGTGTATTTCACCGACCCGGACGGAATTCTTCTGCAACTTCAGGATAATAGATATTGCGGAGGCAACGGCTATTTGGGGGACCTTTGCGGGACAGTTGAAAATCCAACGGGCAGAAATTTGTAGGTCTTGATGAAGATAGTTACCAGAATAATTTTTCATTTTAACTTTTCGAAAGCAATAGCTTTATTTTATTTTGTAACGACTGGTTTAATAAGTGGAGCAGTGTTTGCGCAGACCTCTGAAACTGTTTCGCCTCAGAGAGCATTGCTGGATCAGTACTGTGTCTCCTGCCACAATCAGGCGATGGTCAACAGCACCCCGGTTGAAGGCGAGAATTTGCTTTTTACGCAGCTTCGCGGGCTTGGAATGACATTGGACAAGGAAAACGTTGATGACGTATCCGAAAACCCCGAGGTTTGGGAAAAGGTCGTCCGAAAGCTCAGGGTCGGTGTCATGCCTCCTCCGGATAATCCACGACCGGGACATGAAGATTACTCTGAGTTTCGCTACTGGCTGGAAGAACAACTTGATCAGGCGAATGCTGAGAAGGTGAATCCAGGAAGAACGCAATCTTTTCATAGACTAAACCAAGCAGAATACCAAACTGTTATAGGTCAATTGCTAGGATTAAAGCTAGATGTTGAAGAGCTTATTCCCGCTGACCCACCAGATCGTAATGGTTTTGATAACAATGCCGAAGTTTTGTCCCTCTCTCCAGTATTGATGGAAAGATACGTCTCAGCAGCACACAAGATAGCAGAGCTCGCCGTTGGGGCTACTCCCCTAGGAATGTCTATCAAGAGTTATGAAGTGCCCCTAAACCTAATTCAGAATGATCGTCTCGATGATCAATTACCCTTCGGATCTCGGGGAGGTGCGGCAGTGACACATAACTTCCCCGTGGATGGTTTATATCGAATTAAAATCAAATTGCAGACAAATTATGTCGATTTTGTTCGGGGCTATGATCAACCGCACCAAATTGAGGTCAGCTTAGACGGTGAGCGTATAGACGTATTTGAGTTCGGCGGAGATGCTCCCGGGATGCCAGCGCCGTACAGCTTTGCCGGCAATATTCGGGGTAGTGATGACTGGGAAGAGTTTATGATGGCAATTGCCGATGAGGGGTTTGAGCTGGAAATACCAGTACAAGCTGGTCCTCGAGTGATCGGGGCTACGTTTCCTAGAGAAATATGGGAGGCGGAAGGTATCGATCAGCCGCGGCTTTTTGGATACCACCTAGCGGTCACTGAATTACCTGACTCCAACCCAGCGCTCGGCAGTGTATCAATCGAGGGACCAATCGTATCACAAGGGCCGGGTCTCACACCTAGCAGGGAGATAATTTTTTCTTGCATTCCGGAAGATTACGATGCGGAACGAGGCTGTGCTAAGGAGATACTAACTGGTCTCGCGCGAAAAGCTTACAGACGACCATTAACCGAAGATGACTGGTTGGAGTTAAGCGAATTCTTTGAATCTGGATTTAAGGAAGAAGGGTTTGATAAAGGTATCCAGTTAGCATTAGAGCGCATTCTTGTTGCCCCTGATTTTTTATGGCGCATCCAGCAGGATCCTGAGGGCCTTCTACCGGGAGAGAGCTATGAAATAACCGATGTGGAGCTGGCATCGAGGCTCTCATTTTTTCTTTGGAGTGGAGGGCCAGATGAAGAACTGCTTTCACTTGCTGAGAATGGGCGCTTGCGGGAATCCGGCATACTTAAGAGCCAGGTGACTCGTATGATGGATGATCCAAAAGCCGAGGCCTTTATTAAGAACTTTATAGGGCAGTGGTTGTATTTACGAAACTTGGATAATGTGTATCCGCTCCCGTCGGCCTTTCCGGAATTTGATGACAATCTAAGGGAGTCGTTCAAGCAGGAGACGGAATTGTTTTTTGATGAACAAATTCGAGAAGATCATAGTTTGCTCGATCTATTTACTGCCAATTATAGTTTTCTGAACGAGCGGCTCGCTGACCACTATGGGGTTCAAGGTATTTATGGGAATCATTTCAGGAAGGTTTCGCTAGACGGGCACAAGAGAGGGGGCTTGCTAGGTCATGGTAGCTTAATGACAGTTACTTCCTACCCAAATCGTACTTCTGTAGTCTTGCGAGGAAAGTTCGTATTGGACAACCTCCTCGGCTCGCCGCCACCCGAGCCGCCACCTAATGTTCCAGCTTTAGAGGAGTCAAGTCAGACCGGTAAGCAGCTTACCATGCGTGAAGCGATGGCTCAGCATCGGGAGAATCCCGCTTGTCGGGTCTGTCATGCGGCTATGGACCCGATTGGCTTCTCTCTAGAAAACTACGACGCGGTGGGCAAGTGGCGAGATATGTTTGCCGGTGTAGACGTTGATGCTTCCGGATTATTGCCAGATGGAGCAGCATTCAATGGCAGGAAGGGCTTAGAGAATCTAATTTTAGACCGCCCTACGGATTTTGTTGCGACAGTTACGGAGAAACTACTGACCTATGCTCTAGGGCGCGGGGTCGAATATTATGATATGCCAACGGTACGTTCGATTGTTCGACAATCAGAACAAGAAGATTTCAGTTGGTCATCGCTCATCCTTGGCGTTGTGAAGAGTGCGCCATTTCAAATGCGGAGAACAGCGTTATGATTATAACCAAGAAAAAGCTTTCGCGGCGCACAGTTTTGCGCGGGCTCGGTGCCAGTTTGTCCTTGCCATTGCTGGATAGCATGATCCCAGCTTTGTCCGTTCACGCGCAGGAAGAGGAGCCTACAAAGCGGCTCGGTGTGGTTTATGTGCCTAATGGCATGGCTATGAAGGCTTGGACTCCAGACAGGGATGGTAAAGATTTCGAAATTACTCGAATAATGAAGCCCATGGAGGCATATCGAAACCGAATGTTGGTTATCACAGGCCTTGATGGGCCAACCAGCAATGCAGGTGTCCATGCTAGTGCTTCGACGCGTTTTTTAACAGGGGCAATTCCCAGAAGAGCTGAGTCAGATTTGCGCGCATCGGTCTCTATTGATCAACTTATGGCGAGACGCTACGGCAGCGAGACCCAGTTGGGGTCTCTTGAGTTAGCAATGGACGAGAACGACGTTTTTGGTTCCTGTGATATCGGCTTTAGCTGCCAGTATACGAGCACTATTTCTTGGCGAGATGAATCTACTCCCCTGCCAATGGAGACTAATCCTCGGTTAGTTTTTGAGCGATTGTTTGGGGATATAGGAACTACGGATCCGGTGATACGGTTGAAGCGAATCCAGAGGGATCAAAGTTTGTTGGACTCAATTTCAAGCAGGGTGACGGAGCTCAATCGTTCCGTTGGGGCTTCTGATCGAGCAAAATTGGAGCAGTACCTTGATGCCGTTAGAGATGTTGAACGGCGCATTCAGCTTGCTGAACAGCAAAGTGATCGCCAGCTTCCAAAAGTTACTCAACCATCTGGAGTACCTGACACTTATGAGGAACATGCGAAGCTCATGTTCGATATGCAGGTACTGGCTTTTCAGACAGATCTGACTAGAGCGATTACCTTTATGTTGGGTAGAGAGTTGAGTGGTAGGACGTATGCAGAGATTGGTGTGCCAGATTCGCATCACCCAACCTCGCACCACAGAGACGACCCGGCACTCTATGAAAAGGTTACTAAGATTAACGAATTCCACACTCGATTATTTACATATTATCTTGATAGGTTAGATTCGACTCCAGACGGCTCTGGTACTTTGCTCGATCATGTCTTACTACTTTACGGTGCTGGAATGTCTGATAGTAATCAGCATAGTAATAGAGGGTTGCCGCTGGTCTTATTCGGTGGCGCCGGAGGTGCCGTTCAGGGAGGGAGACACTTGCGTTATCCGACTGGAACCCCAATTAGTAAGCTCCATCTGACAATGCTTGATAAGTTAGGTCTTCCAGTGAGCAACTTTGCGGATAGTCATGAGCCGCTCGACCTTTCAGCGAATGCGTAGAGTATTTTATAAATTTATGTGCAATGGAAAGCTACAAAAGGCTGTGTTGATAGCACTATCGCTCGTTTGGAGTATTTCGATCAATGCCAATGAGCCGAATTTGATTGATGCTGTAAGAAAGAGCGATCTCGATCAATTAAGATCTTTGTTAGAGAGTGGTTCCGACCCTAATGTCCGTCAGGCAGATGGTGCGACTGCCCTACATTGGTCTGTGCATAAGGGAGATCTCGAAAGCGTAAATCTTCTTCTTGAAGCCAAGGCAAACGTGAATGCAACTAACCGAATGGGAGCCTCACCCCTATTTTTAGCGGCTCGTAACGGAGATGCAGTTTTACTAGAAGAGCTGCTTATAAGGGGAGCAAACCCTAATCTAAAATTAGAGATGGGAGAGACAATTTTAATGACAGCTGCTCGCTCAGGAACCGTGGAGGGCGTCCGACTGCTCATTGAGGCAGGCGCAGACCTAAACAATAGAGAGGTATCGCGCGAGCAAACGGCCCTCATGTGGGCAGCGGCTCAGGGGCATATGCAAGTTGCGGAGCAGCTTATTTTAGCCGGCGCCGACATTGATGCTCGTTCAAAGCTGAGGCCAATGCTGATGTTTGTTGACGGGTCTAATGGTGGTGCTTTTGACCAAGGGGTGATGGAAAACCTTGGGGGCTACTCGCCATTATTATTTGCAGCGAAAAATGGGCATCTTGAGTTGGCAGAATTATTGATAAGCGCTGGTGCAAAGATAGATGGAGTCAGTGGTAATGGCGCAACACCATTAGTTGTGGCAACTCATAGTGGTTATAGTGATTTAGCCATCATGCTGCTGGAAAATGGAGCTGATCCAAATGCTATTGGGGCCGGGTATAATGCTTTACATGCAGCCATCTTGAAAGGAGATAAGGAAACAGTAGGTGCTTTACTTCAGCATGGTGCTGATCCCAATCAAAGAGTGATAAAGGCTACCCCGACACAGCGAGCGAGCGAAGACTGGGTTCTTAGAACTTCTCATGTTAATGCAACGCCTTACTGGTTGGCGGCAAATTTCCGTGAACCCTCGATCATGCGAAACTTAATGGAATGGGGTGCTGACCCTTCTCTTACAAACGAGCAAGAATACGAACGACTTAGAGATCGGAAATCGAGATTGAACCCCCCTTCACTTGATGAGCGGTTCGTCGTAGGAGGCTATGCTAATGCGATACAGTCTGCAATTAGAGGTGAGAGCAGAAGGGGGCGGTTCTACGTTCAGGCAAACCAAGACCCAATCGTTGAGGAAAAACTTGCTCTAGAGGCGGTGCGAATTGCAGTAGAGCATGGTGTGGACGTAAACGCTTCTGATTTTAACGGAAGTACCGCCTTACATGATGCCGCGTTAAGAAACCTCTCAACAGTGGTTTCCGAGCTCTCTGAATTGGGAGCAAACATCAATGCCCTTAATGATAGAGGGCAGACCCCGCTTGATTTAGCCGTGTTGGGAGAGCGCAATTTGGCCGCAGGTATATTGGCTCTCGAAACTCCTGAGCATGAAGGACCCACTACTCGTCAAGTTTTGGAAGAACTTGGTGCGCTCAAGAGCGGCGAGCTCTAGGACTTTTCTATGCTTCGGGCGAGAGACTTTTTTAATCTAATCTTGGTCAAATCTCTCGTGGTTTTTGTAGGTGTGTTCTTTCTTGTCACTAAGTCTCTTTCCCAGATTGGCAGCATTGACGGAGAATGGCGGAGTTATGCCTCTGATGCTGGTTCGACTAAATTCACAAACCTATCGCAAATCCATGGAGATAACTTTGGAGAATTAGAAGTAGCTTGGACTTGGGCTTCAATTGACGGAGAGCTCGATCTTGAGGGCTTGTTGGGATCGGCAGCCGAGGATATAAGCTTTGGTCGCCTTCAGGCTACGCCCTTAATGATTGAAGGCGTGCTATACATGATCACTGCTCTCAATCAGGTGGCTGCACTGGATGCAACCTCTGGAGAATTGTTATGGTCGTTTAATCCTCAGGCCTATTTATCCGGTTATTCAATAAGTCCTCTGGGTTACCACCACCGCGGCGTTGCTTACTGGAGTGATGGTAAAGAGTCTAGGATCTTGTTTGCTACGAATGATGGGTACTTGCACTCACTGAACGCAGATAGTGGAGTTCCTGACTCCTCTTTTGGTGGTGGACGCCTGGATATGACGGAAGGGATCCCACGGGCAGACAGAGAGCTCGTGGATTATTCAGGAGCTGTGCCGTTAGGAACTGTCTCGCCACCTGTCGTGATTGGAGACGTGCTTGTTGTTAATCAAATTACTTCCAATCGACCCCACTATAAAGAAAGACCCCCTACTTGGGTTCGTGGCTACAATATCCGAACAGGAGAATTAATCTGGACTTTTCACACTATTCCTCAAGGTGGTGAATTTGGGGTGGAGACTTGGCAGGAGGAATCATGGCGCTACACGGGTAATGGGGGTGTCTGGACTCAGATGAGTGCCGATCTCGAGCTTGGTTATGTTTACCTGCCAACAGAGGCACCGACCAATGATTACTACGGGGGTCACAGGCCGGGTGACAATTTATTCACGCAGAGCGTAGTTGCTGTTAATGCTTTGACTGGCGAGCGGGTTTGGCACTTCCAAATGATCCATCATGGCCTCTGGGATTATGATACCCCTGCTGCTCCTAATTTGATGAATATAGATGTGGATGGCAGGGAAATTAGAGCTCTGGCTCAGGTGACAAAGCAAGGATGGGCCTACGTGTTTGATCGGGCGACCGGAGTTCCCGTTTGGCCGATGCCAGAGTTACCCGTTCCCGAAGGGATGATTCCCGGGGAGAGAACATCACCAACTCAACCCTTTCCCACCAAGCCACCGGCTTTTGCGGTGCAAGGATTGACGGAGGAGGATCTGATCGATTTTACGCCAGAGCTGAAAGCAGAAGCGCTTGAGATTATAAACAACTATGTTTATGGACCTATCTTCACCCCAGCGAGTCTCCCAGATGAGTCTGCTGGGAAACGAGGCACTATTTTTGTCCCCAGTGCTGGCGGTGGCGCTAATTGGCCGGGAGCGGGATTCGACCCCGAAACTGGTGTGTTATTTGTTCCAGCTACGAATGGTGCATTTACTCCTTATATGGGAACCTTGCCAGAGGACGAGTCGAACTTTCGCTACTATCGACTGCAAAATCGTGGGGTGGTTGGTCCGCGCGGATTGCCATTACTCAAACCGCCTTATTCGACAATTACCGCTTTCGACATGAATAAGGGAGAAATTTTGTGGCAGGTGCCTAACGGTGATAGGATGGCAAGAGTTGAGGAGCACCCTGACTTAGAAGAAATAGACCTGCCCCCTTTGGGTGGTGGAGGACGTCACCCAGTGCTTGTCACCTCTACTCTTCTTATTCATGGCCAAGACATGGGTTATGGCCCGAACTTGATTGCGCGTGACAAAGCCACTGGAGAGGAGCTAGCCCGGATAGAGCTGTCAGGAGCGCCGCAAAGTGCACCTATGAGCTATGCTGTGGATGATAGGCAGTATATAGCGTTGGGAGTCAACGATGCACCCAATCCGAAACTTGTTGTCTTTGCTCTACCAATGACCCCAGATAAAAGCGAGTAACTAACAGTCTAACCGTTGCCTTGTAATTTTAACGAAAATTTTTAAGTCGTCGAACATACTGATGGCTGTCTTTAATCATGAGTAAGTAGGCAGATTTCTCTCAATGGTAAACTCTTATAGAAAGTCATTTTATCTTCTCACGTCCTTGTTCTTTATGTGGGGTCTAATCACTGTTTTGGTTGACTCACTCATACCTCGATTAAGAGAGATATTCGAGTTGACCTACTTCCAAGCGGGCTTGGTACAGTTTGCTTTTTTTATAGCCTACGGATTAGTATCAATTCCAGCAGGAAAGTTGCTTCAGAGAATTGGATATCAGAGAGGCATTATTGTTGGGCTTGCTGTCATGGGGATTGGTTGCCTCCTATTCTTGCCAGCCGCGTCTCTGCGTTGGTATGGGTTGTTCTTGCTGGCCTATTTCATCCTTGCTTCGGGGATGACTCTGCTCCAAGTGGCGGCTAATCCTTTCGTAACCGTTCTGGGCGAGCCGGCGACGGCCGCCAGCCGACTTAATCTATCTCAGGCTTTTAACTCACTGGGGACGACTGTTGCTCCAGCGCTTGGCGCGATATTTATCCTTAGCGACAGTGTATTAAGTAGCGATGAGTTGGCTCGGCT
>Ga0209036_1000428_pt1 | contig 18253 bp, 10 predicted proteins | sample MarorgKNORR_S2LV_3_FD_188222 | JGI IMG/M metagenome (GOLD analysis project Ga0209036, IMG submission 188222) | Marine microbial communities from the Southern Atlantic Ocean, analyzing organic carbon cycling - DCM_A/KNORR_S2/LV (SPAdes) (version 2) | ecosystem: Environmental > Aquatic > Marine >... | reverse complement strand
GCACCGGTTCCGGCATCCGCAGTTCCGCAACAGCGTCATCAGCGGGGTCATCGAGCAGCTTTACTGGAAGTCGATGCGCGGGGCGCACAAGCCGATCCGGCAGATCTGTCTGGGCTTCTCCAGCCTGGAGCGCCTCGACACCCAGCCGATGCTGTGGGGCAGCACGGACGCCGGGCGCTGGGGCGCGATCGACGACGCCCTGCAGGTGATCGAGCAGCGGTTCGGCGAAAACACCGTCATGACCGGCGCGCAGTTTGCCCTGAAAAAACAGAACGACTTTTTTGAGGTACCCCCGGCCAAGTGCCCCTTTGGCCCGCGCGAAGCCAGCCCGGCCGGCCCCGGCCGGATCGATCCCAAAAAGGCGCGGCACTACCTCAAAAACATGGTCCGGCGGTAGGCGACGCCTGCCTGGCCAAGCGCTTGTTTGGCTTGCCCCCGCGTGTGGCAGCGTTAAGTTTCCCGGCCGTTCACGACATGAAAATGAGACTGCTGACACTGCTGTGCCTCGCTGCCGCCTTTGCCGCGCCGGGCTTCTCAAGCCAAGCCAAGGCCGACGACGGCCCGATCCGCGTTTTGTTCCTCGGCCACGAGAGCGAGCATCACAACTCCAACCTGTACTACCCGATGCTCTCCCGCGCGCTTGGCCGGGATGCGATCTATTTCGACTACATCACCTCGGTCGAGGAGGCGCTGGGCGACGCCGACTATCTCGGCAAGTTTGACGCCCTGCTGCTCTACGCCAACCACGGCCGGATCGAGCCGCACCAGTGGAAGAACCTGAAGGACTACGTCGAGGGCGGCGGCGGCTTCGTGCCGGTGCACTGCGCGAGCTGGTGCTTTGGCAACGAGCCGGGGTTCGACAAGCTCGTCGGCGGCCGGTTCAAGAGCCATCAGGGGGCGGAGTTCGCGGCCAAAATCGTGAAGCCGGATCATCCCGCGATGAAGGACGTGAAGGAGTTCACCGCCTGGGACGAGACCTATTTCCACAACAATCACAACACGGAAAACCGCACGGTGCTGATGGTGCGCGAGGCGATGCCAGGCGACCCGCACACCAAGCCGGAGCCGTGGACGTGGGTGCGCACGCAGGGCAAGGGCCGCGTGTTTTACACCGCCTCGGGCCACGACCAGCGCGTCTGGAGCCACAGCGATTTTCATCAACTCATCAAGAGCGGCATCCTGTGGTCGGTCGGCGACAAGGCGCGTAAGCGTTATGACAACTTCATCGCCAAGCGGACGCCGCTCAAGTACGAGAAGCGCGGCAACATCCCGAACTACGAGCGCCGCCCCGAGCCGCTCCAGTACCAGCTCCCGCTCTCGCCCGAGGACAGCATGAAGTACACGCAGGTGCCGGTCGGCTTCCGCATGGAGTTGTTCGCCGCCGAGCCGGATGTCATCAACCCGATCTACATGGCGTGGGACGAGCGCGGCCGCCTCTGGGTGGTCGAGACGGTCGATTACCCGAACGAGTTCAAGGACGGCCGCAAGGGCAACGACCGCATCAAGATTTGTGAGGACACCGACGGCGACGGTAAAGCCGACAAGTTCACTGTGTTCGCCGAGGGCTTCAACATCCCAACCTCGATGACCTTTGCCCGCGGCGGAGTCATCCTCGCGCATGCGCCGGAGTTTTATTTCCTCAAGGACACGGACGGCGACGACAAGGCGGACGTCCGCGAGGTGTTGTTCACAGGCTGGGGTGTGGGCGACACGCACGCCGGGCCGAGCAACCTGCGCTACGGGTTCGACAACTGGATCTACGGCACGGTCGGCTACGCCCGCTTCAACGGCTCGCTTGGCGGCAAACAGCACAACTTCGGCATGGGCGTGTTTCGCTTCAAGTCGGACGCCTCGGACATTGAGTTTTTGCACCAGTTCAACAACAACACTTGGGGGCTTGGCTTCAACGCCGCCGGTGACGTCTTCGGCTCGACCGCCAACAACAACCCGACGTTTTTCGGCGGCATCCCGGCGACGGTGTTCGGCGGCGAACGAAAGATGAGCGCCAAGATGATCGCCGATTCGCGCGCGTTTCACCCGATCACCCCGAACATCCGGCAGGTGGACGCGTTCAACGCCTACACCGCCGGCTGCGGCCACGCATTCGCCACTTCGGCGGCGTTCCCGGAAAAATACCGTAACCGCACCGCCTTCGTTTGTGCCCCGACCGGCAACCTGCTGGGCACGTATCACATGACCCCGACCGGCGCCGGTTATGCCGCGAAAAACGGGTACAGCTTTGTCGCCAGTGCGGATGAATGGTTCTCGCCAATCGTCGCCGAGGTCGGCCCGGATGGGCATCTTTGGATCGCCGACTGGTACAACTTCATCATCCAGCATAACCCCACCCCGAGTGTCGGACGCGGCGGTTACGCGGCCCGCAACGGCCGCGGCAACGCCCACATCAACCCAAACCGCGACCGGCAACACGGCCGCATCTACCGCGTGATCTGGGATGGCGCGCCGAAGTCAAAAATCAAGACCTTGGCCAAGGCCGGCCCACGCAAGCTCGTCAAGGCGCTCGACAGCGACAACCTGTTCTGGCGGCAGACCGCCCAGCGGCTGATCGTCGATGGCAAAAACAAAAAGGCCGTCAAGGCACTCCGCGAACGTGCGCTTGGCCAGGGGGTCGGCGCCATCCACGCCCTCTGGGCGCTCGACGGCCTTGGTGAACTCGACGAGGGAACCAAGCGCGCCGCACTCATCAGTGCCGATGCCGGGGTGAAACGCAACGCCGTCCGAGCACTTGGCCAAGCGAAGGACGACGAGCAACTGCTCTACGACAGCGCCACGCTCGCCGACAAGGATTTGCACGTGCGCCTGGCCGCCATCGTCAAGCTCGCCCAGTTCCCGGAGTCGGACACCCACAAGCGCGCCGGCGGCGTGTTGGCCAAGGACAAGACCAACGCCGAGGACGAATGGCTCAAGCTCGCCCTACAGGCCGCCGGCGCCGAGGAGACCAATGTCATCGGCTACGAACGCGGCCCGAACCTGTTTGCCAACGCGTCGTTTGAGAACAACAACGGCAAGCTGCCGGCCGGATGGCAGGTGCGCACCTACAGTGCGAAGGGGCCGGACGTCGAACACGCCATCGAAACCCGAGCCAGCCACGTCAAGACCGGCAAGGCCTCATTGAAGATCCGCTCCGGCAGCGGCCACGACACCAGCATTTACACCACCGTGAAGCTCAACTCCGGAACCACCTACGCCCTGAGCGCGTGGATAAAAACCGAGGGCGTCAACGGCGGACACGGTGCACTGCTCAACGTCCACGAACTCCAGCACAAGGGCAAAACCACCGCCGTCAAGGGCAACAGCGACTGGAAAAAAGTGGAGCTGGTTTTCGAGAACACCCAGTCCGGCCCGCTCACGATCAACTGCCTCTTCGGCGGCTGGGGGCAGGCCAAGGGCACCGCATGGTACGACGACCTCTCCTTGCAGGAAGTCAAACCGATCTACAAGGAAGCCGACGGACAAAAGGAAATCAAGGGACTCGCTGACCGAGGGAAGGAGATCTTCCACAAACACGCCGTCGCCTCCTGCGTTCGCTGCCACAAGGTCGGCAACGAGGGTGGTGTCATCGGCCCGGCGCTCGACGGCATCGCCAGCCGGAAGGATCGCGCCTACCTCTACGAGAGCCTCGTCGACCCAACCGCCACACTGGCCGAAGGCTTCGACAAACTCGGCGCCAGCCCGATGCCGCCAATGAACCTGCTGCTCAACGACCAGCAACTCGCTGACGTCATGGCCTACCTCATGACATTGAAGGAAAAATAGAATTCAACCCACAGCACAACCCAACCAGGAAGAGCCGGCCTTACACCGGCTCTTTTTTTCAACCGCTCGATGCCCCGGACGGTTCGCATGGGATACGCGAAGCTGACAAATCCGGTGTGGTGCAGCGTGAAGGAATGAATCGAAAGCACATCATCCCGGCCTCGTCGAACCTTCAGTTTGTAGACAAAATAATGCTTCCCGTAAAACTCCCCCACCTCGCCCGCTGCATAATAATACTTCTGCAACCGGTTCAGCCCCCGCCGCAGATCGTAGACGTTTGGCGGCACTTCGTAATGCGACCGCGCCACGACCTCGAACGGATTGCGCGCGCCGCTCAGCGTCAGTCCGGCGATGTTGTTCGTGCCGTAATTGTACCCGGCCGGGTGCAGGTTTAGCAGATACTCCTCCCCCGCGATCGTAACCACAAAGTTACCGGCCAAGCGCTTTGCCAAAGGCCACGGCTCCGCGTCGGCCACCGGCTTCTCCGGAAACGCCGACATACAACCGGCCAAGGCCAGCACCATCCCACCCCCGGCCAACACCGCCCCCCAGCGCTTGGCCAATCAGAGAATCATCAGGCGATGATTCCGTTGATCACCCGGCCGTGGACGTCGGTGAGGCGCAGGTCTCGACCACCGTAGCGGTAGGTGAGCGCCTCGTGATCGACCCCCATCAGGTGCAGCACCGTGGCCCACAGGTCGTAAATGTCGCACTTGTCCTCGCTGACGTGGTAGCCGAACTCGTCGGTCGCCCCGTAGGCGGTGCCGCCCTTGGTTCCGCCGCCTGCCATCCAGACACTGTAGCCGTAAGGGTTGTGATCGCGGCCGTTGCTGCCCTGAGAGAATGGTGTCCGGCCAAATTCACCCGCCCAAATGATGAGCGTCTCGTCCAGCAACCCGCGTGTCTTGAGATCCTTGATGAGCCCGGCGATCGGTTGATCCACCTGATGCGCCATCGCCCGGTGACCCCGCTCGAGGTCGCCGTGTTGATCCCACGGGTTGGGGCCGTTCCCGGCGCCGATGCCCTCATTCAGGCAGCTTAACTCGATGAAGCGCACGCCGCGCTCCACCAGTCGCCGTGCCAGCAGACACTGCAGCCCGTAGCCGGCGACCTGCCGGTCGGAGGAGTCCATGCCGTACATTTTTTTCGTGGCCTCAGTCTCGCCCTCAAGGCCGCACAGCTCCGGCACGGCGGACTGCATGCGAAACGCGGTCTCGTAGTTGCGCACCGCCGCCTCGACATTGTTGTTGCCACCGATGTTTTGGATAAATTTTTGATCCAATCCCTTGACGAAATCGAGCCGGGCACGCTGCGACTGCCTCGCCTGACCGGGACGGATATTGCGCACCGCCGGCGTGCGATCCCCAACGATGATGGAGCCCTGGTTTTCCGCCGGCAGATAGCCGTTGCTGAACAGTCCCACGCCCCCGTGCGGAATGGATGCCCCGCCAGATTGCAGCACCACGAAGCCGGGCATGTTCTGGTTTTCCGTCCCCAATCCATACGACACCCACGCCCCTGCGGACGGGTGGCCCATGAACGGAAACCCCGTGTGGAACGCGTAGTTGCCCTGCGCGTGTTCGTTGACCTTACTGGTCATGGAGCGAATCACCGCCAGCTCGTCTGCCACCGTCGATAGCTGCGGAAACATGCTGCTGACCTCAAGCCCACTCTGCCCATGTTTTTTAAATTCGAACGGCGAAGCCATCACGTTGCCGTTGCGGTTGAACTGAGTTCGCTCGACTTTCACCGGCATCGGTTTGCCGTGCAGTTCGCGCAGCTTCGGTTTCGGGTCGAACGAATCGACCTGCGACACGCCACCTGACATGTAACACAGGATCACATGCTTCGCCTTGGCCTTGAGTTCCCGCCCACCTGGCGCCTCAGCAAAAGCCCGGTTCGACATCAATCCCTGCAACGCCAGCATGCCGAACCCGGTCGAACACCGCGTCAGCATTTCCCGCCTTGTGAGCATATTAATTTTCCTCATTTCAAAATCTCCTGACTTATCTCAGATAAATGAACTCTTTTAAGTTAAACATCGCCTGGGCCAAATCACGCCATGGATCTTGGGCGGATTTGCTCGCCTCCTCAAGTTCGGTTTTGGTCTTTTGCAACTCCGCCAAGCGCGCCTGCCACTTGGCTTGAGAAGTGCGTTGTTCCTCGGTCATCGTGGCGAGGATTTGTTCCTCGGAAACAAAACTGGCGTTCCCGGAGAAGGAAGCCATCACCGCTTCGGCGCTCAGCGCCCGGTCGTAGACGCGCGCCTTGAACACCCGGCCGGCCAGCATTCGGTCGCCGCTTGCTCCCTTGCCGTGGCGCATTCCCAACATCACCTCCGCATCACCGGCCTTGTACTCGCGGAGCGCGTCCCTGCGAAAGGTGCGCCCGTACGGTTTGCCGTTTCGATAACCGGTGATCTTCCCGTCGGCGTGGTAAACGATGGCCACATGCACCGGCCCTTCGAGCGCCTCTTTCTCTTTTGAACCGTTGAATTCGTCGGTTCGTTTGTGGTTCTCGCTTCCGGCCAGCCAGTGGCGGCCCTGTTTTTCTGCGTAGACGATGGAGTCGAAATTCACGCCGTCCCGGGTTTGGACGGTGATGACGCCGCCTCCCTTTTGGCCAAGGTCACTCAACTGCACCCACGCCTCGAGGGTCTTGTCGCGGAGCCGCTTGGCCAAGGGCTGGCTTCGGGCGAACCCCCGTTTGCCATCGAGCACCAGCGCGCCGCCCTCAACCTTTGCGCCGCCCTCGAGCGACAGGTGCGCTTGGCCAAGCTGATCCTTCGTGCCCTTGCTGAAATCCCATGCGGCAAATGGCTTCGGCCCGGCCACAGTTGATTCCTCGCCCTCCTTGCGCTTGGCCAAGAGCTGTTTGCGCAGTGGCTCGCGCAGTGCCAACAGTTGCGCCTCGGTATTTCTGATCTCCTCATTCGCGTTCAACAACGCGTCCTTCGCCCGAGCCGCCTGTGCGTCGGCATCGCCGAGGAACGCCTTGGCTCCCTTTAGCTCATCCGGTGTCGCGGCGCGGTTCAATGCCATCTGGAACATCGCGTCGACCTGCGCTTCAACCGTCTTCAGGTTCTCGTCCCCCTTCACCCGATTCGCAAACCGCTCGGCCAGCGAGAGGATGAACGGATCGTTCATCATGGTGAGCGACTGCGCGGGGACGTTGGTCACGTCACGCCGACCGGTCGTGCTGGTTGGCACCGGCGCGTCCATGACCGTCAAAAACGGGTTGAGCCGATTGCGAATCACCCGCTGGTAAAGGCTTCGCCGGTTGCTGTCCGCATTGTCGGAGCCGCCGAGCGGACTTCGATCCAGCGAACCGCTTGCCTGCAGCATCGCGTCGCGAATCGCCTCCGCCTCCAACCGGCGGACATTCGCACGGGCCAGCAGGCGGTTTTCGGGATCGGTATTACCGGCATTGCCCGACGGATTCACCGCCAGTTGGAATGTTCGGGTGAGCGTAATCTCTCGCACCAGTTTCTTGATCGACCACCCCTCGGCAACAAAGCGCCCGGCCAGATAGTCGAGCAGTTCCGGGTGAGTCGGTTTCTCGCCGAGTTTTCCAAAATTATCCGGTGTGGCCACAAGGCCCCGGCCGATCATGTGATGCCAAATGCGGTTCACGATCACGCGCGCGGTGAGCGGATTGTCCGCGTGCAACATCGCCTCAGCCAGCTCCACGCGGCCGGAGTTTTTCGCGCCAAACGGCTTGGCGTTGAATGCCTCGAGGAATCGCCTCGGCACAGCCTGAGCCGGCTGCTTATGGTTTCCGCGTACGAACAACGGCCGGTCAACCGCCTCCGCCTCCAGCACGCCGGGGGCACGCTGCGGCTGCGGGATCTCGGCTTCGAGTTTGCGATACTCGGCAACCAACTTGGCCACCTCGGGCGAGGCGTCCGGGGAGTTGCTCAGCAGTCCTTCGCGCACGAAGTAGTTCAGGAACTGGGCCTGCTCGTCGTTCATCGCCCCCTTCCGCCAGGCGCGGATGCCCTGCCGCACGGCGGCGGCGTAGCGCTTGGCCAACCGCTTGGCATTGGGCGGTTCGTCCTTGGCGAAAACCGGCTGCACGAACTCGGCCATCTCCTCCTTTGGCGCCGGTTGATCCTTGCCGGTCACCAGCACATCGGTGACGCCAAACCACGAGTTGGCCTTGTTTGAAAAAAGGATCGCCTGCTCGCCGGCGGTCGTCACCTCGAGGTGCAGGTCGTCGCCCGACCAGTAGCCAATGTCCCACGACTGCCAGCGCCACTTGCCGTCGCGCAGCCGTGTCGTCGGGTAAACCGTGCCACCGCGCGTGTAGTTTTGCACCACGTAGCGCGTCATCACATTGCCGTTGGCCACCACTCGGACGTAAAGTCGCTGGCCTTCCCCGGCCTTGAACGCCGGCGAACTCAGCACCCCGGCGTGTTTGTCGGACAGGAGGTGAGAGTAGACACCGGCAGGCAAAATGGCATCGACCACACGATCGCCACCCGGCAGCACGCGGAACGCTCCCGGCTTGGCCACGCTGCCGTCGAGGCCGTTGCCATCGAGCACCCACGGGCCAAGCGAGGCGGCGTCACGGCCAAGCTGCCAACGCTGCGCGTAGCCGCGCGCGCGCTGCTCGTTAAGCGCTTTTTGGCTTTGGGCAAATTCCCCGGCCAACTGGCGCCAAGTCTTGGCGAACTCCTCCCCCTTGGCCAAGCGCAGCTTATGCCAGGCGTGCAGCGGATTCTTGTTGTCCTTCGCGCCCTCGATGAGTTCCTTCCAGCGCCCGCTTGGCTCGGTCAGTTTCGCCGCAATCTCCCCTGCCTCCTTGAGCCATTGATCCGCCAACGCCTGCCGAATCTGTGGCTTGAGCTTGGCCAAGGCCGCCTTGTTTTTCTCACGGCGCTCCGGCGTGTTCACGTCGATCGTCGCCGGGCGGCTGCTGGTCATGATGCTGTAAAACGCGTGGTAATCCTCCTGGCTAATGGCATCGAATTTGTGGTTGTGACAGCGCGCACACGACACGGTCAAACCGAGGAACGCCTTGCTGACCACGTCGATCTGGTTCTCCGTTGTTCGCACCAGTTCATCGAGCGCGTCTGTGGGCGCGAAGCCCTGCAGCACGAACCGATAATGCGCCGGGCCGATGGCCGACTCGTTCAGCCCCAGCTCGGCATTCAGCCGCGGTTGCTCCAGCAGGTCGCCCGCGATGTGTTCACGCAGCAACTGGTCGTACGACACATCGGCGTTGAGTGCGCGAATGAGATAATTCCGGTATTGGTTCGCAAACGGAATGCCCGGGTCGCCTTCGCTGCCGAGCGACTCGGCGTAACGCACCCAGTCCATCCAATGCCGCGCCCAGCGTTCCCCAAAATGCGGCGACGACAAAAGCTGCTCCACCGCCGCCTCGACCGCGCCCTGCCGATCCAACGCCTCCGCCTTCACGAACGCCGCAGTCTCCTCCGGTGTTGGAGGCAGGCCGATGATTGAAAACGACAATCGGCGAATCAACGCCTCCGCCCCGGCATCCGCAACCGGTGCCAGACCAGCATCCTTCCATCCGGCCTGAATGAATCGATCGATGTCCGACCGCGCCCAATTGCCTTCCACCTTCGGCGGAGCCGTCTGGCGGATCGGCTGAAAACTCCACCACTGCTTGCGTCGCTCACGAATCATCTCCCATGAGGTTGCCTTCGCGATCTCCTCCTTTGACGGCTTGGCAACCCGGGGATCCGGCGCGCCTTCCGTCACCCATTTTTCAAAATCCGCGATCACCTCGGGCGACAACTTCGGGCCGCCCTTGGGCATCTTCATGTCCGGCTCCTCGTGGCGGATCACCTGCAGCAGCAGGCTCTTCGCAGGGTCGCCCTTGCCCAGCAGCGAGCCGCTGTCGCCACCCACGGCCAGACCACCGGCCCAGTCCAGCGCCAAGCCGCCCTTCTCCTTGCCGCTGCTGTTGTGGCACTCGTAACAGTGCTCAGCCAAAACCGGGCGAATCTTCCTTTCAAAAAACTCGACCTGCTCCGCCGTGGGCGCTGCGGTCAAACTCACCGTAACCCAGCCAAGTGACAGTAATGCTCTTTTGAAAATCTGACGCATCAACGCGATTAGACGCGCTCCACCCGATTTCCTCAATCGAAAACGGAGTGGAAAAAGGGGTAAGAGGACAGGGGTAAAGGGTGAGTCAGCCAAGCGCTTGGCCAAGCATTTTGATCATCACGCCACGAGGGAGGCGAGGACTTTGCGGGTGCCCTCGAACGTCCGGCGGCCGTGCATGGCGACGTAGTTGTCCACCAAAGCGATGTCGCCCTGCTGCCATGGGATGTCGAACGTCAACTCGTCGGCAATGGCGCTAGCCGCAGCGACGTCTGTCGGATTAAGCAGGCTGCCATCACCAAAACGAATCGCCCGGGACGGGTCGTTGCGGGTGTCCTTCCAGCCATTGAACGCCGCGATGAGTTGGTTAAAAAAACTGGTGCGCGCGTTGGCCAAACGGCGCACGGCGGGCAGCACTGGAGTGGTGACGGACAGATCACCGTTGGCCTGCCATTCCCACGTGTAGCCGAGCTTGGCCAAGCGCACCTCGGCCGCCTTGCGGCTGTCGACGCTTAGGGTGCTTTGCCAACTGCGCCCCATTCCGGACTCGGCATCGGCCTCCCCCGGCATGACGTTGGTGTAGCGGAGTCCCTTGGTTTCGCAGTCCGCCGCGAACATCCCTTGCTCCGCCTTGAGTCGCTCCCAAAGAATGTCGGAACGGCACACCGGCGTGGCACCGCCCTGACCGGCGGCAACTTGGCAGAAGAAGATCAGCTTGGACGGATAAAATGGGGTCTGCGCCATTTCGTGGTGCAGAAAGATGGTGACGTCCGCCGGGGCCTCGTTGGCAGAAAAAACACGTGGTGTGTGGTTGATTCGGTAGGCGTTGGACAACGAGTTCGCGTAGGAAAAGTTGGGATATCCAAGCGCGCTTACCACTGCATCAAACTCCTCCGGCTTGGCCAAGGGCAGACCCCGCACCAAGACTGCGCCATGCTCACCCGCCAATCGGGAGAGTTCCAGCGCCGCGCCGGTCACCCAGGCGCAGGCTTCGTCCAGCGACTCCGCCGCAACATCGATCCCCAGAGGAAACGCCTGGCCGTCGTATTCGTGTTGCCCCGGGAGTGCGAATGGTTTCATCGGTCAGAATCGGTAACGCTTGGCCTCTTCGTACGGCTTGAGTGCCTCGACCTCTTTGCCCGAGCGCTCGGTGTAATCCTTCATGAACTGCTCAAGCGCGGCAGGTGAGTCGCGTTGGTCGAACGCCTCCAGCGCAAAGTCACCGTACTTTACCATCCAGTCCCGCAATTGTTTTTGGAATGCGCTCATCGCCGCGGGTCGGTCGGCGGCCAGGTTTTTCAGACAGAATGGATCGTCTTTGAGGTCGTAAAATTCCTCGACCGTCCTGTACTCGAGGTGGTGCACGCGCTTGGACAGACGCACGTCTTTTTCGCCCGCACGCTTCATTGCCCGGTACGTCAGGCCGGCCATTGGCTCAGCGCTGTAGGTGCGTTTGCCGTTGGACCACGCGTTGAAAACGTAGACATGATCGCGGGTGATCACCGAGCGCATCGGGTACGGTTTGCGCCCGTGAATATGGTGAAACTGCGCGAAGACTGCATCGCGACCGGACTGCGTTCCACCCTTGAGCAGCGGCAGGAACGAATGCCCGTCCTGACGGTCGGGACTTGGCAGGCCAACCGCCTCGAGCAACGTCGGCAGCAGGTCCACCGTCGAGATCATGTGCCGTCGGTCGACTTGATTCGCGGCAACCACGCCGGGCCAGCGAACGATCAACGGCGTACGTGTGCTCTCCACGTAACAGTTCGTCTTGGCGAACGGCGCGGACATGCCGTGATCGGACAGGAACACCACGATCGTGTCGTCAACCCGTCCGGCCTCAGCCAATTCATTGAGGATCGCTCCAACCATGTCGTCGAGCCGCCGCGTCGAGGTGCAGTAGCCGGCCATCTCCTTTCGGATGTCCGGCAGGTCCGGCAGAAAATCGGGTACCTTCACCTCGTCCGGTCGGTATTTGCGCGACGAGGCGGCCCGCTCGAAGTGACGATCGCCCGACACCCCTCCACCGTAGGGTCGATGCGGATCATGCGAGCTGGCCATCAGGAAAAACGGCTGCTGCGACTCTGCTGCCATCTGAAAAAACGAACGCGCGAACCGGCGATACTGACCGGGGTCACGGCCCCACTTGTTTTCGTCGCCGGTGCCCTGCCAACGATACACCACCGACCAGTGAAAAACATCCTGCTGCCGGAGCGGCTTGCCCACCGTGCCGCAAAAATAACCCTCCTCGCTCAGGATCGCCGGGAGCGTTGGCGTACCCGGCCGGATTCGCTGAAAGCCTTCCGCACCGTTGTTATGGGGATACAGCCCGGTTAGCATGACGCTGCGCGACGGAGTGCAGACAGCGATGTTCACATAAGCGTGCTCAAATCGCATCCCGGCGGCGGCCAAGCCGTCGATGTTTGGTGTGATCTCCGGTGCCGCGCCGCCGAAACAGCCGGGAGAATCCCAGTTCATGTCATCGGCGACGATCATCAGGATGTTCGGCCGCTTGACCGGTGCCCGCTGCTGCGCCCAAGCCGACAGCGCCTGGCCAAGCGCAAGCGCCACCAACAACAAGAATATGAGTGACTTTTTCATGCGACACCCAGCTTGGCCAAGCGCCGCCCGATGGCAGAAAAAAGAATCAACTCTCATGAAAGGAAGCGGGAGCTTGGTCAAGCGCTTGGCCAACGGCAAGCGGTTTGTGGCCGCTTGGCCAAGCGCGCCCGGACACGGATTGCCCTTGCCTCGGCCCGGCCATCGGGGGAGGGTTGCCGCATCCAAAAAACGATTCAACCAATGAGCAACGAAAACGACCCGACCCAAAAACTCACCGCCCCGTGGGGCAACCCTTCCAACGCCGATAACGCCTTCTCGCGACGATCCGCTTTTAAGATGGCTATGGCCGCCACCGGCCTGGCCGCTGCCGGCGCTGCCACCAACCCCAACGCACAGCCAGGTCCCACTCCAAAGCCCGCTCCCGATCCCCGTCGGGCCGCTACCAAGCGCTACGGGATGAAGAAATCGATCAACCTCTGGGCGTTCCCTTACCCGGACCGGATGAACCTGCGAGAGTGTCTGCAGTTGGCCAAGGACGCCGGCTTCGACGGCATAGAGTTGAACTACGATCTCGAGAGTGACCTCTCGCCCAAGGCCGGCCCGAAAGATTTCCAGAAGATCCGGAAGATGGCCGACGACATCGGCATCGCCATCAGCGGCCTGTGCTCATTTTTGTTTTGGCCGTATCCGCTGACGAGCAACGATCCCACCGAGCGAACGCGGGGGATGGAACTGGCCGGGTTGATGACCGAGGCCGCGCACCATCTCGGCACCGAAAACCTGCTCGTCGTGCCTGGCGCGGTGCACATGCCGTGGCGCGAGGATCACGATCCCACGCCGAACGATCTATGCGACCAGCGCGCCCGGGAGGCGATCGGCAAGCTGCTGCCCAACGCCGAGAAACTGAACGTGCACCTCAACATGGAGAACATCTTTTTCAACGGCTACCTGCTGTCACCGGAGGAGATGATCCGGTTTGTCGACAGTTACGACAGCGAACACATTCATGTCCACTTCGACACCGGCAACATCATGCTGTTCCAGTTTCCCGAACACTGGATTCGCATCCTCGGCAAGCGCATCCGCAACGTGCACCTGAAGGAGTTCACCAAGAAGGGAACGGATCACTCGCTGGAGTCGTTCCGGCCGCTGCTCGACGGCACGACCAACTGGCCGGCCGTCATCGAGGCGTTCGACGAAATCGGTTACGACGGCTACCTGACGTTCGAATACTTCCATCCCTACCCCCACTACCCCGAAGCGTTGATCTACCAAACTGCCGACTCGCTCAACCGCATGCTCGGACGCCAAGTGTAGCACCACAATTCCAATGTCCGTGAAACCGATCTTCTCCCTTCTAATTCTCACCGCTGCAATTCCCGGGGCGCTCCTCGCAGACTGGCCGCAATTCCGTGGACCGGATGGTCAAGGGCATTCCAACGCAACCGGAATTCCTGTCGAATGGAGCGACACCAAAAACGTGAAATGGAAGATGCCCGTCCCCGGTCAGGGCTATTCCTCGCCAGTCATTTCTGGCGATCAAATCTGGATGACCAGCGCGGAAAAAAACGGCAAATCGCTACACGCAATCTGCCTCGACCTCGCCACCGGAAATCTGCTGCACAATATCGAGGTCATCACCACCAACGATGCCGGTCCACGCCATCGGCTCAACGGCTACGCCTCGCCTACCCCGGTACTGGACGAAGAGCATGTTTACGTACATTTCGGCCCGCGTGGTACGGTTTGCCTGAATCGAAACGGCAAAATCGTGTGGAAGAATACGGGGTTCAAATACAACGTGATTCAGGGCGGCGCCAGTTCACCCATCCTCCATGACGACCTCCTGCTGTTAACCTGCGACGGCATCGATTTTCAATTCATCGTCGCGCTGGAAAAGCGGACCGGCAAAGTCCGCTGGAAACAACCGCGAGCCCATCTGGAGGCCGCGGAGAAAAAACGAAGCATCGCTAAGATGTCCTACTCCACCCCGCTCATCCAATCGATTGACGGAAAAAATCAACTCGTCTGCTCAGGTGCAGATCACGTCGCGGCCTACGACTTGGACACCGGAAGGGAACTTTGGTGGATGCCTTACGATGGGTTTTCCATCGTCGGCCGTCCGTCCTACGGGAACAGTCTGTTCTACGTGGTTGGCTCCATTCGACAGGATCACTTTTGCGTCTATGCCGTCCGTCCCGGTAACGGCCAGTTGAAGACCGAAGAAATCGTCTGGAAATATTCCAAGAGCGTGCCTCATGTGCCGTCGCCTCTCCTTGTGGGCAAGGAGATTTACTTCGTACACGACGGCGGAGTGGCTACCTGCCTCGATGCCCTCACCGGAAAACGAATCTGGCAGGAACGCTTGGGTGGTAACCATGATGCCTCGCCCATCGAAATCCGTGGCCGACTTTATTTCGTGAACCGGGAGGGCAAAATCACCGTGCTGGCTGCTGGGAGAAAATTTGACGTGCTTGCCACCAATCAACTCGACGGAACCTTCAAGGCATCCCCGGCCGTAGCTGACGGGGCATTGTTCCTGAGAAACGGCACCCACCTCTTTCGCATCGAGGCCAAGCGCTAAACCAAGCCCATCCCGCATACCACGAAAAAACCCGACCGGTTTCCCGGTCGGGTCGTGAATTCGTTGCACTTGGCCAAGCGCTTGGCCAAGCCGCAAAGGCTTAGTTGTTGTAGCCGGACTCTCCGTGGGCCGTGAGGTCCAAGCCCTCCTCTTCCTCGCTCTCGGTCACCCGGAGACTTCCGCCGCAGATGGCTTTCACGAGATAAAGGATAATCACTGAGACGATCAGCGTGTAGACGATCGTGATCACTGAGGCTTTTAACTGAACAATAAACTGAGCCCCCATGCTATAAGTCTCCGCATCAGGAATAGAAATCACACCCTTACCACCCAATGATTCCGCGGCAAAGAACGCCACTAGCAAGGTTCCAACTAAACCACCCACACCATGGACACCTACAACATCGAGGGAATCATCATAACCGAACTTGGATTTCACTGCAGTCGAGGCGAACCAGCAAATTAAACCAGAGGCCGTGCCAATAGCCAAAGCGCCCATCGGCCCAACATCACCAGAGGCTGGAGTGATCGCAGCCAAGCCGGCAATGGCACCAGTCACTGCCCCCAAAACGCTGGCCTTTCCATGTTTTACCTTTTCACACAAAGACCAAACGATCGTGGCTGTTGCAGCTGAGATGTGCGTAACAACCAACGTCTGGGCAGCCCCTCCATCGGCAACCAACCCGCTACCGGCGTTGAACCCGAACCAACCCACCCAGAGCATCCCTGTACCGGTGACACATAGTGGCAGGTTGTGCGGTTGAAATTGCGCGGTCGGATACCCCTTGCGCGGCCCCACCAAAATACAGGCAGCCAAAGCACCGATACCGGCCGTGATATGAACCACGATACCGCCAGCCAAATCCTTTGTTCCCCAATCAAGCATAAACCCATTACCACCCCACACCCAGTGGCAGACTGGTGCGTATACCAACAGTGCCCAAAGCGAGGTAAACAAAATCATAGCAGAGAACTTCATCCGCTCGACGAACGCACCTACCATGAGGGCTGGAGTGATAATAAAGAATGTCATCTGAAATGCGAAAACCAGATAATCCGGCAGCCCATCATCACTCATCCCGTCGGCAGTCAGATTTTTTGCGAAAATCTCACCAAAACCACCCCAATATGGACTCGATTCTCCGAGTGCGATGGAGTAACCGCAAACTAGCCAAAGAATAGACATGATCGCCGTGATCATGAAACAATGCATTAAAACCGAGAGAACATTTTTGCGACCAACCAAGCCGGCATAAAACAGCGACAGGCCCGGGATCGTCATAAACAGGACCAATGCGGTGGCAGTCAAGATCCATGCAGTGTCTGCACCGTTCAACACAGGTGCGGGTTTACTGGCGGTTTCATCAGCTGGAGTTGCTTCTGCAACAGCGGCAGCCGCTTCTTGGGCGAAGGCGGGGAACGAGATCAGGCAAAAGCCTGCCAATAACGATAGAATGCAAGCGATTCGTTTCATAAAAGGTCAGAGTTGTTTTTGGTTGCGATTGAGTTTGCCAAGCATTTCGGACAATCAATGAAGATTGTCTCAAGCTCAAAAAAGCTTAAACAACTCAAAAGCAATGACTTACCAGCATCAATAGTGCCATTAGTTTTTCCATGCGACTAACTAAATTAATTAATTTACAGGCATTCAAAGACTTAGATGACCTAGAAAACTGCGCAAAGCGCCGGCGTAGCCGCCTAATTCACTGTTGTTTTTTTTTCATCCTGCCGCTTTATCAGCAACTGAATCAAAAAGGGGCAGCGACGTTTCGAGGGCGCTTGGCCAAGATTCGAAACAAAAATGATCTCGAATGCTGAGCGAACGGCAGATTCCCCGCTAAACCCAGCGCGCTTGGGGCAAGCGCTTGGTTAAGTTGGCATCGAAATTGCCCTAGCCGATGCCGGGTGAGTCCAACCGGCCCAACCCGGGAAGGGTGTCGCTATCGCTTCAGGGGGGAGTTACTCACAACTCGCAGAAAAACCTTGATTACCGAGAGCAATCAAACCCAAATGCCCCGGGCCAAAAGCCTGAGCCAAGCCACAGAAAGAACTATTTCTGTCAAGATTCACTATTTTTAACCAATAAATCAACGAGATATCATGAGCAAAGCTAAACTCGAGTACATCTGGCTGGATGGCTACAAGCCAACCCAAAGCCTGCGAAGCAAGACCATGGTCGTGTCCGACTTTGGTGGAACACTGGATGACTGCAAAATGTGGTCGTTCGACGGCTCCTCAACCGAGCAGGCCGCCGGCAACGACTCCGACTGTCTCCTCAAACCGGTCGCCCTCTACCCCGATCCCGACAAGATCGGCACCGACAACTGGCTGGTGATGTGCGAAGTCCTCAACGCAGACGGCACCCCGCACGAATCCAACGGCCGCGCCACCATCAGCGACGATGACGACGACTTTTGGTTCGGCTTCGAGCAGGAATACGTCCTCTGGGACAACGAAACCAATCTACCGATCGGCTTCCCGAAGGGCGGGTTCCCCGGCCCGCAGGGCCCGTACTATACCTCCGTCGGTGCTGCCAATGCCATCGGCCGCGATATCGTCGACGAACACCTGCAGGTCTGCCTCGACGCCGGCCTGAACGTGGAAGGCATCAACGCCGAAGTGATGATGGGCCAATGGGAATTCCAGATCTTCGCCAAGGGCGCAGGCAGCGCCGGTGACCAGATCTGGGTCGCCCGCTACCTCCTTGAGCGTATCGGCGAGCGCTACGGCATCTCCGTCAACTGGCACCCGAAACCGATCAGCGGCGACTGGAACGGCTCTGGCATGCACGCCAACTTCTCCTGCGGTAAGATGCGCGACGAAGGCGGCGAACCGTTGATGAACGCCATCTGCGAAGAGTTCGGTAAAAACATCGGCGAACACATCGACGTTTACGGCGCGGACAACAACCAGCGCCTCACTGGCCTGCACGAGACCCAGGCAATCGACAAGTTCTCCTACGGTGTGTCCGACCGTGGCGCCTCCATCCGCATCCCGGTGGGCACCATCGAGGACGGCTGGAAAGGTCGCCTGGAAGATCGTCGCCCGGCCTCCAACGGCGACCCGTACAAGATCGCGGCGGTTATCATCAAGACCACCAAGAAGGCCCTGTAAGTCAGCACCTCAACCAATTAACCAAAAGACCGGCAGGCAACTGCCGGTCTTTTTTTGTATACGCTCCACTCTTCTCCTCTTAGCCAAGGCTGGGCTGTAGACTCTTTAAAGAAATACCGCTTTACATTCTTTTAACGCGTAAATA
>Ga0209036_1000427_pt1 | contig 18303 bp, 22 predicted proteins | sample MarorgKNORR_S2LV_3_FD_188222 | JGI IMG/M metagenome (GOLD analysis project Ga0209036, IMG submission 188222) | Marine microbial communities from the Southern Atlantic Ocean, analyzing organic carbon cycling - DCM_A/KNORR_S2/LV (SPAdes) (version 2) | ecosystem: Environmental > Aquatic > Marine >... | reverse complement strand
GGAACAGGTTATAAATACAACGTACATCTTAAAATTGATACTGGAATGCACAGAATAGGATGTTCTCCAGAGAAATTTGATTATTTCCTTAAAAAAATAAACGATTCGAAATTGAACCTTTCAGGTATTTGCACACATTTTCCACAAGCAGACACCAACAAAGGGGATACTCAAAAGGCAATTGATTTATTTAAGAACACGATTTCAAATATTGATACAGGTAATTTGCTTTTGCATGTAGATAACTCGGCTTCAACTTTTTATAACTTGGATGACTCTTTTAACATGATAAGGGTTGGTATTGCGGCATATGGTGTTGAAATCTCACCAGTTGAAAGTTTAAATAAACTAAAACCAACTATGGAAATAAAAACGAGAATTTCTAATTTACAACATAGGAAAAAAGGCGAAGCGGTTTCATACGGAAAAGCAAAAATCCTAGACCGAGATTCTGTAATAGCAACATCACCAATTGGCTACGGGGATGGGTATCCTTGGAATACTTTTCCTGACGGAAAAGTTATTGTAAAAAATCAATTTTGTAAATTAATTGGCAGAGTAACTATGGATCAAATATTATTTGACGTAACAGGGCTAGATGCTCAAATAGATGATGAAGTTACAGTATTAGGGAACTCAGATGATGGTAAATTAAATATTTCAGTATCTGATATTGCTAACTGGAACAAAACAATTGAATGGGAAATTCTCACAAATATGTCAAAAAGACTTGATAGGGTTGAAGTTGAGTAGATTTGTAAAAGAAGAAGATTTAGACAGTTTTTTAGATGATTATCTAAAGGGAATTATTCTCCCTAAGATTATTGGACTATCTGGCCCTCTAGGAGCTGGTAAAACTACCATTGCAAAAAAGATTATTAAATTCTTTGGTTGTGATGAAGTTGTTACTTCGCCTACTTTCAATATTGTAAAAAACTACGAAGTGGGTGAAATCAAGATTTTTCATGTAGATTTGTATAGGTTAAATAGTTGGTCTGAATTTATCGATTTAGATTTACCATTATTAGAAGACAATACATTGGTATTAATAGAATGGGCTAGTCTAATGATGGAAGCAAATACTCCTAATATGGATTTGATTAAAATTGAAATAGTTGACCATGAAAAAAGAGAAATTTTTATCAATGTATAGCTTATCAATTTCAACTTCTGGTAAATATATTTCAGTTGCTATACATGATGAAAAATTAATATCTAGTAGCTCCGTTTTGTCTGAAAATGGTACTACCAATCTTCTAATGAAGTCAATTGAAGAAATAACTAATAAATCAAAAATTAATAAATCTGAAATAAGTGTTGTATATCTTGATATTGGCCCAGGGTACTATACCAGTTTAAGGATTGGCTTAGCAGTAGCACAAGGCATATGTGGTAGTCTCGGTATTCCATTGGTACCTGTAAATGGGCTGGATGCTTTAGCATTTGCCGCACATACTGGACATAGGAAAATTTGTACAATTATCGACATTAAAAGAGATGAGTATGCTTTTTGTTTGTATAAACCCGTTCCTGGAGGGGTGGTAAAAGATACAGAGCCTGAAGTTTTGGATGCGGCAAAGTTGAAAATTAAATTGAATGAAGATAATGATAAGAAGCTTGTTGTAGGTGATTGGCGTAGTCTAGAGGAAAATCTTTTTGGTGAAAATTCATATATTAAACTAGGGTCTCCAGAACACGTATCATCAGAGCATATTTATAGTATTGGCAAAGAAATATTTAAGAATAACGATTATCCAAATTTCAATGAAGTAAGGCTTGAATACATGAGAGAGCCTGATGTTTCTTTTTCTACAAAGAGCTTAGAAGGTGAGATAAATTTTTATGATTAAGATGATTGAAAAATCTACTTTAGAATACGCTGAAAACCTAGCAAAACTTGAGGAGACTTTATTTACTACTTCATGGGATAGGGTCACAATCAACGAAAAAATTAATCGAGGTGAATTCCTATATTGGGTCTACGAGCAAGATGATCAAATTATTGGATATTTAGCAATTCAAAAAACTTTAAATGATTTGCATATATTAGGCATTGGAGTTCTTAAGGATTACAGGAATCGATCAATTGCAAAAAAACTTACGCAGGAATTAATATCATATTTTGAAATTTCTCAATACGAAAAAATTTTTTTAGAAGTAAGGGAATCAAATGAAGCTGCTACGAACTTGTATCAATCATTTGGATTCAAACAGTATGGTGTAAGAAAAAATTATTATGTAAACGAAGACGCAAAGCTATTTCAAAGAGAGAAAATTTATGCATGATGACAAAATAATTCTTGGGTTTGAAACATCTTGTGACGAAACTGCTATTGCAATAATGAAGGGTGATGAGCTATTGGTAAATACTATTTCATCTCAAATAGATATACATGAGAAATTTGGAGGAGTAGTTCCTGAAGTTGCATCAAGAGCACATGCTGAGATGATACGAAATATATTTCATTCGTCTTTAAATAATGCAAATCTGCAAATTTCCGATATTGATATAGTTTCCACTACTGATGGACCTGGCCTAGTAGGAAGCCTCGTTGTTGGTTATAATTTTGCAAAATCAATAGCGTGGTCAATAGGTAAACCATTTTTTACTGTTGATCATATGGTTGGTCATTTAGCTGCTCCTTTAATTGAAAATAAAACAATGAAGCCTCCTTTTATAACACTTTTAGTGTCTGGTGGTCATACACAAATTGTTTTAGTAGAAGAGTGGGGTAGTTACCAATTACTTGGGACAACAATAGATGACGCAGCTGGTGAAGCTTTTGATAAATTATCAAGATTTTGTGGTTTTGGATTTCCAGGTGGTCCTGCAATTCAAAAAATTAGTGAAGGAGGAGATCCAGCAAAAATAGAGCTCCCAAGACCAAAAACAAAACATGAATATAATTATTCATTTTCAGGCTTAAAGACAGCTGCAACAAACTTTCTAAATAATTTAGATATTGAGGATAAAGTCACTAGAGCTGATTTTGCTGCTTCATACCAAGAAGCTATAGTTGATTCTCTATTATCAAACTTTGTTAAAGCTGTTAACGATACTGGCGTTAAAAGTATCTCTGGTGGAGGAGGAGTAATGGCCAATTCTAGACTCAGAGAAAAAATGAATATTTTTGCAGAAGAAAAAGAACTCAATATTTATTTACCAACACCAAAATTGTCTACAGATAATGCTGCAATGATATGCGTAGCTGCACAAAATAACTTAATAACTAACGATATGAACATTGAAGATGTACGTTTAAGCTCAATTATCACTTAATTTTTAGATAAATTGTTTACATATATAAACAAGACAGTATTAAATTCACAATGTGGATATTTATTTAGGAGGTAAATATATATGAATCTTCAACCGTTAGGAGACAGGGTAATTGTAAAACCATTGTCAGAAGAAGATAATAAAACCCCATCAGGGATATATATTCCTGACACTGCTAAAGAAAAACCTCAAGAAGGTGAAGTAGTAGCAGTTGGCCCCGGGGAGCCAAATGAATCAGGCAAAATGGTAAAACCAGATGTTGATAAAGGCGACAAAGTAGTTTATTCAAAATATGGTGGGACCGAAATTAAAGTTGAAGGTACTGAATATCTTATATTGTCTAGTAGAGATATTCTTGCCAAAGTTAGTAAGTAAGAGGAGAATTTAATGGCTAAAAAGACATTAGTTTTTAATGAAGTAGCTAGAAAAGGGCTTGAAGCAGGGGTTAACAAACTTGCAGATGTAGTGAAGGTTACATTGGGTCCTAAAGGAAGAAACGTAGTTTTAGAAAAAAAATGGGGAGCACCAACCATTACTAATGATGGTGTCACTATTGCTAAAGAGGTGGACTTAGAAGATCCTTATGAAAATATGGGTGCACAGCTTGCTAAAGAAGTTGCTTCTAAAACAAATGATGTAGCAGGTGACGGCACAACTACCGCTACAGTTCTAGCACAGGCAATGGTAAATGAGGGTATGAAAGCTGTTGCTACAGGTGTTAATCCCATGGAAGTTAAAAGAGGGATGCTTGAAGCATCTAAAGCTGTAACAGACTTCATTGCAGGTTTTTCAAAATCAATAGGTGGAAAAGAAGAGATTGCACAAGTTGCATCAATTTCTGCTGCAGATACTGAGATTGGAGAAACAATCGCAGGAGCTATGGATAAAGTTGGTCAAGACGGTGTTATAACTGTTGAAGAAGGTCAAACCTTTGGAATGGAGTTGGAATTTACTGATGGTATGCAATTCGATAAAGGATTCATCTCTCCCTATTTTGTAACTGATGCTGACAGGCAAGAGGCAGTACTAGAAAACCCTTACATTCTAATTGTTAATTCAAAAATTACTGCTGTTAACGATTTGTTGCCGTTATTAGAAAAGGTTATGAATTCAGGTAAACCATTATTGATATTAGCTGAAGATGTAGAAGGTGAAGCACTGGCAACTTTAGTTGTAAACAACTTAAGAGGAACTTTTAAATCAGTTGCAGTTAAAGCTCCTGGATTTGGAGAAAGAAGAAAAGCAATGTTACAAGATATTGCAATTCTTACTGGTGGAGAAGTTATATCAGAAGAACTTGGTCTTAAGACAGAAAATACTACAGTTGATATGTTAGGCGAAGCTGCCCGAGTAGTAGTTAAAAAAGATGCTACAACCATTGTTGATGGAAATGGAAAAAAAGCTGATGTTGAAGGAAGAGTAAAACAAATTCAATCTGAAATAGATGAGTCTGACTCTGACTGGGATAAAGAAAAACTTCAAGAAAGATTAGCAAAACTTTCTGGAGGAGTGGCAGTTGTAAAAGTTGGCGCAGCAACTGAAGTAGAACTTAAAGAAAAGAAAATGAGAATTGAAGATGCTTTAGCTGCTACCAGAGCTGCTGTTGAAGAAGGAATTGTAGCTGGAGGTGGAGTAACACTAATTAGAGCACAGGATTCAATAGATAAAATCTCTGGAGGTTCTGAAGGTGAGATTGTTGGACGTAATATAGTCAAAAAGGCTTTAGAATCACCACTACGTCAGATTGCTGTTAATGCTGGATACGAAGGTGGCGTAATGGTGGAAAAAGTAAAATCTGAAAAAGGTAATACTGGACTAAACGCCGCTACTGGTGAAACAACCGATCTTGTTAAAGAAGGAGTTATTGACCCAGCAAAAGTAACTAGGTCAACTGTTCAAAATGCTACATCAATTGCTTCACTTGTTTTAACAACGGAAGCTTTGATTGCAGAAGAACCTGAAGATGAGCCAGCAATGCCAGCTGGAGGTATGGGTGGCATGGAAGGCATGATGTAACTGAGTTGCATCTTAGTTTTTAAAAAAGAGTGGACATTGTTCCACTCTTTTTATATAGTAAACAAATATTATGAAAAGTATTCGCGGTGCAATAGCTGTAGTTGATAATAATGAGTTGAGCATTATTTCATCGGCCAAATCTTTAATTCTCTCAGTTATGAAGGAAAACAACATCACAGAAGAAGATGTTGTATTTGCGTTATTTACTGTAACGCAGGACTTAAATCAAGCTTTTCCTGCAAAGGCTTTCAGAGAATTAGGTATGAATTCTGTTGCTGCAATTGATACTGTTGCTCCAAATATTAAAGATGACTTAGCTGGTTGCATAAGGGTACTTTTAACAATTAACAACAGCTCAAATGATGTTAAGCACGTATATTTGAATGATGCTAAAACCTTAAGACCAGATAGATAAAAATTTATTTGTATTAATAAATATCCTGCTAGTATATTTCTAATGAATTTAAACAACACATACTTTTACTTTAGTGAGCACATATAAGTTGCCCTAAAGTATGTATTGTAGAATCGGGCAAAAGCCCGATTTTTTTTTATAGGAGGAAAATTGATAGTAGTAATGAAACAGTCTTCAAGTGAAGAGGATGTAGAAAAGGTTAAGGAGAAAGCGATTCAGCAGGGACACGAACCTTTGGTTATTTATGGTGTAGAAAGAAATGTTGTAGCTGTTAGTGGAAAAGTTAATGATGATCACCGAGCTGTGATGAAATTATTACCAAATGTAAGTCGAGTAATACCTGTGGGCAAACCATATAAGTTAGCAAGTAAAAATTATAAAAAAGATAATTCAATTGTAAAAATAAAAGATTTGTCTATTGGAGGAGATAAGTTAGCAATAATTGCAGGGCCAGATAGTGCCGAAACTCAAGAACAGACTATTGAAACTGCGTTAGCTGCAAAAGAAGCTGGTTCAAATGGATTAAGAGGTGGTGCGTTTAAGCCAAGAACCTCTCCTTACAGCTTTCAAGGGTTAGGCGAGGACGGTCTGAAAATGTTAAAAGAAGCCTCAGAAATAACTTCTTTACCTCTATTTAGCGAGATTATGGATGCACAGCATTTATCTATGATGGAAAAATATGTAGACGTTTTACAAATTGGGGCAAGAAATATGCAAAATTTTAAGCTCCTTGAAGCAGTAGGGGAATCTGAACTTCCTGTTTTATTGAAAAGAGGAATGTCCGCAACATTAGACGAGTTACTTCTTGCTAGTGAGTATATTTTGTCCAGAGGTAATGAAAATGTTATGTTGTGTGAGAGAGGCATTAGAACATATGAAACAGCAACTAGAAACACTTTTGATATCAATGCAATTCCGTTTCTAAAACAAAATAGTCACTTACCAGTCATTGCTGATCCAAGTCATGCAACTGGCGATAATCAATTAGTCGAACCGGTAGCATTGGCTGCAATAGCTGCTGGAGCAGACGGCCTTTTAATTGAGATTCACCCAAGACCAGATGAGGCTTTATGTGATGGTCCACAAGCATTACTACCAACAGAATTAAAAACTTTAATTGATAAAACTTCAATTGTTGCAAAGGCGGTTGGAAGGTCTGTATAGATGATAAAGAAAGTTCACATAATAGGCCTAGGTTTAATGGGTACAAATTTAGGTATAAAATTAGTTGAAAAGGGGATCCTTGTAAGTGGTACTGATATTCTTGACAAAAATATTGCAAGAGCAAAAGAATATGGCGCTTTAAATAGTGAATTTGATTCTGAAGATAATTATGATCTGACAATTTTGTCTATGCCAATAAATGAGATTATTAGTTTTTTTGATAATGATTTTTCCTTAACAAAAACAAAATTGATTATAGACCTAGGAGGAACAAAACATTTGATAAGACTGAAAATGGATGATTCAGCAATACCTTGTGTAGGAGGACATCCACTTTGTGGAGTTGCTGATAATGAAACATGGGAACCAAACCCAGAGATTTATAACAATGCCCCTTTTCTACTTTGTCAGACAAATTCATCAAATGATGAAGTTATAAAAATTGCTTCATACTTTGTCTCATTAATTGACTCAAAAGAGATTTGGATTGACTCAGAAAAGCATGATGAACTGATTTCACTTACAAGCCATTTGCCTCATATGTTAAGTTCAGCTTTAGTATCAGTTGCAATGAAAGAACAAAATCTTACTGAATTGCTTAATTTAGCATCAGGGGGGTTTGATGGTGCTACACGACTATCTAGGACTTCACCAAATATGATTTCAGACATGTATTTAACAAATATGGAAAATGTAAAGAATTTAATTACCAAATTAATTGATGAACTTCAAGAAATCTTAGCTATTGAAGATGAAGGTGTGATGCATAAGTACTTATTTGAGACTGTTGAATGGAGAAGAGCTTTAGCAACTAAATTTGGAGAAAGAGACTTGTCATAATGAACACTATAGGGGGCTCAATAAAAATTATTGGTGATAAGTCAATTTCTCACAGAACAGTAATTCTTGGTTCTCTAGCTACTGGTGTTTCAAAAATTAAGAATATTTTATTATCAGGAGACACACTTTCAACTATAAAAATTTTTAAACAAATGGGTGTAAAGATTAATAACCCTTCAGAAAATTATATTGAAATTGAAGGAGTGGGTTTAAATGGGTTACAAAAACCTATAGAACCCTTAAATGCTGTGAACTCGGGGACTACTGCAAGGTTGCTTACGGGATTACTTTCCAAACAGAAATTTGAATCTACGTTAGAAGGTAGCGCTCAATTAAGCAAGAGACCTATGGAGAGAATCATTAAACCTTTATGTGAAAATGGTGCAAAAATAAATGATAATAATGGTAAATTACCATTATTTTTTACACCTTCGGAATATACATTTGAACATATAAATTCAAGTAAACCTAGTGCGCAAGTTAAAAGTGGTTTACTCCTAGCATCTCTTTATCATGAAAGTTTTCAAACCACTATAACTGAGGAAACCCCTACTCGGGATCACACAGAAAGAATGTTAAGTCTTATGGGTGTTAATTTAGTTAGGTTGGGCAACAGTGTTACAGTGGAACCTAAATCAAAATTACAAAATATTGATTACAATGTACCCGGAGATCCCTCATCCGCGGCATTCTTAATAGCTATTGGAGTTCTGAGAAGCAAAGAACTTAATATTCAAAATGTATTATTAAATGAACGTAGAATCGGATTTTTAAAAATTTTACGAAAAATGAATGCAGATATAACCATTAAAGATGTTGAAGTTCAAAATAATGAAAATGTTGGAACCATAGTTGTTAAAAAATCTAAATTAAAAGGAGTAATGGTAGAGGGCAAAGATGTTGCTGATATGGTTGATGAGTTTCCAGTTTTTACACTTTTAGCATCACAAGCAGAGGGAAATACAGTAGTTGAAGGAGCAGAAGAGTTAAGGCTTAAAGAATCGGACAGAATAATGGCAATGGAAAACTTCATACTAAATCTGGGCGGTCAAATAAATACCAGTAGTAATGGGTATAAGATTTCAGGAATTCAAAAACTTCAAGGTGGACTTATTAAAACAGAAGAAGATCATAGAATTGCTATGACGGGAGTAGTTGCTAACTTATGTATTAATTCAGAAATAAAAATTGATAACACTGAATGTATTTCTGATTCTTATCCGAGTTTTTTTTCTGATCTTGAAAATATAGGAGCAGAATATGTCTCTTAAAATTGGCATTTTAGGTTGGCCACTTACTAAAACTCTTTCACCTTCCATACATAACATGCTTGCGGAGTTTTCAAGTGTAGATTTAGTGTATGAAAAATTACCAGTAGAAAATTTGAGTGCAGAAAAGTTAGATGATATTCATACTAAATATGATGGATACAATGTGACAATCCCACACAAAAGAAAAATTTATGATTTAATAAAAAGTAAAGATTGTTCTAATATAACAGAGCTCGCTCAGGGAACTCAGGCGGTGAACACAGTTGTCCTTAAAAATTCAATAATCCATGCTACTAATACTGATATTGAGGGAATAAAAAAAACCTTTGAATCTATAAACTATGATTTAAGAAATAAAAAAATATTAATCCTAGGCAATGGAGGAAGCACACAAACATTTAACTATTTTTGTGATTCAAGTAATGAAGTCGTAATCGTCTCAAGACAAAAAAACGAAGACACAAAACTATATAATGAAATATTAAATTTAGTGCCTGAAATTCAAGTCCTAATCAACACAACACCAATTGGAATGCCTCCTTTTGAAGATGAAATGCTTCCAGTGCCTTATGAATTATTTGAGAATCTCGAACTTTTTTTTAACTTTGGATATAAGACTAATTCAAAACTTACAGAAGGATTTTCTCAAAATGTTCAAAGTATTGATGGAATAACAATGTTAATTGGACAAGCTATTTCATCATTTAATTTATGGACAGGGCAAGAAATCAAGTTTGATCATGTTTACCATGAGATACTGGAAAGGCTAAATAATGAGGATTAAATACCTAACAGCTGGAGAAAGTCACGGTCCTGAACTTACGGCTATTGTTGAAGGCATCCCATCTAATTTTGAAGTCACTAAAGAATATATTGATAAATTTCTTTTAAGAAGACAAAAAACTCTAGGGTCTGGTGGAAGGATGAATATTGAAAAAGACCAAGTATTAATTACTTCCGGTGTTGTAAACAAACTTACTACTGGCGGTCCAATTGCATTAAAGATAATAAATAAAGATTGGCAAAACTGGAAAGATAAGGAAATAGAACCTTATGTTGTTCCAAGGCCAGGTCATGCAGACTTAGTAGGAACCTTAAAATATAACCATGATGATATTCGCCTTACATTAGAAAGAGCTAGTGCTCGTGAAACCGCTATAAGGTGTGCTGTTGGTGCAATTGCTCATCAGATACTTTCTCAATTAAATATTCAACTAGTTGGATTTGTTTCATCTATAGGTGGTCAAAGTTTCAATCCAACAAACATAACTGATATCACTTCTTTTAAAAATTTAATTGAGCAATCTGATGTATCATGTCCTGATAAAAATGCTGCAGATTTGATGATTAAAGAGATAAAAGATGCAAGAAAGAAAAAAGACACTCTCGGGGGCGCCATAACGTGTGTAGCAATTAATTATCCACCAGGGTGTGGAAGCTATGTTCAATTTGATAGAAAACTTGATGCAAAAATTTCATCCTCAATGATTTCAGTTCAGAGTGTTAAAGCAGTAGAGATTGGTAATGGATTTGAAGCATCAAAGAAATACGGCACTGAAGTACAAGACCAAATAAAACTTGACAATAATAAAATTAAACGAATATCTAACAATCTAGGAGGGTTTGAGGGGGGAATGTCAACTGGTGAACCGATCATGGTAACATCATATCTAAAACCAATTAGCACAACATTGACTCCAATCAAAAGTGTAGATCTTCATTCTGGCAAAGAAACTGAAACAATTTATGAAAGATCTGACACATGTGCAGTGCCAAGAGCAGTTCCAATATTTGAAGGAGTACTTTCATTAGATTTACTGAACTCTCTTATTGAAAAAACTGGTGGTGATTCAAAAGATGAGATAGCCAAAAGAGTGGATAATCTTCAAAATTATAATATTGAGGACTTTGAGTTAAGTAATAAAAAATGGACAATGGGATATGAAAACGAGTAGAAGTAATTTTTTGTGTGGGTTCATGGGTGCTGGCAAAAGTACCCTTATTAAAGAAATTAACTCTAAAGAAAATATTGATTGTATGGATTTAGATCTTCATATTGAAAATCTTTATGGACCAATAAATAAAATCTTTGAAGATAAAGGGGAAAATTATTTTCGATCAATAGAACAAGAAGAATTTTTTAAACAAGTTGATAAATTTGACTTAATAGCACTAGGAGGGGGAGCAGTTGAAAATAATGAAATCTATCAACATATATTAAAAAGTGGTAAAGCAATTTATCTTGAGGTTGATTTCGACATCCTTTGGAAAAGAATTGAAAATTCTAATAGGCCTTTAGTGAAATTTGGAAAAGAATCAATAAGAGGCTTATTCGAAAAAAGAATAGATAAATATCAATCTCTTCAACATATATTACCGATTTCAAGTGAAGAAAATTCTTATACGGCCTTACTCAATGCTTTGGAATTAAATAAATGACAGATAGTAATAAATATTTAGAAACTCTTGAAGAGCTTTTAAATGATTTGAACCAAACTAATAACAATTACGATTTAGTTATTGTTGATTCTAATTTAGAATTTTATAATTTTGAAAAACTACTAAACACAGACGTTTTATATATTGATATTTCTGAAAGTACAAAAAATTTAGTATCTGTTGAAATAGTTTGGAATGCATTATTTGAGCATAATTTAAATAGGATGAGCAATTTATTAATAATAGGAGGAGGAGTTCTTTTAGATGTATGTGCATTTGCAGCTAGTACCTATAAAAGAGGTATTTCTTTTTGTTTAGTGCCAACAACCCTTCTTGCAATGGTTGATGCAGCACATGGTGGAAAAAATGGTTTTAATAATAATTATGGTAAAAATCAAATAGGAACCTTTACCGAGCCTAAGTCAATTTTTGTCTGCCATGAGCTACTAGATTCACTTTCTGAAAAAGATTACAAGGATGGCTTAATTGAGCTAATTAAACATGGCCTAATAGGAAGTAGTGAGATTTATGAACAATTATCTCTGGGTTCAGAGTATAAAGTTAGTCTTGAGACAATCAAAAAAGGAATAAAAATAAAGCTGGATATTGTAAGTGAAGACTTTACAGAATTAAATAAAAGAAAATTATTAAATTTTGGTCATACTATTGGACACCTCATTGAGAAAGATTCTGAATTTAAAGTTTCCCATGGAGAGGCTGTAGCAATTGGAATTTATTATGAATTATTGCTTTCAAAGAAACATATGGGATTACCACAGGAAGTAATCAACTCATATTTAAAATATATAGAAAAAATTAACTACAACTATACTTATAAATTTTCTAAAGGAAAGGATTCCATTATGGAAGCTTTAAAGAATGATAAAAAAAGTTTAATAGACAATGTTGATATAGTGCTTCTTTCGGGTATATCTAAGCCAAATATAATCAATTTAAGCTTCGATGAATTATTTGAGGTGATTGACTATTAAAAAAATTTTTATTGCTAATGGTCCTAATCTTAATTTCCTTGGAATAAGAGAATTAGAAAAGTATGGCTCAACAACTTATTCCGAATTAATTCAAACAATTGAACGTAAAGCATCAAGTTTAAATTTAGAAGTTGAATTTTTTCAATCTAATAATGAAGGAGAGGTTGTAGATTATATTCAAATGATTAGTCAATTTAATGATGTTTGGCTTATCTTTAATCCAGGAGCTTTTACACACACAAGTGTCTCAATAAGAGATGCAATATCAATATTTTCTCAAAATAACAAAATTGTCGAAGTACACATTTCAGACATAAATAAAAGAGAAGATTTTAGAAAAATAAACCTCATAAAAGAATTTTCCAAGCACTCAATTATTGGTCAAGGCGTAGATGGATATTTGAAAGCATTGGAGTATATTGATGGAGAATAAAATGAATATCGCCTATCAGGGAACCCCCGGATCATATTCCGAGCAATTACTAAAAACTATTTTTCCGGATTCGCTTTATCAGCCATGTGAAACCTTTTCATCATTAATTGACTTTGCAAGCGAGTCGGGGAATTTCGGGCTTCTTCCTGTAGAGAACTCAATTGCTGGTACAGTAAATGAAGCTTATGAAGAGCTTATTGAAAGCGACTTAAGTATATTTGGGGAGTATATAAAAAAAATTAAACATAGTTTAATTGCACTTCCAGAATCTAGTTTAGAACTCATATCTAACGTAATTTCTCACCCTCAAGCACTTCAGCAATGTAGTAAATACCTACAAAAAAATAATTTTAAAATTACACCTGTTTTTGACACCGCGGGAAGTGTTTATGAAGTATTAAGAACAAACGATAATACAACGGCTGCCATAGCTGGAGAACATTTTGATAGTGATGATAGATTTAAAATCTTAGAAAAAAATATTTCCAATGACTCAGAAAATTTTACAAGATTTTTATTTATAGGTTTACAACCTCCAAATATTTCACTCATTAACAACAAATTTTCTTCAGTTTTAATTTCTGATGACAGGCCTGGGTCATTACTTAAATCTTTAAATATATTTAATGATTTAAATATTAACCTAACAAAACTTGAATCTCGACCAATTCTAGGAAGGCCTTGGGAATACAAATTTTATATTGATTATGAATTGAGTGATTCAAATCTACAAAATGAATTGATTGAAAGAATAGACTTAGTAAGTAAAGAATTTAAAATATTAGGACACTATCCAAAAGCTAATCAAGAATAGACCACTTTATATCTTCTCCACTATCTTCAATTTGTAGATTACAGGATTCCAATATATTTCTAATAGTATCTGAAAGCTCATAATTTTTTTCTTCCCTTAGCTTTCCACGAAGAGAAATAAGCTCTTCAACTATTTTTGAAAAACGTTCATTGTTCAATTTATTTTTCTCGACTTCAATTTCTAATCTTGCTATTTGTTTTAAATAATGAGCATCTTGACTTTCATTTTTCAAAATTTCTTTTTGATTTTCTGTATTTTTTTTATCTGGTTTTAGAAGATCTTGAAGAATTGAAAGGTTTTCAGCAGTACCATTATCAAATTCATGAACTCCTTTTTTATTGATTATCGTCAATTTTCCTAGACCCTTTACTTGAAACAACCCCTCTTTACCAGAAATAATAAGCGCAGTATGCTCATCTATTCCAAGAATGTTTGAATAAGACTGTTTAAGGAGTTTTTCTATTCTATTCTTCCCAACATAACTATAACTAGTATCATGGTTACCTCCTTCTTTGTTATTAAAGTGTGGAATAACTGAACAGGATAAGTCATAAGCATTTAAAATATTTAATCCCTTTTCCCAAAAAGGGTCTTTACCAACTTTGTATATTTCATAGACTGGAAGTGTATTCTCACCTAAAGTTGTAGCTGCTGCGCTTGCAAACAAAGCGTTTTTCCCCTTTGAAAGATGGTCCAACAATATTGATTGAATTTGATTATCTGACCAAAGTTTGCTTGCATAGCTAGGGCTACCAGGACCAGCAAAAATGAATGATGCACTTTCTAATAATTGAATTGTTTTAAAAAAAGATTTACTATTAAGCTCTTCAATTTTTCTAAATGAAGCTAAATTCATCTTTATATTTAAACTCGTTTTATAAAAATCTTGGATTTTCTCAACAAGTTGATTAGCATTTTCTTGAAATCCAAATGGTGAGTCAACCATATAGCAATTAGATGATGCTGCATCATCATCTAAAAGTTCCCGATGCACACTAACTAAATTAGGACTAGTCTCACCCGAGCCTAATATTGCTATTTTTCCAAGTTCACTTTTCATCTATCTATTATATATTTTTTTTGTAATCATCTAAAGGTGTATAATTGTACTGTGATATCTTTATTAGCAACAATTCTTGAAAAATTTACGATCGAATTTATTCCTAAACTACCACTTTTTATTAGAACCCCTTTATACGTCAATATTTTAAGGTTAAGGAAAGTTAGAGATAGGTTAAGACTCGATGTTACATCTAACAATCCAACATTTCAGGAACGCATGGATTACGCACTAGATTCAAGGAATAACCTTAACACTTCAGGTCAAAAACTACATAAATATAATGAAGAAGTTTTGCTTGAAGAAATTCATGGAGCCCCTGTTAAAACGTTCAAGTTCACTCCTCCAAACGCAAACAAGGAAAAATATGGAGTTTATTTTCATGGTGGCGGTTATTTTGCTGGTAGTATAAATTCTCATAAAAATTTGATTTCAATAATTTCGAATAATTCTAACTTAATAATATATTTTTTTGAGTATAGGTTGAGCCCAGAGCATAATTTTCCTGCTGCTCACGATGATGCAAAACTAGCTGTGAGCTATATTGATGAACTTCACAAAAACCAACAAAGTATTTGGATTGGTGAATCAGCTGGTGGAGGACTTGCGACTGGAGTCACTGTTGATGATTCTTATAACATCAAGCCTGATAATCTAATTCTTCTTTCGCCATGGTTAGATTTATCAGATTCAGCAGAGGACAAGAAGTATTTAAAAAATAAAGATGTGACAATTATTATCGAAGGCATGTATGAAGTAGGAGAGTATTATGCAGGAGAATATGGAACCAGTAATCCAATTCTTTCACCTATTTACGCTGATGTAAAAAGCTTTCCTGATGTTTTGATTCAAGTTTCAACTGATGAGCTACTTTACAACGATGCAATTGAATTTTCAAAAAAGTTAAGAGATAAAAATGTCAATGTAGAACTACAAACTTGGAGTGGCGTCTGGCATGCTTGGCAGTTTTTCCCTATTAAAGAATCCTATGAGGCAATAGACAATATTATTAGTTATATTAAATCTTTAGAGGTTCATTCATCCAAATGATGTAGAGCAAACCCAAACGGAAGTTCTAATCTATTTTCTTCCATTGTATTTCTGTCTTTTAAGATCATATACGTCTCATCATCTGTCGTAATTTTCCCGCCATTTAAAATTATGCTTCGTTTACAAATTTCTAGTGCCATTGGTATATCATGCGTTACAAGAATTAAAGATATATCTAAATTTTTTAATATTTCGACTAGTTCCCTACGGGACGCAGGGTCAAGGTTGGAACTTGGTTCATCTAGTACCAAGAGTTCTGGTTTTGAAGCCAAGACAGATGCTATTGCCACTTTTCTTTTTTGACCAAAACTTAAATGGTGAGGAGGTTTTTCTGCATAATCTAACATTTTTACTTTTTGAAGTGCCTCTATTGCATTCTGTTCTGCTTCTTCGATTGAAAATCCAAAATTTTTTGGCCCAAACATGACATCTTCTAACACTGTCGGCATAAACAACTGGTCATCTGGATCTTGAAATACTAAACCAACAGTTTTTCTAATTTTATTAATATTTTCTTGTGAGTATTTTAAATGATTTATTTCTATTTTTTCATCTAAATTTCCAAGAATTCCATTTAGATGAAGAATAAATGTTGTTTTACCGGCACCATTTGGCCCGAGAACTGCAACTCGTTCATTTTTTGAAAGTTCGAAAGTAATGTTCTTTAGGGCTTTAAATCCATCAGGATACTCGAAGCTCAAATCGTTTACACTTAAATATGGTTTCTTCATATTAGAACCCTATCAATAATTGTTATACATATGGAAATTGTAGAAAATAGCAATAATGATTTAGAAGATTTATACTCTCTTTCTTTAAGCTCTATGGAACCAGTAAACCCTCGTGAAAGCATAGAGTTATAAACCCTCTCACCTCTTTCATAGCCTCTTATGAGGAGTGCGCCAGAAGCATAAGCAATAGGCTTAAGTCCTTTGATGCCTTTCTCATCATATCCTCTAGATTTCATTGCAACTCTTACTCGCTTGAACTCATCAATAAATACATCAATATATCTAATTGCAAATGAAAGAATTGATATTAATAATGGTGACAATTTTAATTTTTGAAGTCCATATATTATTTCAATATTTGATGTAGTTGCGGTTAAAACTATGGCCAAAGAAACACAAAGGGTAATTTTTATTAAAATCGATATCATCTCATTAAAACCAGTTTCATATACAGAAACTGAGAAGATTTCAAACATTACTTTATTATCACCCTTACTAATAAATGGTAAAAATAATGCAAAAAGTATGAAAGGTATATCAATTGAGAGTCTTTTAAAGTATGTTTTAACTTTAATTTTTGAAATAAAAAGAAAATATAAAACTATAAAAAATTGTAAAAATATAAAAAGATTATTTTCAAGGCTTAAAAAAGCTATTGAAAAAACAATACAAAATGTTGTAAATATTTTAAGTTCTGGCTTTAATTCGCTTAATATCGAATTTCCATGTATTTCTAAATGATGCGAATGACTTGTATCCATAATTTATTATGTTACTGCAAATAGTTTGCAATAACAGAATCAATTACAGTTTTTACATTGACCTGAATATATAAAATCGTTGTTTATAACCTTAAAATTAGAATCTTTTCTTACTAAATCATTTATTTTTTTGCTAGTGCTTTCTTCTAAATCAAAAATTTTTTTACAAAATTCACAAATAATATGAAAGTTTGAGTACTCATTCTTTAAATAAAAAACACCAGATCCATGTACTTGATGAGAGTGCTCAATAATATCAATATCTTCTAACACTTCTAAAGTTCTATATACTGTTGCTAAGTCAATATTTTTATCCCTCTTTATTGATTCATTGTGCAGCTCCTCAACAGTAAAGTGTTTATGTCCTGCATTTTCTAAGATTGTACAAATTACTTCTCTAGCATTGGTAATTCTGTAACCCCTTTTTTTCAAATGATTAGCGAAGTCCATATTCAAGTATATTATAAGGAAGGATACCGAAGTCATGAAAAAAAAATTTTTAAAAATATTAAACAGATATAGTTTGATATATTTACCTGTTGCTTGGGTTGTAGGCCTTGCAATATTTTTTATAGCTTTTGAACCTATATCAGCACTTTATTTTTTAAGTTTTGGAGTTATTGGAATATTTTATGCTCTATTTTTTTATACTTCAAATAGAAAAATGGTAGATGATTCATATAACTTTTCTGATCATGAATACTCAATCATTGAATTCTATTCAGATTACAGCTTAAAATTTTATCTCTTGTACCACTTGAAATTCTATCTGGAAAATATCTCACTGCAACATACAGAGGCATTAATTCTGCTAAGTCTTCCCTGTAAGGATAATCCCTTGCATATGTAGAAATATAACATCCATCATCTTTACTTACAGCATCTATCCATGCTGCTCCGTCAGTTTCTCTATCTGGGTAATGATAAGCATCTATTGATGTATGGGTTGCCTCATGAATCAAAGTTTCTTCAATAACATTACCAGTCCTGTAATTTTCATAAACCTTGGACATTCCAGTATGAACTAAAAGATTGTT
>Ga0209036_1000426_pt1 | contig 18310 bp, 15 predicted proteins | sample MarorgKNORR_S2LV_3_FD_188222 | JGI IMG/M metagenome (GOLD analysis project Ga0209036, IMG submission 188222) | Marine microbial communities from the Southern Atlantic Ocean, analyzing organic carbon cycling - DCM_A/KNORR_S2/LV (SPAdes) (version 2) | ecosystem: Environmental > Aquatic > Marine >... | reverse complement strand
AGGGGATAGAAGTAGCCACCAACCAGACCTACCTACATCGTGCAACCTACGTATAGTAACCGTTGTGAACGAAAAGAACAAGAATAGTTGTAGAAAAACTAGTAGATATAGCAGTGGCCCAATGATTAGAGTAGCAAACAATCCACTCCCTACTGATTCCGCTATATCAGATAAGGCGCCCGTATAGAAGAAATTTACAATCACCAGGCCCGGTGCAAGAGGTAGATAGTCGAGAAAGTTCCACCAGAATTCAGATCTCGATGCTCTTCCACTAAAATCTCCTGTCTTAACAAGACCTGTTTTTATTGCCTCAAGATAGGTCATTGACCTAGTGGGCCTGTGACTTTCTTGGTAGTAGAGATCCATCAGAGATCGCCCCCTACTCCCCATGCAGAGCGTATGTCTGAAGCAGCGGTTACTCCATCCCTCAGGAGAAGCATCCTATCTGCCTTAGACGCAAGATTGGGGTCGTGGGTGACCATGAGTACGGAAATTCCGTAGTCCTCGCAGAGTTCCTTGAACAGATCGAGTATCCCCTCAGCGCTCTTGACATCAAGATTACCAGTAGGCTCATCGGCTAGAATTAGAGGCCTGGACCCAGAAATTGCCCTAGCTATGGCCACTCTCTGCCTCTGTCCACCAGAAAGCTGGTCGGGGATGAAGTTCATCCTATCAGACAGGCCCACCTTCCTGAGGGCATCCATTGCCTGACTCTCTGCCTTAGAGGACGGTACGCCAGAGAGCTCGAGTGCGAAAATGACATTGTCCAAGGCAGATAGCCTATCCACGAGATGGAAGTCCTGGAAAATCCATCCCACGCCCTTCCTCCTAACATCCACGACTCTGCTCGGAGGATAAGTACCATACTCGAATTCAGTAAGGGAAATGGAACCTGAATCGGCCTCCAAGAGACCACCTATGATATTCAACAGAGTGGACTTACCACATCCGGAAGGCCCCATAAGAGCTACGAGCTCTCCGGATTCTATCTTGAGGTCTATTCCCTTCAGGACCTCAAGTCTTCTCCTGCCAGAGCCGAAGCCCTTCTTTAGCCCATTGACCTCCAGCATGGACTATCGAGAATTGACGAGTTTATAATCAGTGGTTGTCCGTGAACCAAGCTATTTCAGTTGGTCATTTATTCAGCACATCGCTGTATGCTTCAGCGAGTGAGGCGCCTTGAGATTTTGGACTTAGGAGGCTCTCTATGTGATTCATCAATTCCTCTGAGGGATGTCTGGGGACTCCTCCCGCAGCCCTCCACTCAGAATGGATTCGGACTATCTCATCCACCCAATCCTGAGTAGAAGTAGCGGGAAGGAGGCACCTACTGGGAATTATCTCATTATGAGCCGGAAGATCTGATGCTATGACTGGGCAACCGGCGGCCATTGCCTCAGCCGGGGGGTATCCGAATCCTTCACTAGCACTGGGGAAGAGTAGGACCTCCGCGCTCTGTAGAGCGGCCAGTAATTGATCATCAGTAAGCTTGACCTCGCTTCCGATGTGAATCGTATTGATATCTTTTGAAACCTCATCGGGTAATGAAGAAATGACCTTTTTAGCGAAGTTTAGCCTTTTCCTCTCTTCATTACTTCCTAGGGTTACTACCAACATCTTGGATTCACTATCGAAGTCCCCTAGAAGCTCTCGTGGTTTGGGATTTGAGAACGGACTCCAATATTCTGTGTCTATCTGGTGTCTTACAAGAGCCGTTTTCTTTCCGGGAAACATCCTCCTGACATCCATTAGAGTACTTTCAGAGATGCAAATTATCATATCCGCCCTCTCTAGGCCCTTCTTCAGCATCTTCAAGTCTCTTCTTCTGAAAAGGCCTGGATTTTGTTCTCCGACTGATACAGTAACATCTCCACCGGTTATCTTCCTGGGGCTAATATGGAAGAGGTCGTGAACTGTGACTATTACCGGTACTGGACAGTTCTTGGGAACCAGATGAGCCTGTTCCTGATCAGTAATATGGATAATATCTGCAGGTGTGGATTCAGATAATTTTGTCACTGACCTAGGATGAGTATACCATCTCTTTACTGCTCTTTGAACAAGTCCGGTTACTTGTTCGTGCTCAATGGTTCCGACTTTAGTCCACTGCGGTACAAGCGCCTTTTCCAATAATGACTCGATCGCCTGATGAGCTCTGCCTAAGCCCGAGTTCTCAGCGAGACGCCCCCCTCTGACTAGCAGAACTCTGCTCACCATGGCCACACCAAGGCGTATCGGACTTAAACGAGGACGGAGGATGGAGGTTCATGGCGCGTAATGGCGAGGGAGCGGGTAGGGCCCGAGCCAGATTACTAGTTGCCAAGGGTAGCTTCTCCGCAATGGGGGGAGCTGAAAGGGATATTATCAGAAACCTTCCTGCTCTGTCAAAGAAATTCGAGGTTTCTGTGGCCACTCTTGACAGTACTCTACAGCTCGACTCGATTTGTGAAGAATATGGCATTAAACTAATGAAGCCGGATATTTATTGGAAACCTCCCCGAGAAGCTGTATCTAGGATTTTGAATAAAGAGTTCTCCAGTTCTTTGCAGAGTTGGAAATCAGTCGTAGGACTAGTTGAGAGTTTTGTCGATTTAGACTATGTTCACCTGACCAGTGGTGATGGGAGCCTATCCATGTTGGAAATCATTCCTGATGGCATTTCTTTGCATTTACACCTTCTTGAACCGCATCGAGGCCTTCATGAGGATGTCTTACATCGGATGATAGATGGATCCCCTAGACGTAACCTTAGCTTGACTAGGGCGGCTTTGAGTATGGCTAGAAGGAAGGATCTGTCTAAGATAAGGATGCTTTCATCTAGAGATAGGACTGCAATTAGTGGGAATTCAAAGTTCACATCCTCGAGAATCGGCGATGTATATGGAATTCCGTCGGGGGTGTTGCCTCCCAGTTTAGATCCCGAAGAGTTTCCCCCTGAATCTCCAAGTTCAGAGGCATCTCCCTTGGTTGGAATCGAGGGACCGTATGTAGTAACCATAGGAAGGGCGAGTTGGGTGAAAGGAACTTGGGAGACGATTTCCATGCTGACAGATAGTGGTTTGTCCCTTGCATTGGTAGGAGGAGGAGGAGAGGAATCTATTGATTCATTGATTGAACATGCGAAATCGAGTAAGGTCGAGATTTGGATAGCTCCGAGGCTTGAGTCGACCGAACTTTGTAGCCTTATTAGAGGGGCAGTTGCGGTAGTCAGTATGGCCCATTCAGAACCTTTCGGACTTACTCCAATAGAGGCCCAGTCCCTAGGTACGCCCGCTCTTTTCGTGGATGAGGGCGGATTCAGAGAGACAATTACTGATGGTGTTTCAGGGAGGCTTCTTCCCAGAGATGACTACTCAGCATGGCATACGGCTCTTGAAGAAGCCAAAGACACCAACAATCGCTCCTTATGGTCAGAGAACGGAAGAGCAAGCATTTCCAAGATGGGGTTAAATCCTGAGATTTTTTCCACTAGACTTGAAGAGATATTCCTGAATCTGGAATAATATTACTCTATCCTAGAAATCTTCGGTAGAGTGAATCTAAAAACCAGTGCTGAGGATGTTATTCCTAGGATTAACAAGGACACGGACGCCCAAAGTGGCAGTATCGCAGCGGTTTCAGTAGGGAGCCAGAAAGGGAAGACGTCGAACAATGACTCTCCTCTGACTAGTTTGCCTCCGATAGATGATGCCATGGAAGTCATCAGAAATGCAAAACCTGCTGTGGTGGACTGAAGAATCGCCAGAGGCCTCTCTTCCCACAACCCCGGGCCCATCCTGATCCTTCCAATGACGAAAGCGCTCCAGAAGCCCAGAGCAAGCCCGCTGTAGACGAACTTATTGTACAGAAGTGCACTTTCTGCTTGACCATCGGCCGCAACATTTCCACTGAGAATGGCTATCGGGAGGAAAATTAGAGCCAATACAGAGCCGGCTAGGGATGCTCTGTCCATCGTAACCATCAGAGATTCATTATTGATTTCTGAGGAGGGGAGTATTCGAGACATTGAGCAACCTACAGCGCATAGAGTGGCCAGAACCATGGAGCCAACTACAATCTCTGCCATGGCAGTGTGGAATGTTGCAGCACCTACCATCATTAGTTGCCCCCTTCATAATCTGGATCTTCTACCCATTCCTGAGTATCCGGATTCCACAGCCATCCAGGATTCTCCTCAGACCTGATCATCTCTGATGAGGCCACTATCTGAGTCTGGTCCATATCATCTCTCTGATTTGGAGGATATAGCCGAGCTTGTAGAGTGACTAAAAATGAAATTATCAATAACGCGAAGGCGAAAGAGTGTGCTCTGGCTGACCACACCTCGCCCTCGAATGGAGGTGGGGCGGTTCCCATCTTAAGCCAGGGCTGTTCTATGGAGAAGGTTCCATTGAACGTTATTACTCTATACAGGATATTTGCCTCACCCATAGTAGCAGGAATACTTACTTCCCAGTCATTACATACATCTTCTGAGTCTTCTTTACAAACCAACTCTGCAGTAGTAGGGTTCCACTCTCCGTCAAGCATCCATTCCACAGTTATGTCAGTCGAGTTCCTAGTGCTGATGGACAATGGACTGCTATCCCCAGAGACTCTGAATGAGGGAGCAACCCAGTCATCGGCTAGACCAGGAAGACCTTCAGGGACGTCTTGGACATTAACCTCAAACGGTTCACTAACGCCCGAGAATGCCTTGTCACCAGCATAAGAACCATGGTGGATTTCTGCATACAGGGTATGGCTGCCAGAACTCTCAGGCGAAAGTAAAACCCACGTTACTGTAACTGAGCCAGAGGAAGATACCTTCGTCTCGATATAGTTGGATGAGCCCCCGTTGGGGTCTTGAATCAAATGCCAACCATGGTCTTCTGGAGTATCTGAATTTCCATTCAGGGAACCTAGGATGAATATTCCAACTATCTGGCTGGGGGTACTGATATCGTCTATTGTAACATGAATGGCGACAGCCTGTCCTGAAAATGCCTCATTCCCGAGTGTGATCTCAATGGTTGCATCTGATGGCATACTTAGTGCAGGATCGCCATGACAGGATCCTCCGCAAGAGTAGTCTCTATTACCATCACCGTTTCCTCCTGGGTTTGCAACAGAGCTACCTGGGGCTAGAATCAGTGTGATACAAATAAGCACCACGACTGCGTTCCTTTTCATTCTGATTTCCTCCTTGCCTCTGTGACAGCAAATATCAGAGATAGAACACCCAGAGTGGCCATTAATCCAGATATTGCTAACGATATGGTAGGGGACACTTCCTCAGTTGATTCTTGTGTGGCTGAAGCAATGGAAGTCGCATCTACACTGATGTGATTCTGTCCATCGATAATCCAAACTACCTCTTGGTCTCCAACTACTGATGTCACGACATAGTACAGTGTAGTAGCAACAGGGACGGGTTCGCTCCATTCCTGATATGTAGTAGAGCCGACAGGAGTCAATGGAGTGGGTATTGGTTCACCCCACACTGGAATCTCATCGAACATCGTTAATCCAACTACTGAAGATATCGGTGTAGTAGATCTGTAAATCCTATATTCATCTGATGAACCAGCCCAAACTAGGCTCACTTGATCTCCATCCAGAGTTGCTACAAGGGATAGAGGGGTCTGCGGTTCGTCATAGACTATGCTCGAAGTAGATGATTGGACTTCCTGCATATTGTCAGTTACAGTCAGCGAGATGGAGTGAGGTCCCGGACCCATAATGATATCAATAGTACTTCCAGATACCTCAACACCGTCTATTATCCACAGATAGGATGAAACTTCTCCATCTGGATCAAAGGAGCTGGTTGCATCAAAGGTAGCTACAGACCCAGATATTGGAGGAGATGGAGTTACGGACCAGAGTGGAACCGGAGGTAGATTTGCTATTGTTACTGAAGCTGAGGAATTAGTATCCAGCCCCCATGGATCTGTCGCAGTTACTACCACTTCCCAAAGTTGTCCTGGCTCTAGTCTATTCGAGTTTACTGTATCGTTTCCACCTAGATCAGAAACGATGAAACCATCCCTGAACCATGAGTAGTCGAGTTCGACGGGTTCATTGTCGGGATCACTGGTTATGGTAATTGCCAGCAGATCATTCAAGGAGTCTGGAGAGGTTACCATATCCCCAATTGGTGAGTTCTCCAGAGTAACTTCTAGGATTATTGGTCGAGCATTTTCAACTACTCTCGAGTTGGTCTTCATTGAGGTCCCTAGGCCCTCTCCATCTCCTGGGATGACTTGTACTGACCAGTGTTCATCTCTATCCACCTCAGAGGATGGTATTGAGTAAAGGCCATCATAGTCAGTGATCCACTCACCATCAACCCACCATCTAATTAGACTGGCTTGCTCCGAATCCCCGTCGATATCAAATTGCTCCCATTCCACATACAGATCAGAGTCAGTTGTCAGTTTTCCATGTGGCAAGAGTGAGATATTGGTGACAACTGGAGGGGTATTAACAATAATTACAGAATCTGTTACGAACCACTCAGACCAGACTAGGCCATCGAATACTCGAACATGGGACTCCCACGTTTCTCCCTTGGAGGTGAAGGATGGGTCAACCACTGTCTCGTCATTGAATGCTGCCACCATGGCAGAATCTCTGAACCATCGAATTTCTGTAGACTGGATTGTATCCCCATCAGGATCGTAGGGGGTGTAAATTAGTTGTAAGGAGTCAGTAGTTACAGTATTTCCAGTAGTGGAGATGAATGCAGAAACTGATGGCCCCGTATTGGAAGATCCTATGACAACTATCCCACTGTAAACTGTTAGTCCGAAGTCCGAGGAATCATGAGGAGTGATAGAAACCTCCCATTCATCGCCCGACCTAATCATAAAGCTGGAGACTGCTTCTTCTCCGTCTAACTCCGGGACTCTAGAGCCATCTAGGAACCAATAAATTGTAGTCTGTTGGTCATCTTGTGGATCTCCATCAAGGTCATAGTACTCCCAGTTCAATATGAGGTCGTCATCATCCATTGGAGATTCTGGACCTATTGACAAGTCTCTGGCAATCGGAGCAGTATTTCCTATTGAGACAGGATCTAAGGAAACCGTATCTCCAAATTCATTTCCATCATTGGGAGTAACCTCTACTCTCCAGCTCTGATCTTTGGAAATCCAAGAATTGGGAATATCAGTTAGATCATCAATCTGAGTAACTCTGAGACCATCCCTGAACCAGTGGATAGATGTGCCTTGCTCGAAATCTCCGTCCTCGTCGTAGTATGTGTAGCTGACTCCCAGTCCAGTCTCCTTAGTTGGAGAGGATGGGACATAGCTCACTGATGATGCCGTAGGGGGGGTGTTTGTGGAGCCAGAGTCCTCACTCGACTGATGAGTTAGAGTTGCCCATCCATCTCCGGCATTATTTCCATTGCCATTTGCGGCCATAACCGCGAGCGAGAATGTAACAGTACCAGAGCCAGCCGATGGAGCGGTCCAGTCCAAAGACCAGCTTCTGTAGTCTGGGAATTGATGAGTTGCTTGGTTTCCTGCAGAGTTGACTTGTGTATTCATAATTCCAAACCCAGTAGCTAGGGTTCCATCGGACACCTGTAAGTTGAATCCTCCCTTGGAGCCAGATACGCCCCCATTCATCCCTATATTCAATGAATAGCTCTGTCCGGGCGAGTAAGTAGAAGGAAAGTTGTGAGTTGGTGTTGGAGAGGCAGCAGAACCCCCATGACAACCACATCCATTTGAGGAGTTATACTTTCCACCACTGTTGGCTATTGCCATCTGAGAGGCAGATGATAGAAGTAAGAATATCACAATCACCGAGATGGCCCCGCGTCGTGGCATAGCTAACCATGGGAGATGCGGACTGAATAAATTCATTGGTTTGGATTGGACAAATCATCCGCTGCATTCATTGATTGTCCCCTCGTCGGATGGCCATGGGACCGATTGAGAAGGTGGCAATCATTGGTGCGGGGAATATGGGCTCTGGGATAGCACAGAAGAGTGCCCAAGAGCGATTCGAGGTCCAAATGGTAGATAGGGAGCAAGAGTGGGTAGACAGAGGGCACGGGATTGTGTCAGAGTTTCTGAAGGAAGCAGAGGAGCGTAGGATATTCAACTCTAAGCAGGTAGAGCAGATTAAGTCAAGAATTACTGGCGTAGTGGGGACAGAGAATGTTGATCCCTCAACAGATCTGGTAATTGAAGCTGTTTTCGAAGATTTTGAAGTTAAAAAGGCCGTCTTTGAGACTTTGAACGATGTATGCGATGGTCATACCATTCTGGCCAGCAATACATCTTCTTTGTCTGTGGACAAGCTGGCATCATCTACTGGCAGACCAGATAGATTTGTTGGCCTACACTTCTTCTACCACCCTGCAAAGAATAGACTTGTTGAGGTGATCCCAGCTACTGAAAGTTCTGAGAGAAGTATCAAGCTAGTCGAACAGTACTGTAAGTCAATGGGAAAGGTAGTAATTGTTTGCAAAGACCGTCCGGGCTTTGTGGTAAATCGATTCTTCGTACCATGGCTAAATGAAGCTTGCAAGCTTTTGGAAGAAGGAGTGGGGAGCACCGCACAGATTGATTCGGTTGCTAGATCCGCTTTCAATATTGGAATGGGTCCATTCGCCTTGATGAATCTAACAGGCCCGCCCATCGCATTACATTCAACCGATTACTTAGCCAAACAGTTGGATACGCCTAGATATATCGGAACAGATTCCCTCAGGGATCTAGTAGAAGGCGGGCAATTATGGGAAATTGGGGATGAAGAAGAATGCGATGAGGATGCTAAGAGAATAATTTCCGAGAGGCTTCTGGGACAGGTTTTCTCTGTTTCTGCTCAGATTGTTGAGGAGGAGGTATGCTCAATGGAAGATGTTGACAGAGGAGCTAAGGTTGGTTTGAGATGGGCCAAAGGACCGTTCGAAATCGCTAATGAAATAGGAGTCAGTGAAGCCTCGAGGATGGCTGTTAATTATTCGCAAATGGCTGGGATAGAGCTCCCGAGGTGGTTCTCCGATAGAACAGAGAAGTTCGAGTTCTCCTATGTCGATCTAGCCGTAGAGGGTGAAATTGCGAGAGTCAGATTGAATCGTCCAGAGGCAATGAATGCCCTAAATGTCAGTCTTGTCTCCCAATTAGGAGAGATTGTGGATGAAATTAATTCCAGAGGGGACATTTCTACAGTTGTATTCGAGGGGGCTGGCAAAGCGTTTGTCGCAGGAGCAGATGTAAAATTCTTCGTGGATAAGCTCCGAGAGGACTCTTTCCAAGATATATACGAATTCACATCAGATGGGCACGATGTTCTCAACAGTATCGAGAGATGCGAGAAGACAACCATTGCCCTAACGACAGGATTGGCACTGGGAGGAGGTCTTGAGTTAGCGCTTTCCTGTGATTACAGGATTGGTACTAGGAGGACTCAATTCAGATTTCCAGAAACTTCGATAGGAATTTACCCTGGCCTTGGAGGAACTCAGAGAACTGCGAGGATTTGTGGTGTTGAATGCGCCAGATATGCAGTTCTGGCTGGTAACTTCCTAGATTCCTCGGCAGCACTTGATCTAGGTCTGCTGACGCATAAAGTAGAGTCCTCCGATGTAGAAGATGTTGTGTTTTCTCTAGTGGGAAAGAAGCCCGACCAGAAGTATCCCGGAAAACCACTGAATGATGATAGTGAAGTTGCTCTCTTCGCGAAAGGCTTCTATTCTGATAGGAATATTGAGGCGTTAATTTCTGGAAAGGTGCCTGAAGACTATGATTTAGAGGACCCAAGGGTTTCAAGGCAGATAAAATCCCTATCAAGAGTAGCCCCTATAGCACTCAGTATAGCGAGTGATTTACTGTCCGATGTAAGAACTGGAGCTTCTCTAGAGGATGGCCTTGAGCTCGAGCTACAAAGACTGGAAGAGATCTTCAGTACAGAAGACGCAGAGGAAGGGCTCAGTGCTCTGATCGAGGGAAGGCGTCCAAAGTACAACTCATCCTAGATATTCTTCAGAGGTGACTGGACCCAAGCTGGGGCCCTGTAGTTTGCTATAGCTGCAAAAAGTATCGAGCTGACACTTATCCTATGCATCCCTCCAGAGATATCTTGATCGCCAATCGTTTCTTCAATCCATTGTTCTAGAAATTTGTCCATTCTTGTTGCCTCCTACTGGTGTAGATTTCACACTAATCTCATGAATCTACTATTTGATTGGCATAGTGATGGTGATTACACGTAGGTGCATTTTATACACTAGATACCTTGTGGAATACCTGTTATTATGCCGGGGGAGCCACTTAGGTTAACAAAAAGAGACATAAGAAAGGTTGAGAAGCAGGTTGATGAAGTGATGCTTCTTGGTAAGGAAATACGTACATTATTTTCTAAGTATAATGATGAAGAATTCGATATTGGTTGGGAAGTAGATTCTGCGGTTGATGCATTCTCAGTATTCAGCTCAAGATGGACCACTGAGATTTTAGCCACTCTATACATTGCTGGAGATCGTAGGTTTAACGAGATGCGGAACTTACTGAGAGGAATAAGTAGTCGCACACTATCTGATAAACTGACAACGTGCGTGGATTTCGGTTTGGTTGAGAGATTAGTCGAGGAAGGGCCTCCGGTTAGAGTAACATACAGCCTTACTGAGCATGGCAGAAGGGCAGGCAAACTACTTTCACCACTAGTTGCCTACATGAAAATACATAACGGTAAAATCGAAGGACCCAAGTGAGGTTCTCATATACGATTTCGTATGAGCATTAAGACACATCATTAAAACCCCACATGTCAACCAACGAAATTATGGCACTAGTTGACCAATGGAAAGCTACTCGCCCATGGTACGTTGACTCAATCGGTGCATTGGCAGGAGCCGCGCTAGGTTTGGGCAGTGGTTTCCAACTACTATTTCCCGCAGCACAGGGTACTATGATTGCCCATAGAGAGACGGGGTGGGAGCACCCTTTGAGGCTCAGAATTATTGAGGCATTGGAAAGATCTCCAGGCATACACTTCAGGGAGCTTCAAAGAAGGCTATCCGCGGCAAACGGCACACTACGTCACCATCTCGATAGTCTAACTAAGGAAGGAATAGTTACAGTGGTACCAGTTAATGGACGAACTTGCTACTACTTCGGTGCTCCGGCACAGGTCGAGATTCTGGAGGGGACCGGGGTCACTGATGATTCAAGGGCCGCTGCAATGATGCCTGTTGGCCTCTCAGAAGTTCAGAGAGTGGTAGTAGCAAGGCTTACCGAAGAAGAGGGGCCCGAGTCTCAAGCCCAATTGGCTAGAGACCTTGGGCGATCTAGAGCATCTGTTCACTCAGCAATATCGGTACTCAGAAAAAGAGGGATTGTAAGTCAATCTGGTCTATCTCTTGCTCCACATCTAGATGGTTTGAGGAGATCCAAAGTTGAGTATCCATGGCTTGACATCAGAGTAGACTGTTCGTAATTGTCAAAGTGTTGATAATTGTCTTATTTCATACTCACTATTGGGAATTCTATAGAACCCCCAATCTCGGGGCATGGTTGTGTTCAGGCTAAGACTGGTCGAGTTCCCGATGCCCACAGGAAGTACAAATCCTGATGTCTTACTAGCTTGGCTCTTAGATTCAATGGGCTTGGTAAGGAGGAAAAGTGAGGGAGGAGGTATTGATGAGGGACAAGGTGCACTTCACCGAATCATGACTGAGGCTTTTCTGAAAGAGCCATTGGGAGGGTGGGATGCAAAATCACTCTGTGAAGTGACTGGGCTTTCACAAACTGGTATTCATCATCAACTGGTAAAACTGAGAGAATGTGGTTTAATATCGTCAAATACTGATGGAGGATGGCATATTCATGTTCTGAGGGGAGGGAGTATTTCTTCGGCCGTGGAACTAGTCACTAATGAGGCACGAACCGTACTAAAATTAAGGATGAAGGAGCTTTCTGGTTCTATATCACAATCTGATGAAAGGATGGTAGTAACTGCACCAGATGAGATTCTTCCATTCAGAATAATGATTTCAGAGCCAGGCCCGACCTCAGAAGATGATGGCCATCTAGAGTCATTATCTAGAGATCTGGGGCTATCTGGAGAAAGAGCTCGTACTGGAGACAGTCTGGCAAGTAAAATCCTAATCGAGCTATGTACATCTAGCGAGCCGAGAACTATTCTAGCACTTTCAGACAAGATGGGGGAGACTCGCTCTAGGGTGGGTAGATCGGTTGACAAGATGAGGGTGGCCGGATTAGTTGAGAGAGTCCCCATGATGAGCAGGATAGCTCAGGATATCTTTGTAGGAGTGATGAGGCAATTTGATGCTAGAGGTGAAGAGTGGCTTATGACAAGGGGAGGGTTGGGGAGGATTGATGACGATACTTCGAAGAAGTTGATCTCTGGTGCGAAGAGTAAGTCTTTGAGTATTGAAAAGGTTGAGGAGATATTGTCCGATATTGAGCTAGATTCCCAAAAGATACTCCTCAATACACTAGGAGGTAGAATGCCCTATGGGTTCAGGATTTCCGGCAAAGATGGAGATATGGTCACAGAGAATGTTATGAGGAGTACCGATAGAACGCTCAGAAGACTGAAGACAGTATCTCAGAGATTAGAAGATGCGATTTCAGGCTGAGTTTCGTCTTCCTCGAGATTGTGAAGATACCTACTTACCTCGTTACCAAGTTGCTCCTTGTCCTGTATTGAGTGTAGTCTTACTCTCATTGCTGAGGCCCCTGGAAGTCCTTTGGTAAACGATACTGCGTGTCTCTTGAGATTCTTACCACCTGATTCGTCGAATACCTCTTGGGATAATTCTAGGTATCTATCCCAGCACCATCTCCTTGCTTTCGAAGGACCTCCTTCTCCCCATGGAGGGTTTCCAACTGACCATCCCATTCCTTCTTTAATCTCATGGAATACAGTTGGCCTTCCTATTGCCCCTCTTCCAATCATTAGTCCAGAGGCCCCTGTAGCTTGGAGGCAAGCCTTAGCTGAGTAAGTATCTATGACATCGCCATTTGCTATTACAGGAATATCAACAGAATCTGATATTTCTTTGATTTGACTCCAATCAGCTGTTCCTGAGTATCTCTGTCTCAAAGTCCTACCATGGACACATATTCTCAAAACGCCTTCTTCTGCCAATCTTTTAGAGATTTCAAGAGCGGTGTTTTCTCCTGATCCTGTGCCTAGTCTCATCTTGACGGAGATTGGTACATCCGTCGATGCTATGCATTTCCTCACCATGCTGACAACCTTGTCAGGATCCCTCAAGAGTGCGGCCCCAGCATCGTTTCTACAGACTTTAGGCGCGGGGCATCCAAAATTAATATCGATTATGTCTGCTCTATCTTCCAGCATTTCGACTGTTTTTGCCATCTCTGAGATATCTCCTCCAAAGATCTGGGGGATGAAGGGAGCTTCCCGGGGATCGGTTTCGACCTTGAGCCATGAGTACGTGTTCCTCCTAGTTAGTCCGGAGGCAGCGGTGAACTCTGTTACAGTAAAGTCAGCACCGCACTCCTTCGCAAGAAGCCTGTAAGCTAGATCGGTTACCCCAGCCATAGGGGCCAGTGAAATAGGAACAGGGCTGAAGTCCATGAGCACGGGACCGGCTTTCCAGTTATCAGATGAACTAAGAAAAGATATTATTGAGTCTAGAAAGAAGACTCCCAGTCATCAACATCCTGAGAGCGTTCCCAATCTACATCGGATATCCCACTTTTTATCTTCAGAGTTTCTCTAGCAAGAAGCCAGTAAATTAGAGCAAGTGATCTTCTCCCTTTATTGTTGGCTGGCAGAACTAGATCGACATTTCTCAATCTATTGTTTGCGTCGCAGATTCCAATAACGGGCATACCAGAACTCACGGCCTCGGAAAGAGCCTGAGAGTCAGCCGCGGGATCCGTGACTACGATTACTTCGGGCTCAATGTAAGTCCTGAGTTTTGGATTGGTTAGAGTTCCGGGAATGAATCTCCCAACAATTCTCTTGGCTCCTATGGCCTCGGCGAACATTCTCGCAGGTCGCTGACCGTACTGACGAGCGCTAACTACTAGTATCCTACTAGAGTCATAGTTAGCTAGGAATTTAGCTACGGTACGAATCCTAGAGTCAGTCTGTCTAATGTCAATATGATGAAGTCCGCTACCATCTTGTCTGAAAGTATCCAAGAATGCTTTCATATCCGAAGATTTCTGGTTTGTGCCTATGTGAACAGCGTGCTGCTCATATGTGTCAAGCGGTACAAGTGGGGTTAGGCTCTCATCCAAAGCGATTCCTCGGAGTCCGGCGAACTGCCAACCACTCATAAGCGCTACGCCAATACATCTGTCGGCCAACTGAGCCTTATTCGAGCTCTGAGCTAAATGTACACTCGCCTTCTGCGTGTATTTCTGGGAAAACAATGCACTTCTTGGTAACCCAAAGAGAGACTCTGAACTCGTCTTCAAACGAGAGTGTGTCGATGGGAGCGGATAACGCATATCCCCTGGCCCTAACTTGGAGAACCCAATTTCCATTCGTAAAACCAGAAGAGTTGCCAATGGAAATAGTGCAGTCACTCTCGCTCCTAAGCTCCAGGGACATCTGGCCCACTGAGCTGGTTGCAAGATACTCCCAGCACTTGTCACCACTTGGTTTCAATAGGGTTATCTCAACGAATCTGAGTTCATCTGTATTATTTCCAAGAAATTCTCCGACAGTTGAAGACCACTCAAACGACACGGAGAAGTCTAGTAGCATCTTAGAAACTGTCTCATCGACCAATATCACACTCTCGTTAGAGTAGCAGTCTGTCTCTTGACTGTAGCTCTCGATTTCGGGCAATATACACTCGTTCTGCGCGAAAATGTGAGCTTGTACAATGGGTTCAACGGGTACAATTTCCTCACGGGGATCGTCTCTCATCCCCTCCATCAACTCCCTCTGCATTGCGAGTCCCATACAACCGCTAGAGGCTATACTGAGTAGCAGTAACAGGGACAGAGAAATTGATGATAAGGTCCTGTTCACAGTATTCGGAAGAGGGCGTATGTCTTGAATACGTGTGTAAAATGGTGCCTCTCGGTACTCATAGGGAACGTCAAGGCCGTAGCTCAGTCCACCTTCGTCGTCATTGAGGCAGTTGGAGGGAGGGGCCCGGGGTGATGAATGTTCCACCCGCTGAAATAGGGCCATTAGAGGTGAATTACTCCTCTTCAGAGACTGCTCTGGGCTCATGGACTTCTCGGAAGACGATTGTCCCCACTCCGATATGATCCCTGAGTGTTCTCACAAGGCTGAACTTAGCGTATGACCAGTTTTGGTCATATGCAATTGTATCTGGGAGTGTTACAGTAAGATCGTCTTTCTCGAAGTCAATCTCGAAGTCATCTCTACCGGTGTTCATTTTGAGAAGTGTCTCAACCTTTTCCTTGCGGTCTTCAACGACCTTGACAATATTGTAGTTGTACCTGAGTGTCGATCCGGCTAATGGGTGGTTGTAGTCAATTCTGGCACGACCGGCACTCAAGAACTGCAGCACGCCAGTCCTTCCTCCAATCTCCACTGGAGCGCCGATTGCTAGCATATTGGGGTCCCTGACGCTCCTCATCAGAACATTCTGCCCAATTGTTTCGACGAGACTGGCATCCCTCTCACCGTATGCATCGGGAGCTTCTATGTCTATTTCGTAGTCTTTGTCGGCTTCAGCATCTGAAAGAGATGCTTCAAACCCTGCTATCAGTCTCCCGTCTCCTACGACGGTAATCATTGGAGAGTATTCCCTATTTTCATCGAATAGATCATGCTCCTTGGCTACGTCCTCGCGTGTAGTTTCGATGAGTCTCTCAGAGTCGACCTCGTAAAGGTCGTAGTCGATGTGTACTATTGCACCATTGTCCATGTGATTCGCCTCCTTGGCGTCCGGCCGACCCGCTTCCCCTTTTTCATACAAACGGTGCCGAATACTTGGGCGGGGATTCATTCTTCCTCTTCTTTGGAGGGTTTTTCAGATGATGAAAACGCTAGAATTCCTCCGATAATTGTGAGTATCCATCCAGTCCAAACTAAGTGGCTACCCTGAAGTTCATGGATTGTCACTCTTACTCTATCGAGGCCATCGGTCTGGTTGAAGAATAATGCTGGCATTAGATCTTGTACTTGGAAACCATCCATTATGAGAATAGTATCGCCGAATAGTCCTACGTGTCTATCTACCTCTGATCTAGGAACTGGGCCGAATCTTAGTATGCCTGGGACCAGAGTATCAACAAGCTCTCCGTCTTTTCTCATTTCAATGACTACTCCTAGGAAGCCATCGCCGACCTTAAAGTCAAAATCTTCATCTCCCTCAGAGAGTACTATTGTATCTATCAACACGTACTCGTAGCTCCCATATGATACCGGCTCGTTCTTCTCCAAAGTAACCAAGTGAGAAGGATCTGATCTATCCACCAGTGTAGTGGTAAAAACGTGTCCTATGAGTAGTAGTAGGATTCCAACATGAGAGATATGGCTTGCTAGTAGCCTTACCCTTGGAGATTTTAGTCCCATAAAACCTCCTTGGTAGATCTTGCTCGCATTGGACTTCAATGTCAGTAGTAAATTCCTGATGTTGAATGGTAGAGAGAAGATTAGGAGGACCAACATGAAGGAGGCAAGAGATCCCCTAGATACCGAGGATGATATTGGAAGTCTTGGATCTCCCGGTAGTGCTATAGAATCTGCCAAGAGAGCGGCTAGAACAGAGCATATTATGGCAAATAGAATCAGGAATGTTCCTGTTTTGTGGCTTATTGATTTGCCCCATGTATACGCAGCTAGACCGATTGCCAGAAGAGCAATGAAGGGGGATCCATAAAATTCGTGAGCCTGGAGACTAGTACCGTCAATCTCGACAGTAAGTATCATCCATGTCAGCAATAGAAATCCAGCTCCCCCATACCAGGGTATTGCCTTAGAAATCCTTAGTCTGGAAGAGGTACTGGTAAACAATCCAGTAATGAAAGACCAGTCATCTTCCTTCTCTGAGATTAACCATGGAATGAGGAATGGGGTCATCCCAAACAGAGACTGGTACCATTCTGCATTCCATGTCCAACTAGAAAATAACATCAGAGCTATTCCCGTGAATATCCAATGAAGAGGTGGGTCTGAATTATTGCCATTTACTATAAGGTACATCAGTGACATTCCCACTAGAATGACTGCGACTGAACCTATCCAAAAAGAGGCTACTAAGAAAATTACTACAAGAGACATTGCGAGATTTTTATTTTCCTGAATCATGGACCTTGAGTTTTGAAAATCTAAGTCTGACCTTTGGACTCTAGCCAGATGAATTACTGCGAAAACACACAGAAGAATTATTGCTGACAAGTATCCAACTAATTCTGCTCCTACGGCGTCAAACTCTACGACATCTAGAACCCTCAGATATGGGTCCTGAGGAAGGGCCCCCTCCCCATCCGCTACAAAAGCATGGACAGATGCCCAGACGCCATTGGCCCTAGTAACTAGAGTAGCATGGAATGTTAGTGCACCTGCAAGTAATCCAACAGCAGGTGAAGCGATGACTGCACTACCACCTGTTTTGGAGCGAGCATGTACAACGAGTAGCAAGCATAACCAAGGGAGTAGTGAGCCGGTTTCGACTGGGTCCCAAGCCCAATATCCCCCCCAATCTAGAACAGTGTAAGCCCAGAGTCCGCCGAGCCCTATTCCTATCGTTCCAACCACGAAACCGGCCCTAGCCCAATACAGTTGTGATTTATGGATAGCAATCGAGGAGTCTCTCCTGATGATCCCTGCGATGGCTACGCTTGAGGTTGCTATGCATAGAGAGTAGAATGCGAAAACTACAGGAGGGTGGATGACCATTAGATCGGTTTGAAGAAGGGGGTTTAGTCCCGATGCAGAAGTAGAGGTTGTTTCATCGAAGGGTCCGAGCATTAGGGACAATAGGAGGATGAAACCTACCCATGTATGCATTATTCTGACTTCTAGGGGCGTACCTTTCGCCCTAACAGACATAATTCTGGTTACTATTGCCATTAGGGCGGCCCAGAGTAGGAGGGGGCCTGACCTGCTACTCCAGACTGCGGATATTCTGTAGAATAGTGGAAGGTCTTCCCCTCCGAATCTGAAAATCAACTCAAGTGATTTCACATCAGTGACAAAGCAGAATGTCAGTAATAGGAAGGGCGATACTTGTGAAATAAGTGCGAGATCCCTTGAGAGTGGGCTAGATGACTTGCCTCTGCTAGTAGACTGGAGAATTGAGTAAGCTATGCCTGTGACCAATAGTAGCCACCCAATTTGGGAAAGCAATATCTCACCAACCGTAGTACTTTGCCCTACT
>Ga0209036_1000425_pt1 | contig 18349 bp, 17 predicted proteins | sample MarorgKNORR_S2LV_3_FD_188222 | JGI IMG/M metagenome (GOLD analysis project Ga0209036, IMG submission 188222) | Marine microbial communities from the Southern Atlantic Ocean, analyzing organic carbon cycling - DCM_A/KNORR_S2/LV (SPAdes) (version 2) | ecosystem: Environmental > Aquatic > Marine >... | reverse complement strand
GATTCCAAAACAATTAAAAAGTCAATTAAAGTAATCAAAGAATGAAAAAAATATTAAACATAGTATTTGGTTTGATTATAATGATGAACTTGTCGTGTGGCGGTGGTGGTGATGATTCAAACAGTGGCTTTGATAACAATAACAATTCTGATCCCGTTATTCCTGCACCCAAAGCTTCTGTTTTATCAAAACCTGATAATAACTCTGAATGCTTAGAGGTAAATGCTGTAAAGTTTGAATGGAATAGTTCTGATAACACCGACTCGTATACAATTAATGTAAAAAACTTAACCACTAGTGCTGAGATTTCTCAAACTACAACCTCAACAAGCGTTGAAATAACACTTGAAAAATCTTATCCTTACTCCTGGTATGTAGTTTCTAAAAATTCAGGTAATGCTACTGCAAATAGCCAGACTTGGAAATTCTTTTTATCCGGGACACCACTAAATAACCATGCTCCATTTCCTGCTGACATTTTAGCTCCAAAGCCTGGCGCTGTCGTCAGTAAAGGAAGTATTGAACTTTCATGGTCAGTTAGTGATATTGATAGCTCAGACACCCATACTTTCACTGTTTATCTTGACAAAAATGATGCATCAGAAGTCATAACACAAAATATTACCACTACCAAAACCACAGTTAACTTAAGCGATCTTGGGACTTATAAGTGGAGAGTTGAGGCTTCAGATAACCACGGAGCCAAGTCAAATTCCGGAACCTCCACTTTTACCGTTATCGATTAACTTTCTATACAATCAATTAATTTATCAATATCATACCCTGAGTTGAACATACCAAAACTCAATCGAATTCCATTTCCTCTCATTGAACAGATTATTTGATTTTTCAAAAGCTTATCATATAGTTTTTTATCCCCTCCGATATTGAAAATATTTGAGTGTGTCGTTTGATGTTTAATTATTCGTTCAAGTAGACCCAAATCAATAAATCTTTTTTTTGCAATTTCTGAAATAGTATTAATCTTCTTTTCAATTGTATTCATTCCTATCTGAGTCATTTTATCAAGTGAAAATTTTAAACTTCCAAAATTTAAAGTATCGAGATTTCCTGGCTCTAAAAAAGTTAAAAACTGTTCTGAGTTAAATGATTTGAACCTTTTTTTAAAAAACTTTTTTAATCGATCAATATTTAAAAGAATAAATCCATTTCCATACCCACTATAAATCCACTTATAGCCACTAGAGATCAAAACATCAATTCCAGATTGATCAAAATTAATTTTCTTAGTTCCACAATATTGGGTTCCATCAGCGATTATTAGTACTTTGGGGTATATTTTTTTTACTTTAAAAAAAAAATCAGGCTTGATAAATATTCCATTTAAATACTGTACAATAGAAATCACCAATACATCTGGATTCTCTTTTTCAATACTTTGGAGAATATCATCTTCAAAATTGTTTTTAAAATCAAACTTACGATGATCGAAATGGTTTAGTTCGAGAGAACGAACTATCGATGGATAATCATTTTTATAGACAAGAAACTTAAGGTTATTTCTTAATAGATTTAGTAAAGAATTAAACCCAACAGAGAAGCTATGAGTTAGAAATGTTGAGCTTACTCTTGATCCAAAAAAAGAGCTGACCGAACTTCTAACATTTTCAATAAAAACCTCATTGTCAATTCTAAATTCACTACCCATTTCAAGGTACTTTAACTCATGAGACTTTCTCCATTCCAAAAGTTCAGAATAAATTCCACCTGACCTTGCGGTATCTAGATAAGTTTTGTTCTTAATTATTTGGAAATCCATATATGCTATTTTATTTGATTTTTGAGTGATTAAAATATTACATTTGCTAAGTCAAAAATGTTTTCAAAAAATAAAAATAGCGACAAAATCAACCAAGATCAAATTGATCTAATAAAAACTGCTCAAGAAAGAATCAAACAAAAAAAATTCTTATTCTTTCATTTTTCATTAATGTTATTTGGTGTTATTGCTGCTTTGTCTGCAAATATTTTATTTAATTACAAAGAAGGTACTTTATTATTTAATTATCCCTGGTCCTACACAGTTTCGATTACTTGGCTTGGTTTATTTTTGCTTCACTTCTACAATGTGTATGTAACAAATCGTTTTGTAGGGAAAAGTTGGGAGAAAAAACAGATGCAAAAGCTGATTTCGATACAAGAACTAAAGATTGCAAAAATTAAAGCTGATTTTGAAAAAGAAGCACGAATTAAAGCTGAGTCAGAACTTTTTAATGAAAAAAACTCAGGAAATTGTATCACGCTTATAGTTGCTGCATCAGAAAATAATGTAATTGGAAACGATAATAAGCTTATTTGGCATCTTTCGGACGATTTAAAACATTTTAAAGAATTAACAAAGGGACATCACGTAATTATGGGAAGAAAAACCTTTGAATCCATGCCAAAAGCCCTTCCAAATCGAACAAATATCGTTATAACAAGAAAAACTGATTATGCAGCCAAAGACTGCATTGTTGTACATTCCATTTTCGAAGCGCTAGAAAAGGCAAGTGAAGATAATCAACCTTTTATCATAGGAGGAGGAGAAATATACAGTCAAAGTATAGATCTTGCTGACAGAATTGAACTTACAAGGGTACATACAAATGTCGATGGCGATGCCTTCTTTCCAGAGATTAATTACAAAATATGGAAAGAGTTAAGTCGAGATGAGAGATTTAAAGACGAAAAGCACCTGTACGACTTCACATTTATTCGTTATGAAAAAAAATAGCAAATGAAAGCATATATATTCCCAGGGCAAGGATCTCAGCACACCGGAATGGGATATGATTTATACAAGGAATATGATTTTTTGAAAGACTTTTTTAGTGTATCTAACGATATACTTGGATTCAATATATCTCAGTTAATGTTTAAGGGAAGTGACGATGATCTTAAACAAACAAAAGTAACTCAACCAGCAATATTTATTCACTCGGTTGCAATGATCAAAGCATTAGGAAAATCATTTAACCCACAAATGGTAGCAGGACACTCTTTAGGGGAATTTTCGGCTCTAGTAGCTTGCGGAGTTTTAAGTTTTGAGCAAGGTCTAGATCTAGTTTCTAAAAGAGCTATTGCTATGCAAGAAGCATGTGAAAATACAAATGGAACAATGGCTGCAATAATTGGTCTTGAAAATAAAGTTATCGAACAAACATGTGAAAGTATCTCTGGAACTGTTATTCCTGCAAATTATAATTGTCCCGGTCAGGTTGTAATTTCTGGAGAGACTAAATCCGTTGCAGATTGTTGTGAAAGATTAAAAGACAAAGGGGCAAGAAGAGCAATAACTCTTCCAGTAAGTGGGGCATTTCACTCGGTATTAATGGAGAGCGCAAAAGAAAAATTAAACGAAGTAATTAACCAAATTGATTTTAATGAGCCCATATGTCCAATTTACCAAAATGTAAGTGGTAATTTTGAAACGAAAGCTGAAAAAATAAAGTTAAACTTGATATCCCAGATGACATCTCCTGTTAAGTGGACTCAAAGTGTAAAAAATATGATCAAAGATGGTGCAAATGAATTTTCAGAAATTGGCCCTGGAAATGTACTTCAAGGTTTGGTTAAAAAAATTGATAGGGAGGTTTTAACAAATAAGCCTTTACTTTAGAAAGCTTTTTATTTTTTCGCATATAAAATTTATCTGATCATCCTCCAGCTCAGAATGCATGGGTAGTGAGATAACTTGATCGCAAAGTAGGATAGTGTTTGGAAAATCGTCATCCTTATAGTTTTTACTAAAGTATGCACTTTGTTTGTGTAAAGGAATTGGGTAATATATGCCATGAGGAATTTGTAAATCTGATAAATGTTTTGCCAAATCGTCCCTTTTATTATTAAGAATCCTTATTGTATATTGATGAAAAACATGACAATGACAATTGTCACAAATCTCCAGGCAACCGTTTGCAAACTTTGGAGTTATTATCTCATCTAGACCTTGTAAGGATTCTGTATATTTTTTTGCCGCGTTTTGACGTGATTTATTGTAAGAATTTAAGTGTGGTAATTTAGCATCTAATACTGCAGCCTGAACTGAATCTAGTCTGGAATTGACACCCACAACATCATGATGATATCTCTTATACATACCATGATTAACAATTCCTCTAATCTTGTGAGCTAGATCATCATTATTTGTAAATAACGCTCCGCCATCACCAAAACAACCTAAATTTTTTGATGGAAAAAAAGATGTTGCCCCGATATCTCCAATTGTTCCTGTTTTCATGGTTAGACCTGATTTGAACTTGTATGAAGCACCTATTGCCTGAGCATTATCCTCAATAACAAATAGTTTGTGTTTTTTAGCAATAGACATAATTTTTTCCATGTTCGCAGGCTGACCGAACAAGTGAACAGGAACGATAGCTTTGGTTCTATTGTTTATGACCTTTTCCAACTTATCACAATCTATATTGAATGTTTCTAATTCAACATCGACTAAAACAGGAGTCAGTCTAAGTAAAGCTATTACCTCCACTGTGGCTGCAAACGTAAAATTTGTAGTGATTACTTCGTCTCCAGGCATTAAATTTAATCCCATCATTGCTATCTGTAATGCATCAGTTCCGTTAGCGCAAGGTATTACATGTTTGATGTTTAGATACTCCTCCAACTTTTTTTGAAAGCTTTTAACTTTAGGACCATTAATAAATGTCGCATCATCCATGACATTCAGAACAGCATTATCTACTTCGCCCTTTATCTTTTTGTATTGGCTTTGTAAATCTACCATTTGAATTTTTTTCATAAAAAATTTTTGTTTAAAAATAGTAAAATGTTAATGTTTAATATTAAATATATTTACAAAAAGATTCTTTAATTGATAAAATGAGTTTAATTTATAATTTTTTAATCAGTCTTACAGAAAGTATTCTGTTAGCTCTTTCTTTCTATAATAAGAACATCAAAAAGTTTATTAAAACAAGAGGAAGAACTTTACGTTTTTTAAAAGATAATATTAAATCAACTGATAGTTACATATGGATACATGTAGCATCGCTTGGGGAATATGAACAATCTGTACCAATAATAAAAGAAATAAAAAAATCTAACTCTAAATGTAAACTGATTTTATCTTTTTTTTCGAACTCAGGTTATGATGTAAAAAAGGATAATTCAATTTGTGATTATACTATTTTATTACCACTTGACACCAAAAAAAATGCAAAAGCTTTTTTAGAAATCATCAATCCAAAAATGGTGTTTTTTGTTAAATATGAATTTTGGCCCAATTATCTAAAATATTTGGAAGAAAGAAAAATACAGACTTTCCTAATAGTTGGGGTTTTTCGAAGTAACCATTGGTTTTTTAAATACTATGGTAAGTGGTTTAGAAAGAGACTAAAAGCTTTTTCCCATTTTTTTGTTATTGATGAAAATTCAGTGAACATCTTGAAAGAAAATGGATTTAAAAACTCCTCCGTTATAGGAGATTCTAGATTTGAGAGAGTTATGGATATTAAAAAAAGTATGAACAAAGTAAAATATATTGAACAGTTTATAAGGTCTAGAATTTGTATTGTAGCTGGAAGCACTTGGAGAGAGGATGAAAAGTTGTTTATAAACTTTATTAATAATAAGGATTTTGATAATATTTGCTTTATAATGGTTCCTCACCAAATTCATTTTAAATCAATTGAATCCATGAAGAATTCTATTAAGGCTAAATCTTCAATCATGTCTAAGCACCCACATGTTGAAGGCGAAAAAACAAAAGTAATGATAGTTGATTCAATCGGAGTGCTTGCGAAGATTTACAGCTATGCTGACATTGCTTATGTTGGTGGTGGTATGGGAACCACCGGTTTGCATAACACTTTGGAACCAGCCGTTTTCAAAATTCCTGTAATAATTGGAAAAAATTATGACAAATTTGATGAGGTTAAAAAACTGATTAATTTAGGAGGCGTAATTAGTGTTGATAGTCAAAAGTCATTCGATAAAAATTTGATTGAACTAATCAATTCAAAAGACAAAAGATCGGAAATTGGAGAAATTAATTATAACTTCATAAAAAATAATTTAGGTGCCTCCAAAAAAGTTCTTGAATCAATAAAAAAAATAAAATGAAAAAAATCTCAATTTTAATGTTTTTACTATTTTCTTTTGTTAGCATGAATGGTCAAAAGTTAGTAGGCGCTTGGGAAAGAATATATACTTCCGAAAATGGACAAGAGTTAAAAAGTATTGTAATATTTTCTGAAAATTACCAAACAATTAGCACTTACGAACTCAGTTCTGGTAAATTTATAAGTTCAAATGGTGGTTCATGGAATTTGAAGGGAAATCTAATGTCTGAGACAGTAGAATTTGATACTGAAAATAATGAACGGGTTGGAGATAAAATTGAATTCGAAATCGAACTAAAAGAAAATGAATTATCGATAGTTGATAGTGATATGATTTTCAAAAGAATTGATACTGGAAAACCTGGAAAGTTACAAGGAGCTTGGTTAATGTCTGGTAGAGTTCGTGATGGAAAAAAACAACTCAGAGATGTTAACAGGCCTAGAAAGACTATGAAAATTTTATCTGGAACAAGATTTCAATGGATTGCATACAATACTGAAACCAAACAATTTATGGGTACAGGAGGCGGTACATATACAACAATTAATGGAGAGTATATGGAAAGTATAGATTTTTTTTCTAGAGACGATTCAAAAGCTGGAATAGAATTGAAATTTGATTATGATATAATCGATAACGAATGGAATCATCAAGGTTTTAGTTCTAAGGGAGACCCATTACATGAGATTTGGATAAAAAGAAATTAAAGAGGAAGAGATATTTTAAACTTTTCTGGATATTAATTATCAACCATCTAATCTCTATCAATCGATTCAATTTTGTTCATAAAAAACAAAAAACCTTTACTGATGTAAAGGTTTTCTTGTGCGGGTGAAGGGACTCGAACCCCCATGCCGTGAAGCACTAGATCCTAAGTCTAGCGTGTCTACCAATTTCACCACACCCGCAAATGGAAAGCAAATATAAGTAACATATATTTAATAAACCTATGTTTTTTATGGGATGAGAAATCAATAATTACTTAAATTTGTATAATAAAATTGATGGATTTTAAGGGATACATAGAGAATAATCAAGAAAGATTCATAAGCGAATTATTTGAATTACTAAGAATCCCTTCAATAAGCGCCAATAGTAATCACGACAAAGATACCAGGGCTGCAGCAGAGTTATTGATTTCTCATTTTCAAAATCTTGGCCTTGATGAATGTGAAATTTGTGAAACAAAAGGCCATCCAATCGTTTACGGAGAAAAAATAATTAATAAAAACTTACCAACTGTACTAGTTTATGGGCATTATGACGTTCAACCTGTGGATCCAATCGAACTGTGGGATCAGGATCCATTTAAACCATACATAAAAAAAACGTTGATTCATCCTGAAGGAGCTATTTTTTCAAGAGGAGCTTGCGATGATAAAGGTCAGATGTTTATGCATTTGAAAGCTCTAGAAACAGTGATGACTCAGGATCAAATGCCGTGTAATGTAAAATTCATGATTGAAGGAGAGGAGGAAGTTGGAAGTGATAATCTTGAAATATTTGTAAAAGAAAATAAATCAAAGCTTTCAAACGATATAGTGTTGGTTTCTGACACTGGAATGATTGACAAAAATACTCCCTCAATAACTACAGGTTTGAGAGGGTTAAGTTATATGGAAATTGAATTAACAGGACCAAACAGAGATTTGCATTCAGGACATTATGGTGGAACTGTGGCAAACCCTATTAATATGATTTCCAAAATAATTTCTTCTTTACATAATTCTAAAAATCAAATTACCATTCCAGGTTTTTATGATGATGTAGTAGAAATCTCTGAATCTGAAAGATCAGAAAGTCGTAAAATTCCTTTTGATCTAAAGGATTTCAAAAAGTCCATAAAAATTAATTCCGTTCATGGTGAAGATGGGTTCTCAACAACTGAAAGACAATCAATTAGACCAGCATTGGATGTAAATGGTATTTGGGGAGGATATAGCGGGGAAGGAGCAAAAACTGTACTACCCAGCAAAGCTTATGCTAAAATTTCCATGAGATTAGTTCCTAATCAAAATTGGAAAAAAATTAGCTCTTTGTTTTCTGATCATATAAATAATATCTGTCCAAAGGGAGTGACCGTAAAAATTAAAGAACATCACGGCGGACAACCTTACATAGCTCCAACAAATACAGTAGGATTTAGAGCAGCAAGCAAAGCTTATGAAGAGGTTTTCAATAAGTTGCCTTTTGCAACAAAGGACGGAGGAAGTATCCCAATAATTGCTCTTTTTGAAAAAGAATTAAATAGTAAAACGATTCTGATGGGTTTTGGATTAGATAGTGATGCGATACACTCACCAAACGAGCATTATGGGATATCGAATTTTTTGATGGGTATTGAAACAATTTCAAGATTTTATTATCATTTTACTGATCTTTCAACGAACCCTCAAATCCATTAATTACAAATAAATCCGACGAAATCCCATCGGCTAAAAATCTACCCTCAATTGTTGTTGTTACAATGTTATTTTCTTTCCTTAGATAATTTAAATCAAAATATTTTCGAGATTTCTCCACAAAAAATTCTTTATATTTTTCACCAAATTCTACCTCTAAGTATTTAAGAGATACTCCCCACACGGTTCTTAAACCTGTCATTATATACTCGTTATACTTATCTATAATTGATAAGTATTCACTTTGAAAAAAATCCTGTCCGTTATTAATAGCATTGATATATTTAGTATTGTTAGACAGGTTCCATGTTCGTTTTTCACCATCAAAACTGTGAGCAGATGGACCTACTCCAACATATTTTTTTCTCAACCAATATCCAGAATTATTCTTTGAAAAAAAACCTTTTTTTGCATAGCTAGATAGCTCATAATTAATATAATCTTTTTCTGAGAAAATTTTATTTGTAAAATAATACTGATCATAAACCACATCATCATCTAATTTTTCTATTATATTATTATCAGTATATTTTTTTAGAATTGTTTTGGGCTCTAATGTCAAAGCGTAAGCAGTATAATGATTCAAATCAAATTTTAACGAAATATCCATATTGGATTTCCATGATTTCATATCTGACTCAGGCACTCCATAAATTAAATCAATCGAAATATTGTTAAAGAACTTTAAAGATAACTCAACTGATTTCTGAGCTTGAATAGAATTATGTATTCTCTTCATCATAATAAGTTCCTTTTCTATGAAAGATTGTACTCCAATACTGAGCCTGTTTATTTTTGTGTCTGCAATTTTAGCTAATTTATTTTCTGTTATGTCATCAGGGTTGGTTTCCAAAGTAATTTCTACATAATCTGAAACATTATAGTTTTTAAAAATTTTTGATATAATTTGATTAATTTCTTGAATACTCAAAATTGACGGAGTTCCTCCTCCAAAGTATATGGTTTCAATTGTTTCTTCATAATCTATAGACTTTAAAACAACTTCTTTAATTATACTTTGAATCATAGCATCCTTAGACCTGAGTGAGGTAGAAAAGTGAAAATTACAATATGAACATGCTTGCTTGCAAAAAGGTATATGTATATAAATCCCTGCCAAATAAATTATTTAACCCTATTTGGGTTTTGTTTAATAAACGAACCCCAACCATTATATTTACTTTCAAAATTATTTTTATCAGAGTTATAAAAATGACACACTGCCGCAGCTAATCCATCTGTTGAGTCCAAATTTTTAGGCAACTCCCTAATGGATAATAATTGTTGCAACATTTTTGCAACTTGTTCTTTTGAAGCATTTCCATTTCCAGTTATTGCCATTTTAATTTTTTTTGGGGAGTATTCAGTAATACTAATTTCTCTGGATAAACCTGCTGCCATTGCAACACCTTGAGCTCTCCCCAATTTTAACATAGATTGTACATTTTTCCCAAAAAAAGGTGCCTCAATCGCAATTTCATCGGGACTGTATTGTTCGATAAGTTCAATGGTCCGATCAAAAATGTACTTCAATCTTAAATAATGGTCTTTGTGTTTTTTTAAAATTAACTCATTCAACTGTATCAATTCCATTTTATTATTTTCTATCTTAATTAATCCAAAACCCATAATCGTAGTACCTGGGTCAATTCCTAAAATTATTTTCTCTTTCTTCATTTTTAACTATTAATTTGTTTTTAAAATTAAGGGAAGTTCAAATTTTGAATCAACTTCAACACCTAAACTAGTTTTTATTGCGGGAAGAACAGTAGGTAGTTTAGTTATTGCTGAGTCTAAAATTAATTCTATTGATGGTATTTGGTTTTTTATGAGCTTATTAATTTTTTTATCGAGTAGAGATATTTCCCCTTTTTTATTAACTAGAATATAAAGTTTAATTGTATCGTTTAAACTCTCAAAAACTGAAACTGATTCAAAATCAAAGGTATCTAATATTAATTCTGATAGTTTGTTTTTAAAACAGTTGAATCTCTCTGAATTCAACTTGAATTGATCACAATAGTTAATAGATGGAAATTCGTCATTATTTTTCCAGCTTATTTGATCGTTTGAGATTATTATTTTGCTTTTACTAATACTTGTGTCACAGCCAACGAATAGAAATAAAATAGTGATGCAAATAAACAACCTCATAAAAGTTGAATTTACAAAAAATTCACTTTTATATTTTGTAATTTTGTGATAATTGATGGATATTTTCTTTGTAATTATCGGAATAATTCTATGTTTTGTAGGAATTATTGGTAGTTTTATTCCTCTAATTCCTGGTCCAATCACTAGTTTTTCGGGCCTTCTATTTTTGCACCTAACTACCTTTGTCCCATTTGATTTTTATTTTATTATCGGATGTTTCACGATAGCTATTTCGGTATTTATTTTGGATTTAATTATACCTATAATAGGATTAAAAAAGCTTGGCGGAACAAAAAAGGGATTGATAGGTGCTACAATAGGTCTTTTACTAGGATTTTTTATAGGGCCAATTGGACTGATTTCAGGTCCATTCATTGGGGCACTTTCAGGTGAACTTTTAAACAACAATGGGATAAAAAAATCTATAAAAGCTTCATTAGGGACACTAATAGGTTTTTTGGCGGGAGTAGCAATGAAGTTTTTGGTGTCTTTTGTTTTTACAATACTTTTCTTTAAGATATTACTAACTAGTGGAGGGTATTTTTAAATCAATAATAAGTCGATCGATTATCCTCAATTTCTGCAATTTCTTTTAAAGCTACGTATAATGAATTTGTAGACATTGGTCTCTTAGATTGAAGTAATTGATTTTTGTAAGGCTCGTAACTTTCAATTCCCTTTGATATTTCCTTTTTTATAACTTTAATTTTGTAGACACCGTTTTCACCAACTATAAAGTCAGACACTTCGTTTTCTGCTAGACCAAAAGCATACCCAACAACAAGAGGTTCAATACCAGCGTTCGTTACTGTAGCACTTTTTTGGTTCAGTGCTAAAGCCTTATTTATCTCTATTTCGTTGTAACTTGCTAAATCTTCAAAGGATTTAATTTCAGCGTTTTCTTTGATAATCATTTTTGCTTTTTGCAAATTTCTAACCTTAGGAACCGCAGTAAACTTAACATCTTCAATTGTAGCTAGCCCTTCATTTTTCATGCCAGTTACTTTAGCAATGATGTACCCTCCAGCAGACAGGTCAAACCGTTTGTAAGAATCAATTTTAGTTTCTTCTGAAAATAACCATTGAATTAATCTTCTTTGATTTGGGAGACCAGGAAGGTTCTCATCAAGAACTTTTATCGAGTTCACAGTCTTAACATCATACTCATTTTCTTCGGAAAGTGTGTCAAAGTCAGCTCCTTTTGATAAACCTATTTCAAATTTAGTAGCGGAATTAAAAACTTTGTCACTAGTTCTTTCTGAAGGTAAATTTTTAATTGCTATTGAAGCTAACAAAACAAGATCTTCTTTTGCAACAACATTAATGACATGAAAACCAAAATCAGTTTCAACCATTCCAATTGTTCCTACTCTTTTTGAAAAAATGAAGTCATTGAAAGGTTTGACCATTGCACCGTCTTGAACAAACCCAAGATCCCCACCAACAGATTTTGATGGTCCATCAGAATATTCAGAGGCAAAAGAGGAAAATGAACTCGGATTCTTTTTTACTAGACCTAGAATTCGAATTGCTTCGTTTTTTGCTTCATTTTTTGATCGTGAAATTTGTGGTGAAGCACTTTGAGAACCTTGATAGGCAATTAAAATATGACTGGCCCTTACATTTCCTCCGTTTTTCCTATCAAGCATTCTGGATATTTTGAAATAATCTCCGTCAATGTATGGACCATATGTTTGATTAATGTCCAGATTGAAAAGAATATTTGCATCATCCAAAGGAAGATTACCCTTGGGAACATAAATTGAATCAAATGGAATCTCTGAATTATCATTTATAAATTCAGTTAAGTTTTTAGAACTACTTAAACTTGGAATTATTTCCTCTTGTTTGGAAACAGAATTAAACTCTTTCTTTTCTTTTAACAAATTTTCTAAAACACTTCTCGTATCAGTCTCATCTTGATTAGTGGGTTTTTCATCAAAAAGAACATATTTAATATTTCTCGAGGATTCTATTTGGTAATCAGATTGGTTTTCGTTAATATACTTTTCAATTTCAGACTTCTTTAATTTTACTAAACTATCTTCGATTGAAGAATATGGAATTTGAATATATTCGATATCAACCTTATCGTTTTGGGTAAAATATTCAAATTGAGCATCTTTAAATGAAAAATTTATTCCTGATTTGATTAAATCAAAATAAATTTTTTCATTTGACTGGTTTTCAAAAATTAATTCTTGATTTTTCCATTGTTCATAAGCTACAGTATTTGTTGTTTTTAATTCAATAACAAAGTCAATGAATTTATTTACATCAAAGTTCCCAATATCATTTAAAAATCTAGGATCAGAGCTAAATGATGGATTTTCTGAAATTAAACTTTCTAAATGATCTTTGCCAGAACTAATTCCACTTAATTTGAATTGATCACTCAGTACTAGGCTTCTTACCTTTTGATCCCAAACTGAATTTACTGCGTTAAGACCAGAAAGATTGTAATTTGTTTGTAAAAAATCCACTTGATCCCTAAAATCTTCAATGGAAAGATCCTCACCGTTGACTACACCAACAGGAGATTGTGCTACATAACCTTTACCATCAAATACACCCGAAATTACAAAAGCAAATAAAGCCATTCCTATGACAGTAATCAATACTACAGAATTCTTTCTTAAACTACCTAGAATTGCCATGTTAAAATTTTTGAAAAACGAAAATACAATATAGATTTCAATAAAAAAAAGGTAATAGTCTAATTTCTAATATTTAAAGACAATGTTTCAATTTTAGTTTCAGTGACCTCTTTAACTTCAAATTTCAAAGATTTTATCATTAAGATTTCTCCTTTTTTTGGGATTTCCTGTGTGTTGTGTACAATATACCCTCCCAAAGTTTCATATTCTTCACTTTCAGGTATTTCCAAGTTATATTTATTATTTAAGTAATCAACTTCCAACCTTGCTGATAATAAAAAGTTTTTTGAATCAATTTGTATTTCGGTAAATTCTGTAACATCATGTTCATCCTCTATTTCTCCAAACAACTCTTCAATCACATCTTCAATTGTGATTATTCCGGAGGTTCCTCCATATTCATCAATAACTACAGCTATTCCTATTCTCTTTTTGGTTAATATGTTCAGAATATCATTTATTAACATTGTTTCAGGGATAAACTCAACATTTCTGATTATTGATTTAATATTTTTTGGTTTACTAAACATATCATATAAACTGACATATCCTAAAATATGATCTATATTTTCTCTGTGGATCAATACTTTTGATAAACCATTAGAAATAAATTTTTGATTAATTTCAGATCTACTGGTGTATCTATCAACTGAGATTAATTCTGCTCTTGGAACCATGACCTCTCTTGCTCTAACACTAGAAAAACCCAAAGCATTTTGAAAGATTTGTATTTCAGTTTTTTTTTCTTGATCATCTAAATCATTAGATAATTCTTCATTAATGTAATCCCCAAGTTCATCTTTACTAAAGACAGCACTTAGTTCGTATTGTTTGGTTTTCGTGTATTTATTTAAAACTCTACTGGAAATTCGATCTAAAACAGAAGATATCGGTCCAAATATCAGATAAAAGAAATAGGCAGGAATTGATAAATATTTAAATAATCTGTTTGAATATATATGGAAGAAAACTTTTGGTAAAAATTCGGCAGTTACCAATATGACGAACGTAGAAATTAAAGTTTGATAAATTATGTGTTTAAATTCAACAGGAAAAGACTGATCCAGCTCAGGAAATAAATAACTTAAAATTAATTTCCCAGAAAAAAGGCCATAAATCACCAATGCAAAATTGTTACCTATGAGCATTGTAGCAATAAATTTAGACGGAGACTTTTTAATTTTAATTAAGAGAGTTGAAAAAACACTTTTTTGTTTTTTTTCAATTTCTAAAAAAATTTTATTTGTAGATACAAAAGCGATTTCCATTCCTGAAAAAAATGCTGAAAAAAAAATCGCTGTAATAATGATAATTAAATCGATTTGCACTATTTATTATTTCTTTTTTCAAATTTTTTTCTAAAATATCTTCTAAAAAAAAACATGAATAGTGAAACAATAGCAAAAATTAATAGAATATTTTTTCTTTGGGTATCGTCATCGGAACCAAAAAAGTATTCATAACTAGAAATAAAAAAAATAACTAGGTATACTTTTTCAAATATTTTTCTAATTTTCACTTTCTTCTACAGTTAAGTTACCATCAAGTTTACCCGTGTTAAAAATTGTAAACTGTCTGTTTGCATCAAGTCTTTTAGCTTTTATATCATAGTCATCATTTTTAAAAGTAAAATTATGTTCTGTAAAAAGCCATTCTTGCTCAGGATCCCAAAATAACTGAGATGTTTTTAGGACTGAGCCATCACTCAGTTCAATAAGAACGTTTCCAATCAAATCAACAATATTGGTTTTATTATAAGTAACAGCATAGTTGGAGCTTACAAAAGTTTCGTTTTTATTAGCATCAAAAAAAGTGATTTTGACCCCATTTGGAAACTCAGAGAAAGGAAATTTTAAATTGGTGAAATCTTTGTTTAATGGTGATTTTAAAATTGCTTTTACTTTTGCTGAATCAGTATATACAAGATTAATATTCTCAGCTATTCCAACTGGCAAATCATTAATGTTATTAATTTCTTTTATTTCGACAAAGTCGTTGTTGCATGAGACAACAAACAAAGTAAAAAATGAAAGTAGAATTTTATTCATTATTGCAAATTAGGAACGGAAATACTTTTCCCAATCCAACATCCAATGGATATATTTTCACCTGCTCTTCCTTCTGTAAAAATATCTGTTTTGGATGGGGCTCTGCCTTCATAACTTACAGCAGTTCTGTTTGCAGTTTTTCTAATAGATGCATCGACTGATGCGGCTCTTCTGGCTTCTTTGGCAGCAAGCCAATATACAGCTCTTTTATCAAACTGAGAGTTTCCGCAATTATTTGCGCTAGAAGCATATAAATTCGCTATTAATAAATAAGCACTCCCAAGAGATGGTTGAAATTTTAGAGCTCTATTGGCATAATTTCTTGATTGACTAAACTGATTGGATTTTTTGAACTTTAAAGCAATTTTGTACAAAGTTTTTGCTTTTTTCAAATTATCAGTTTCAAGCTCAATTGATTCATTATAAAATTTGATAGCAGTTTGGCTGTCACCTTTCTTGTCATTCAACAATCCTAAATAGTACGCTGAGTTGGCAGAGGGATTTAAGTCATGTAATGCCTCAACTAGCTCAACAAAAAGAGGATCGTCCGAACATTCTTTACTATCCATCCTACTAGCTGCTCTGTTTAGCCAAACCGGATCACTTTTAAAATTATCAAAACTTTTTCTATAGAGTGGTATTAAGTTTTCACATGTAGATTCTTTGGCAATGATCGCATTAAGATTATTTAAGTAAGTTGAACAGGCTATCATATTTACCTCGTAGACTCTTTTATTTTTAGTTTCTCTGTTGGACAATGGGTCATCGTTTGCAACTTTATTTAATAGTAAATCTAGCTTCTTTGTGTAAGAATTCATTTCAAACTCAAATTTTTCAACAAGTTCTTCATATTTATTAAAAAGTTCCTCCAAAGAAACATCGGAACCTTCTTCTTTATAAAGATTAAAATAAACCTTAAAATAATTGTATAAACCCTTAGGAGACGTAAAACTATTTTTATCTTTCTTGAATGCCTGATCAAATACTTCATAAACCTCACGATTTTTAGCAAGTTTGTAATCTACCAAAGATTGTCCCTTGACAGCTAAAATCTTTCCAACTTGACTTCTACCAGATTTAGTCTTTGGAAAATATTTAAGCCACTCATCATATAGGCTTATAAGGTCAGATTGAAATTTTACTTTTTTATCACCTTCATTTTTTTTGATAAAATCTTTTAAAATTCTTTCTCCATAAATATAAATTGCTGAATTTAAATCAGGACATTCGCTTTTCACTGAAATCCAAGGTTCATAAGCTGAGTCATAATTTTTTACCTTGGCATACTCGGCGAAAATTGAGAGATTTGACATACAGTCATTAACGGTATTAGAATGGGCCTTAGAACTAATTGTAATTAAAGCCAAAAAGATAATAAGTGCATTTTTCATATCAAATAAAAATATTCAAGTCGATAAAAATATTAATTATACTTGTTTTTTACAAACCACTTGTCGTTCAAAGTAAGACCCAGGCGAAAACTTGAAAAATTTTCTTTTACCAAACCAGCATTTTTTGTTCCTCTGCTTCCGAATTCATAACCAATATTGACATTTTGAAAACCTAGGAAAGGGAACCCAATACCCAAATTGATCCCATATTCGTCAATAGGCTGGTTTTGTACGATCAAGCCTGTTTTTTCAAACCTTAAGCCAAATCTGTAAACAATTCTACTCAAATAACTTGTAAATGAATCATAGTCAGGTATGTAAAACCCTCCAAATGACAGTTTTGAACCTTCTTGATATTCTACGTTTTGTAAATTCAAAAGTTTGTTTTCGTAAGCACCAGCACTGGATCTGGTATAATCAATCCCAACAAACCATTTTGTATCTTTTCCAATACCAAAACCTATTGTATTTATTGAGGGTAGGTTAATAATTGTTTCTTCTAAATTTAATGCTACCAAATCAATATCTTGGCTGTCTCCTCCCAAACTATTATTTACAGAGTTCGTTGACAAAACTTGGGTGTTTTTGGAGGACAATTCTGATTTAGGCTTAAAAATATAGCTAGCATGCAAAGTCAAGTCATCTGAAAAAATCTTTTCTCTGAACAAAAATGAATAATTGTAATTTATACCACTTAGAGATGAATTACTGACTAATTTTGTGTACAAATTAATTTCATCTAAATATCTGGAGTTAGAATGTTCTAAATTTCCAAATTCATAATTTGCGGAAAAACCGAGTCTTAATTTTTTAAAAATTTTGAAACCAAAAGTCAAAAACGCAGTATTTACACCTCCATTTCCCTCATATCTATTAACTTGCTTGGGGTTAGTTGAATTATCCGTGCTTTGAAGAAGATATCCAACTGAAGATTTTGGCATAATACCAAACCCGAATGCTAATTTTTTTGTAGGTATTGCAACAGCAAGATAATTCATATTAGCAGTAGTTGCTTTTTCATTTGAATTATCAGAAATCAAATTAAAATTGTTATAGTCAACACCAACTGAGTAATTAACATATTTAAGCTCTGAGAAAGCTGCAGGGTTTGTAAGATTAAGATGTACGCTGTCGCTGTATATATTAAGTCCTCCCATTGATCGATTTTCAATAGTACCCTTAAAGGTGTTATCTCCAACTCCAAAAAATGAGTATGGTGACAAACTTCCAGATTGTGAAAAAAGCAAGGAAGTCGAAAAAATTAGTACAATAGTATTGAAATATATTTTCATCGTTTTTTATTCAACTCCAACAATAGATTAAGACCGGATAGAAGAAAATTTGAATCCGCTAATATGCCATTTTTTATATGATTAAACAAAAATTTTGAGTCTCCTCCTGTTAAAATTATCATAATTTTTTTAAACTTATTTTTATATAGATTACTGATGTAGTTAATCTCCCCCAATGTCCCATTGATCACACCAGATATTATGGAACTGTTGGTTGATGATCCAATAAACGAATCTATTTTGATTTTTTCTGCTAAAGGTAAATTATGAGTTTGATTATTGAGAGCTTTGAACCTCATACTTAAACCTGGTGATATA
>Ga0209036_1000423_pt1 | contig 18394 bp, 18 predicted proteins | sample MarorgKNORR_S2LV_3_FD_188222 | JGI IMG/M metagenome (GOLD analysis project Ga0209036, IMG submission 188222) | Marine microbial communities from the Southern Atlantic Ocean, analyzing organic carbon cycling - DCM_A/KNORR_S2/LV (SPAdes) (version 2) | ecosystem: Environmental > Aquatic > Marine >... | reverse complement strand
CCTTCGATCCGAATTATTCAATTAGTTGCAATATTATTAATAATTTTTCAAGAAATGGTATATGTTTTAACTATACATATACTCGCATATTCTCTTTTCCCTAGATTAAATTCAAATATTCCTGATCCTCCAAAAATAATTAATGGATTTGTTGATTTAGGTCTTTAATATAATATTAAATAATGCAGATATCGTATTTAGGGATAAAGTTATTTGGAAGTAATGGTAATCAAAAATTATTTTCTGAAAGGGTAGATCTTCTTAAAAAAGAAATTAATAATTTTATTTTCTATCTTGTGATTGCGGGAACAGAAACATCTCAAATTCAAGGTATATCCGCAGCAGGAATTAATTCAAAAGCCAGAAAGAGAACCGCCTTAGCAGATGCGGAGTTTCTTCTTTTTGGGGCCTCAATAGATCATAAATATAAATTACCCTTTTTAAATGCAGGAGTAACTCCTGCATTAATAAGCTATGTATGTAGGAAACTTATATGCGCAAGTCCAATAGTTGTTCCTATAGGAATAAAAGAAAAACCTTACTTTAGTCATTTAATTGTGGAGAATTATTTAGTAGGCCCAGCTAAATGTTTGACTACTGGAAAATCTATGAATAAAGAGAGAGTTTTGAGTCTTTACAAAAAAGGACTAGAAATTGGAAAATCTACGAAACAACCCATATTTATTTCAGAATCTGTACCAGGAGGAACTACAACTGCTCAGGCAGTAATGGAAGCTTTTGGCTTAAATGTAAATAATTTAATAGGGAGCAGTTTGATTAATGCTCCTAGGAACTTAAAAACAAAAGTAATTAAAGCTGGTCTTTTAAAAGCAAATTTAAAAAATAATTTTGACTCTTTAGATGTTATTTCTTCAGTCGGAGATCCATTTCAAGCCTTCTCTATGGGATTATTGATTGGAGCAAGATTAGCTAAGCAATCTGTTGTATTATCTGGAGGTAGCCAAATGTTAGCTGTAATTTTACTTGCGTTGGAATTTATTGATTCTAAAGAAAAACAGGAATTTGTTGATTTCGTTTTTATAGCTACTACTGGATGGTTGGTTAAAGATAATTCATTGGGTGATTTATTAGATTTAATAACTGAAAAACACAATGTAAACTTATTAGGATTTGCAAGCCCTCTGAATTTTAAATCATCTACATTTAAAGAATTGACTGATTATGAAATAGGTTATGTAAAAGAAGGGGTTGGTGCTGGTGGGATGTCAATTCTTGCTTTTCTTAAGGGTTTTAGTAATGAAGAAATAGTTTCAAGGTGTCAAATTAATATTGAAAGAATGAAGGAGTTAGGTCAAATTTCCTTAAATAAGGATTGTTAAATGCCTAAAAAATATCCTACAAGAAGGCAATTCATTAATTACGGAAAACTATCTCTCCTTTTCTTTTTAAATTCATGTAGTAATTCTTTAAAAAAATTTAAAATTGGTTTTCAAAGTTCGATTTATCCAAAATCTTTAAAAGATACATTACCTGCGATTTGGCAAAAAGAAAATATTAATTTTAGTAAGCTTAAATTAGAAAAAAATAAAATAAAATTATCTAATTCAGACTTTATTTTGGTTAATGATGGATGGCTAAATAGTATTGATTTTACAAGTTTTCAAAACATAAATAATTTATTTTCAAATGATCTATTAGATAATAGATCGCGAGATTTTTTAAAAAGTTTTAAAGAATATCAACGTGATAAATTATTTCCGATAGGTGTAGTTCCATATGCAGTAATTATAAAAAATAATAAAGATCTAATTTATGAAGCTAGTAATTCTTGGGATTTTCTTCTTGATGAGAAGTTGAAAGGAAAAATTATATTCCCTCAAAGTCCGAGAATATTAATTTCAATTTCAAAAAAAATTAGTGTAAAAAATTCACTTAGCAAACTGAAAGAACAAGCAATGTTATTTGAAGATAAAAATTCAATAAATTGGTTAATTAATTCTAATGCATCTGTTGCGATTATCCCCTTTTCACTATGCGAAAAATATCTTAGGGTTGATTCAAGACTTTCGATCGTTTTCCCAAATAAAGGTGTTCCTTTAATGTGGAATTTTCTTCTAACTAAATCAAAAATTAATAATATTGTATTAACTGATTGGATTAAGTCTTTAGATAAAAGGTCTACTATCGATAAGTTAGCTAATCAAGGTTGGTATTTACCTTTTAAAAATAAATACTCTCAGGAAAAATACAATATCAAAATTGAAAAAAATAATTATGGTCCATCTAAAAATTGTTGGGAAAATAGTTGGTCTTTTTCACCTCTAAATAAAGAAGAGCAATTAAGTCTAGAAAAGTTGTGGAATCAATCATTAACCCCATAATCTTTTTTTAGGCTTTTCACTTAATAAGTTGTGAGTTTCTTTTAATAAAGCTGGTATATTTAATTTGCTAGGACATTTTGGAATACATTCATTGCAATCTAAGCAAAAAGAGGCATCTTTTTCTTCCCACCAGTGGCCTGCCCTCCCTATTAAATTATATCTTTCTTTAGCAAATTCTAATTGACCATACCCAATAGATATATTTCTCAAACGAAGTATTTCAGGAATAGGAATTTCACTTGGACATGGTAGGCAAGATCTACATTGCTCACATTTTGAAGACTTTAACTCTTCATTTGCAAAATGTTCGATATTTTCTAATGCACTAATTTCAGAAGATGTAAGTTTTTGACTTGAGTTTATAAGCTTTTTTGCAATATTAAAATCTTCAAATTTTGTAGCTCCTAAAGATAGAGTTGTAATTCCTTTCGATAGTAAAAATCTATAAGCTAGCTCCAGAGGATGGTATGGTGCAGATGCTCTTAATAAAGATTCGCTTGGAGCATATAATCTTCCACCCTTATCAGCAGGGGATATTGCTAATACACCCATTTTCTTTTTTAAAGCTAGTTGGGCAAGGCTTATTTTTGATTGATCTAAAAAATGTAAATGAAGATTGCAAAAACTAAATACTTCACAGTTAATTGCATTTTCAATAAGTTTATAACTGCCATGTGAACTGAACCCAACTTGATCAACCAAGCCTTTTTTAATTACCCATTTTAAAAACTTTCCCCCCTCTCCATTTAGAACCCAATCTAAATGCTCTTCTAAATTTATTCCATGGAACGCAAGATTATTTATTTTCTTTAGCTTTAAATTTTTGAGTGAATTTTCGAAATTCTCTTTTAGATAATTAAAATCTCCTTTAGGTAATACTTTAGTAGTAATTATCCATTCTTTCCTAAATATATTTTCGGAAGCTTCTAATTCCTTTAATGACTCCCCGATTAGTTTTTCAGCGTTACCGTAAGCAGCAGCAGTTTCTAAATGATTAATGCCCGCATCATGAGCACTTTTTATAAGGTAATTCATTTTATCAAGACTCTCTGTCGCTCTCATTGTGCCTAAAGTAAACAAACTTACATCGCACGCTTTCCCAAATGATCTTTTCTTAGAATGAATTATCATCTTTATATGATTAATACCTGCTTAATAACTTTTTAATTTATTTATAGTAGAAAATGTTTTAAAGTAAATCAAAGTTAATAATAGTTTTTCAAATAATCTTTATTTAAAGTTATGTTTACAGGAATAGTTCAGGCAATAGGAAAACTTAAAAAGGGAAACCCCCTCTTAATTATTGAAATTCTAGATCAGCCTTTTGATATGCAAATAGGTGATAGTATTGCAGTTGATGGAATTTGTTTAACAGTAAAAGAGATTTCAAATAATCAATTTAAAGTAGATGTAAGTGAAGAAACTTTAAAAAAGACTACTTTAGGAGAAAAATCTAATATTAACCAAATAGTTAATTTAGAGCCGGCTCTCCGTATCTCGGATCGTCTTGGGGGCCATATAGTTAGTGGCCATATTGATGGTTTGGGAAAAGTTGAAAATATAGAAAAACTTGAAAAATCATGGCTTTTATCAATTAAGTGGCAAAATAAAAACTTTTCCAAATATATCGTCGATAAGGGAAGCATATGTGTCAACGGCATTAGCCTTACAATTGCAAAATCTGAAAATGAAGGGGAAATTTTTACGATTGCAATTATTCCACATACATGGGAAAACACTAATCTCAAAAATTTAGCAATTGGCGATAGTGTAAATCTTGAAGGAGATGCATTAATAAAGTACGTTGAAAAACTACTTAAATTTAATAAGAATATAGATTCAGAAAACTTTCCGCAAGAAATCTCCTCAAATTGGCTTAAAGAGAATGGCTGGAATAAATAATATTCTTAATTTAATGGAGTAAGGGAGATGATTTTAGAATCTTTTTTTAGATCAATTTTATATTCTTGACCTGGCTCTAATCCTAATTTTTTTGTATAGGCATGACCTATCAATAAGTTACCATTGCCATGAACTTTTGTTTTGAATTCTGCTTGCCTCCCTCTTGAAGATCTGTTCCCAGCCCTACCAGCGCCACTATTACTTAACTTGTACCCCTTAGCTTCAATAAGTGCTCTATAAAAACTTTTTCTTAAGACTCTTCCACTAGGACCTACATAGCCGCAGCCTCTTGCTATTTCATCCTCAGATTTATTGCTGAGTAATTTAGATTTTTCTAGAAGTTCTTTTCCTACAAGCATTATATGAGCTTTTTCTTATTATATATTCTTACCAATAATGAGAATTGTGGCAATACAAGTTAATAAAAAATAGATTTTTTGAAGAATAAATTCTCTATTATAAGAGATACAAAATTATAAATAAAATAACCCAAATTCCATCTACGAAATGCCAATATAATTCAACAGCTTCTAATGGGAACATATTTTGATTAGTAATTCTTCCTTCCTTTGGTCTTGTTTGCCAAGAAATAATTAATATCATTAATGTCCCTAAAGTTACATGTAAACCATGAAAGCCAGTTAAGGCATAAAAAGTACTTGCAAATAAATTATCCGTTAGTCCGAACGGCAAATTAAAATATTCAAATAGTTGACATATTAAAAAAGTAATCCCAAGTAGAGCAGTGACTAGTAACCATTTTTGAGTATCAGAATTTTTATTTTTAAGAAGAGCTTTTCCTGCTTTATGAAAAGTCGCGCTACTTACAAGCAATAAAATTGTATTTAATGTAGGTATAGGAAGTTCTAATTCATAAATAGCCCCATCTGGTAAAGGATTAACTGCTTTATATGTGAGGTAGGCAGCAAAGAAGCCAGCAAAAGTCATCCCATCTGCTATTAAAAAAGTTATTAATCCAAACATCCTAAAGTCTTCATGATGTTCACTCGCCTCACTATCATTTTTTTTAATTTCTTTTGAACTGTCTAGGGTTGTCATGGTGTTTCTTGATTAATTTTCTTGAGAAATTGGTTTGCCATAACCATAAGGTTCTTCAACTAAAGGTGCTTCGCCTTCCCAATTTTCAACAGGTGGGGGAGAGGATGTTAACCATTCAGGAGTTAAAGCATTCCAAGGATTATCCCCAGAATCCTTCCCATTTTTAATACTTAAGAATATATTTACTAAGAATGGGATAGTACTTATAGCCATTAAGAGAGCTCCTAGGCTACTAATCTGATTAACAAATTGAAATTGTGGATCGTATTCCGCAACTCTTCTAGGCATTCCATTAAGACCAAGCCAATGTTGAGGAGCGAAGCATAAATTAAAGCCAATAAAAGTTATGGCAAAATGTAGTATCCCCAGTTTTTCGCTCATTAACTTACCGGTTACCTTTGGGAACCAATGATATATAGATGAGAAGATAATAAAAACAGTCCCTCCATAAACTATGTAATGGAAGTGAGCAACAACGAAATATGTATCATGCACGTGAATATCAAAAGGTACCTGAGCAAGAGCAACTCCTGTAATACCGCCAAATACAAAATTTATAATAAATCCACATGAGAATAACATTGCACTATTGATAGATATTTTCCCACCCCATAAGGTTGCAACCCAATTAAAAAATTTAATTCCAGTCGGAACTGCTATAAATGCTGTCGCAATAGTAAAGAATAATCTCATCCAAGGAGGGGTACCACTTGTAAACATATGATGAGCCCAAACAACTAGACCAAGCACAACTATTCCCATTATTGAAAAAACCATTGTGGTATATCCAAAAAGTGGCTTTCTTGAATGCACTGGAAGAATTTCACTTACTAGGCCGAAAGCAGGAAGAACCATTATGTAAACAGCTGGATGAGAATAGAACCAAAATAAATGTTGGTAAACAACTACGTTTCCGCCTAAAACAGGGTTAAAGAAACCGGTATGAGCAACAATATCAAAGCTAAGTAATATTAATGTTCCAGCTAAAACTGGAGTTGACAAAACTACTAATAAACTTGTGCCTAGCATCGCCCAACAATACATAGGTAATTGCATCAGCTTTAACCCCGGTCGCCTTAATTTGATAATTGTTGCAATGAAATTTATCCCTCCAAAGATAGAGCTGCCTCCGAGCAACAAAACACTCATTATCCAAATGATTTGTCCTGATTGAGGGGTGGTTATACTCAAAGGTGGATAAGCCGTCCATCCTGCCTGTGCAGCCCCTTCAACAAAATAACTCGCTACTAACATTAAACCGGAAGGAGGTATCAGCCAAAAAGCTACAGCATTCAATCTTGGGAATGCCATATCTCTAGCTCCAACGTAAAAAGGAATTAAATAGTTCCCAAATGCACCATTTACTACAGGAACAATCCACAAGAAAATCATTATTGTTCCATGTAATGTTAAAACTTGGTTATATACATCTCTAGGCATAAAGTCCGACATTGGACTTGCTAATTCAATTCTTATTGCACTCGCCAAAGTTCCTCCAATTAAATAAAAAAGAAACCCGCATACAAGATATTGAATACCAATTACTTTATGATCGAGACTAAAACTAAAATATCTAAGCCATCCTTTAGGTTGAAGACTTTTGGTATTAGAATCCTGTGGATCAATTGATATCGTCATAAGCTAACCTCAGTTTTTGTGTTTTTGTTAAACCAATCTTTGTAGTCAGATTCTTCTTCAACTATTATTGAAGCTCTCATCCCCCCGTGATAAGGGCCACATAATTCCGCACATATTATTGGATATTTTCCAACTTTAGTAGGAGTGAAATTTAATATCGTAGGTTGGCCAGGAATAATATCTTGTTTTATTCTGAATTCTGGAACCCAAAAAGCATGAATTACATCTTTTGATTCCATCTTCATAGAAACTTTGCGATCAACTGGAACATGAAGCTCCCCAGAAATAAATTCCCCTTTCGGATAATTAAATAAAAAGGCAAATTGCATAGCTGAAACTTCAACAGATAAATTATTGCTAGCAACCTCATTATTTGATGCCTGGCTGATTCCAGCCCATATCTTTTCTGTGTTGGAGGTCATCATTTCATGGCTATGATTTAGTTCTTTCATACCTCCCATTCGATCGTAAATGTTGTAGCTATATAAACCTATTATTAAAACAATAATAGATGGGATAATTGTCCATACAATCTCTAGGGTTAAATTACCTTCTAAAGCTATCCCATCTCCATATTGATCTTTTCTTTTTCTGAATTTAAATAAACTATATATAACGGCTATGGTCATTCCTATGAAAATTATTAATCCAATGATAAAAAGAATTTTAAAAAGTTCATCATAAATTGGAGCATTTATACTTGCTTCGGCAGGGAGTAAGTTAACATTAAATCCGATCCAAAAAGATATACCAAATACAGCGGAAATTATAAGTATTAAATAAAAGTTTTTATTTAACAATTGAGGTAAAAAATGTTATTTATATTTTCAACATATTCAATTTTTTTAATTTTGCATTGTTTGTTAATGGAAAATTATTGAAATTCACAACTTCTTAAGATTTAAAAAAAAAAGAAGTATTATTAACAACTTTTTATAGGTTTATGTCAGGAAAAAAAGATTAAAAAAACAAATAAATTTTAAAAATTAAACATTTACTTTTAATTAATGTTTGATATTTGAATCTAAATTAATATGCAGAAAAGAGAACTTTGAATAATTTGTTCAAAAACGAAATATATCAATCAAAATACAAGTCAGTTTTTCTGAAATTGGGAACCCATTGCGTTTTGGCCTTAATAGCTTTAATAGTTATTGGAGGAGCTACTAGGGTAATGGAGGCCGGTCTTGCTTGCCCTGATTGGCCTTTATGTTATGGGACTTTTCTACCTCTTAATCATATGAATTTAAGAGTTTTTCTAGAATGGTTCCATCGTTTGGATGCTTTCCTAGTAGGGCTGTTAATTCTTTCTGAATTCATACTTTCAATAGTTTGGAGAAAAGATCTTCCAAATTGGTTACCAAAAACTTATTCATTATTAGTCTTCTTAGTAATTGTTCAAGGCTCTATTGGAGCATTGACAGTAATTAATTTACTTAATTCCTACTCAGTTACTGCTCATCTTTTGACAGCTTTTTTACTCCTAATAACAACAATAACTATCAATCAGAATCTAGAAAATAATGGGGTTAATAAATCATTGACTTGGTGGAAGATATTATTATTTTTCCCTCTAATACTCACTTTAGTTCAATCTTTTATTGGAGTAAGGCTTTCATCAACTTGGTCTGCACATCTCTGCTTATCTTTTAATAAACAATGTTTAATTTTAGATACTCATAAATTATTTGCTATCCCAATTTCTATTTCTATTTTATTTATTTTGGCTATCTCAATATATAAACAAGATTTGTTCCAGAATAATTGGAGATACCTTTGCTCACTTTTTTTGCTTTTGATTTCCCAGGTTGTTCTAGGAGTATTAAGCCTTAGAACTAATTTAAGTGAACCTCTTTTTGTTATTGGTCATCAACTTAATGCTTCTTTGTTAATTGCGACCCTAACATCATTGATTTTTAGAAATCCTTACCTAAATAAAAAAATCAATCAACCATTTAATTCAGTAATAGTAGGTTTAAACTCATGAAAAGTAATTTAGAAAACTTAAATTTCCAGACTTCAATTCGTGAACAAGTTGTACCTTCAAGAAAAAAAGTAAAACTACCTGCGTGGCTTGAAGTTGCCAAGCCTAGGTTGATTCCATTATTACTGGCTACAACTTTAGGAGGTATGGCATTAACGGAAGAATGGCCTTTATCCTCTCCTAAGCTTATATGTACTTTAGGAGGAGGTGCCTTGGCAGCCGCGGCAGCTGGAGCGCTTAATTGTTTGTGGGAAATGGACCTAGATAAGAGGATGAAAAGGACAAGTAATAGAGCTTTACCCTCAGGTAAATTATCATTTAATACTGTTTTTTTAGGTGCAGTATCTTGTACATTGGCAGCTGCAATGCTTTTGATAAGTGGGGTAAATTATTTAGCTGCTGGTTTAACATTGTTGGGATTATGTAGTTATGTGATTTTATATACGATAATTCTTAAACCAAGAACAACTCAAAATATTGTTTTTGGTGGTGTTGCAGGAGCCATACCTCCTTTAGTAGGAGCTTCGGCAGCCACCGGTCATATAGGACTTAGTGGTTGGTGGTTATTTAGTTTGGTAATGCTTTGGACCCCAGCTCATTTTTGGGCTCTTGCAATTTTATTAAAAGATGATTATGCGTCTGTAGGTATACCTATGCTCCCTTCCGTTAAGGGTTCAGCGTTTACCGTCAAAGCTATTTCTCGCTACGGATGGGCAACTGTTTTTATGAGTATTCTTGGTGTTTTTGCTTTACCTGAGGGAGGACTCCTTTATTTGATAATGCTTTTACCTTTTAATGGAAGACTTTTACAATTAATAAATAGATTGAAAAGTTCACCAGACGATTTAGAAAAAGCTAAAGGATTATTCAGATGGTCAATACTTTATATGTTTGGTATTTGTCTGTTGCTATTGATTTCAAGAACTCAACTTTCTGTGGATTTTGAACATCAGTCTATGCAAATGTTCTTATCATTAAAGGCATACTTTAATTATTAGATTGATGTAAAGTATTAGAGGATAAATTCTAGTTTGATGAATTATATACAAATTACGGATCTTTCAAAATCATATTCTGATATTCAGGCATTAAAAGATTTATCAATGGAAATTAATGCTGGTACATTATTTGGAATCTTAGGTCCAAATGGTGCGGGTAAGTCTACTCTCATAAAAATACTAGCTACTTTAGTAGAACCAGATGGTGGTGAGGTTTTTGTAAATAATATCAATTTAATTAAAAATCCAAGAAAAATTAGAGAATTAATTGGTTATGTGGCTCAAGATATTGCTCTCGATAAAATCCTTACAGGGCGAGAGTTATTAGATTTTCAGTCGGATTTATATCATATGAATAAAAAGGAAAAATACGAAAGAATAAAATTATTAATAAATCAATTAGAGATGAATGATTGGATTGATAGAAAATGCGGAACATATTCAGGAGGAATGAAAAGAAGAATAGATTTGGCTGCAGGCCTTTTACATTTGCCCAAAGTTTTAATATTAGATGAACCAACGGTAGGTTTGGATATTGAAAGTAGAAATATAATTTGGCAACTTTTGAAAGATTTGAAGAATGATGGCATGACTATTATTTTGAGTAGTCATTATCTTGATGAAATAGATAAATTAGCCGATAGTTTGGTAATAATTGATGATGGGAAAGTTATAGCTCAAGGAACACCTGCTCAACTTAAAAATAAATTAGGAGGAGATAGGATAACTTTAAAAGTAAGAGAATTTAGTACTCATGAAGAGTCTAAAAAAATAAGTGAAATTTTATCCTCAATCAATGGAATCAGTCAGATTATCATAAATAAGGCGCAAGGTTATTCAATTAATTTTGTAGTAGATAAGGAAAAGGATTTGCTCACAAAACTAAAAGTAGAATTAGCTTTTTCAAAGTTTGAAATTTTTTCTCTCGCTCAAAGTCAACCTAGCTTGGATGATGTATATCTACAGGCGACTGGCAAAACATTATTAGATGCTGAAATTTCCATGACTGGTAAAAGAGATCTAAAAAAAGAATCGAAGCAATCAATGAGATAAAAATAATAAATTTTTTGATAACTAATTATAATAATGATTAAAAGTTCTTAAATAATGGAATTAAAACAATATAATTTATTTTTTTTATATCAAGAAACTGTTGCTTTAACCAAAAGATTATTTATCCAATTAAAAAGAAGACCTTCTACTCTTTTAGCGGGCATATTGCAACCTATAATTTGGCTCTTTTTATTTGGAGCTCTTTTCTCAAAAGCTCCTGAAGGTTTTCTACCAGGAGTTGATTCTTATGGAAATTTTTTGGGAGCAGGACTAATTGTTTTTACTGCTTTTAGTGGAGCGTTGAATTCAGGCTTGCCTTTAATGTTTGATAGAGAGTTTGGCTTTTTAAATAGGTTACTTGTCGCACCTCTAGCGAGTAGATTGTCTATTGTTTTATCCTCATTCTTTTACATAACTATTCTGAGTTTTGTTCAAAGTATTGTGATAATGATTGTTTCATTTGTTTTGGGTTATGGATGGCCTGACTTTTATGGGTTAGGAATTGTTTTTACAACATTAATACTATTAGTACTCTTTGTGACATCAATAAGCCTCTGTTTGGCTTTTGTTTTACCTGGTCATATTGAATTAATTGCTCTTATCTTTGTTATAAATTTGCCTCTTCTTTTTGCAAGTACTGCGTTAGCACCCATTTCTTTTATGCCAAATTGGCTAGGGTGGTTAGCCTCCTTAAATCCATTAACTTTTGCGATTGAACCTATCAGGATTGCTTATACTCAAACTATGAATTTAGATGTGGTGGCTTTACACGCACCATATGGTGACTTAACTTGTAAGAGTTGTATCTCAATTTTATTTTCTTTAACAGTTTTTTCTTTAATTATTATAAGACCACTGTTAAATAGAAAATTAAATTAATAAATTTATGTTTTTAAAAGATCATCTAAAAGATACTTACCAAAAAGCATCTTTTGATAATAATCATTTGATGTTAGAAAATATAATTAATGTATGGGCACATAGGTTTGGACCTGAATCTTTAAATGAACTATTTGTTAAAAATCAAGATCAATTTAAATTAACAGAAGAGGATCAGGTAGAGGCAAGTCAGAATCAAATCAATTTGGAATTATTAAAAAATGTTCAATACGAAGAAGAGATAGAATTTAAACCTAAAGAAACAAAAACACCAAATAATACTGAAACTATTGATAAAGATATTTATGGGTCTTATAAAAATGAAAGTGAATATAAAGATACAGAAGAATTGCCATTACCCAATATAAAAAACTTGAGAAAATGGATTAATAACGAGAAAAAAGCCAGCTAAGTTTTTACATCATTCCTGGCATACCCATGCCGCCCATTCCTGGCATACCCATGCCGCCCATTCCTGGCATACCCATGCCGCCCATTCCTGGCATACCCATGCCGCCCATTCCTGGCATACCCATACCACCCATACCACCCATTCCACCCATTCCACCCATTGGATCTGCCCCTGGTCCTCCAGGTGCTGCCTCTGGTTCTGGGATATCAGCAACTGCAACTTCCGTAGTAATTATCATTGCTGCGATTGATACTGAATCTTGAAGAGCTAATCGAATAACTTTAGTAGGATCTAATATTCCTGACTCGTTTAAGTTCTCATATTCCCCATTATTAGCATTAAAACCCTTACCAAGTCTTTTTATATCAGCGATAACAACATCTCCATTAAAACCAGCATTTTTTGCAATTTGTTTTGTAGGTTCTAAAAGTGCATTTGTAATAATATCAATACCTGTAGTCAAATCATCTGATATTTCTTTACGTGAATTAGAAAGTTCATTTGATATTTCAATTAAGGTTTGTCCTCCCCCTGAAACTACTCCTTCCTCGATAGCAGCTTTTGTAGCATTGAGTGAATCTTCTATTCTTAATTTTTTATACTTCATCTCTGTTTCCGTCGCAGCCCCAACTTTAATAAGAGCTACTCCTCCAGCAAGTTTTGCTATTCTTTCGTTAATCTTATCTTTATCGTATTCCGATTCAGTTATTTCTACTTCCCTTTTTAATTTCTCAACTCTTGCTTGGACAAGGTCTTTGGTATCGTCGAAAGCTACGATTGTTGTTTTATCCTTTGAAATTGTTATTTTTTTAGCTTTTCCAAGATCATTAAGAGTAACTTCTTCTAATTTCATTGATTGATCTTCGCTAATTAATTTAGCTCCTGTAAGAATTGCAATATCTTCCAGAGCAGCTTTTCTCCTTTCTCCAAATGATGGAGCTCGAACAGCCGAAACATTTAATACCCCACTATTTTTATTTAATACAAGAGTTGTTAGAGCTTCCCCTTCAATATCTTCAGCTAGAATTAAAAATGGAGAAGCAGATTTTTGAACCTCTTCGAGGATAGGGACCAAGTTGGTTAATGTTGATATCTTTTGGTCAGTGATTAGGATCTTAGGATTTTCAAGTTCACAAATCTGTCTTTCTTGATCAGTTACAAAATAAGGTGAGCTATAACCTCTATCAAAAGACATTCCTTCTGTGATGTCTAGCTCTGTCTCTAGGGATTGTGACTCTTCTACTGTTATAACTCCATCTGAAGTTACAATATCCATTGCTTTTGAAATTATTGAACCAATTTCTTCATCTCCTCCTGCACTTACTGTCGCAACTTTTTTAATATCGGAGCCATTTATTTTGATACTTTTTGATTTTAATTTCTCTAAAACAAAATCTAATCCTTTTTCCATTCCTTTTTTTAGCTCAATAGGACTAGCTCCCGCAGCTATATTTTTTAAACCTTCTTGAACCATTATTTGAGTCAAGATTGTTGCTGTTGTTGTTCCATCACCAGCACTCTCTTTAGTTTTTGATGCTACTTGTTCTATTAATTTTGCCCCTAAATTAGAGATGGGATTCTCAAGGTTGATTTCTTTCGCAACCGTAGATCCATCTCTTACTATGTCTGGAGAACCGAATTTTCTTTCTATTACAACATTCTTTGCTTTTGGACCAATAGTAACCTTAACAGCATTTGCGACAGTATTTATTCCTTTTTCAAGCGCTTCTCTGGATTCGTTCGAAAAGCTTAATTGTTTTGGCATGTTTATTGAAATCTTTATATCGTTATTCTAATGTCCCATGGAATTATATTTAAGGGATACTTAATTAAGTGGGGAAAGCCGAATTTCTCTTAAATAGCTATCCAAATTAATTAAATTATGAGTATCTTAAAGTTATGGACAAAACAGGGAATCTTATTTTTACTTTAACTGCCACACTTGCAGTTGCAATGACTCTTATATATTTTCCTCTTAGATTTTTCTTGACTTTAACTGCTAGAAGTCGAAGATTAAAACTTCTACAAAAGATTAGAAGATTAAGGGATGAGTTGGTTCAACCATATGAAAGTACATAATTAAATACTCATGCCCCCATCAATACTTATTGTTTGTCCTGTTATATAGTTGCCAGCATTACTCGAGACTAAGAATGAAACTAAGTTTGCTATTTGTGAACAACTACCTAGCTTGCCTAATGGTATGGCTTTGATAATCTCTTCGTTATTTAGTTTCTCAGTCATTTCTGTTTCTATAAAACCTGGAGCTATAGCATTAACATTTATCCCTCTTGAAGCAAATTCTTTTGCACAGGTTTTTGTAAAGCCAATAACACCTGCTTTAGCGGCAGAATAATTTGCTTGTCCAGGATTTCCAATTATTCCGACAATAGATGAGATATTAATTATCTTTCCGCTTCTTTTTTTTATCATAAATTTTGAAGCATATTTTGTACAAAGAAAAACCCCTTTTAAGTTTGTATTTAGAACGTCATCCCATTGTTCTGATTTCATTCGCATTAAGAGCCCATCTCTTGTTATGCCAGCATTATTTACAAGAATATCTATAGCACCATTTATCTTTATGATTTCTTCAAAAGCTCTACTAACAGATTCTTCTTTTGAAACATCAAATTTTAATTTATGAACTTTGCCTCCAGACTCTTTAATTAGATTTACAACTTCTTCAGCTTTTTCATCAGACGAAGAATAATTTATTATGACTTCTGCTCCTAAATTACTAAGTTCTAAGGCAATTTCCTTACCAATGCCCCTGCTAGCCCCTGTAATTAAAGCAACTTTACCTGTTAAAGATTCTGTATTTGACATTGTGAAATTTTTATAATTTAAAATCGTAGTACTATTTGTGCAAACATATTACTTTTATTTATAATTATCTAGAAAATATAAACTCAAATTATTGTGCATGTACTAATACCCGCGGCAGGCAGTGGTAGCAGAATGAAAGCTGGAAGAAATAAATTACTTATTGAATTAGAAGGGGAATCTCTTATTTTTTGGACTATAAAATCTGTATTATCTGCAAGTTTAGTCAGCTGGGTAGGAATAATTGGGCAGCCGAATGATAAACAAGAATTATTAAAATCAGTAAAAAATTTTTCTAATAAAATTAAATGGATAAATGGTGGAGATACGAGGCAAAAGTCTGTCTTTAATGGTTTAAATTCTCTTCCATCTACTGCTGAGAAAGTTTTAATTCATGATGGTGCTAGATGCTTAATTGGTCCCGACTTAATAAACAAATGTGCTTCAGAATTAGAACAAAATGATGCAGTTGTTTTAGCTACCAAGGTTACCGACACAATAAAGATTGTTGATAATAAAGGTTATATAAAGGAAACACCAAATAGACAAAATTTGTGGGCAGCTCAAACGCCTCAGGGTTTTTTAGTAAAGAGATTAAGAGAAGCTCATGAAATGGCAATTGAGAAAAATTGGACGGTTACAGATGATGCCTCACTATTTGAAATGTTAAATTGGCAAGTAAAAATAATTGAGGGAAATTCTGCAAATATAAAAATTACATCACCACTAGATCTGAAAATAGCAAAACTATTTTTAAAAGATTTTTAATAAGAAGGGATATGAATAATAAGTTTTCCATCGTTCCCATTTAATGTTGCTTCACAACCTAAAGGGATGCATGCATTACCAGATAAATGTCCAATAGGAAGGTCAAAAAGAATAGGAATATCAAATTCTTGAAGCCTCTCAATTATTAATTTTTTGAGTAAGCCGTTCCATTCAGGTGTACACACTTCATCTGAAAAACTTCCGAATCCAATACCTGAAATATCATTCAATTTGTTTGTCATTCTCAAATAAGTTAACATTCGATCAATTTTATAAATGTCTTCGTTTATGTCCTCAAATATTATTATTTTCCCTTTTAATTCAGGGAAATGATCAGTACCAATTAGAAAAGATGCAATAGTTAGATTAGAAACAACAATTTCTCCTTTTGCGATGCCTTTTTTTAAAGGTAAACCCTTAATATCATCAACATATCCCTCAAAAAGTAAATTTCTTAGTCTTCTTAAACTCCATTCAGGTTCTTTAAAAAGAGTAGTAATCATAGGTCCATGAATCGAGCCAAAAGATCCTTTTGAATATTTTGATAACAACAGTGAACATGTATCAGAGAATCCAATCATCAACCCATTACCCCAATTTGGATTTTTTTCTAAAAGTCTTGCGGCGCCCCATCCACCTTTAGCGAAAATGATGACTTTCTTATTTTGAGCTTTTTCAAGTTCTTCAAATCTTGTTTGATCATCTCCAGCAAAATACCCAAACTTTCTTGAGAGGATATTATTGTGAACAATCTTCAATCCCCATGTTTTTAAAATATCTATGCCCTTTATAAAATCCTCTTCCTTATCTATAAAAGAGCTTGGAGCTAAAATTTGAATCTCATCTCCTTTTTTTAATTTAACTAGCATTCTTTTTATAAGCTATGAGGCGATTATGAATCCCAATAATATTAAGCCTCCATATATAGATTGGTTTTTAAAATGATCACCAATTTTTTTAATGGATTGTTTACTTTCAGGAAATATTTTCAAAATATCTTTTTGCATTAAAAATCCTGTTATTAACCAAATTGGCCAAAAAATAAAAGTTAGTTGATTGATGAAAGCACATATTGCAAGAAAACTGGAAGTTAAAAAATAACAAATTTGAATAGTTTTTTTTGTATTGGAAGCAAGGTTAACTGCGGAACTGTTTACTCCAATTTGAATATCATATTTTTTATCAGCCAAAGCATATACAGTATCAAAACCAAAAGTCCAAAAAATCGTAGCGAGCCAGCAAAATAATAAAACAATACTATTGATATTCCCTTCGTTCGCAGCCCAAGGTATTACAACTGAGAATCCCCAGCATATTGATAAGATAAATTGCGGATATTTAAACCATCTCTTTGCAGAAGGGTAAATTAAAATTAAAGGCAAAGCAAAAAAAGCAAGTGAAAGAGAAAGTAGTCTTCCATTCTCTGGAAGCGACAAAGTTAAAAAGAAACTACATATAATCAAAAATATAAGTATTAAGTATGCTGTTTTAGTACTGATTTTATTTGCAGCAAGAGGTCTGTTTTTGGTCCTTAAGACTTTTTGATCTATTCTTTTATCCCAAATATCATTAGCAACACAACCTAAGCCACTAACTAATAATCCACCGATTAAAATTTTCAACAACATGTAAATGCTTGGATTTGATTCGGGCGTAAGATATAAACTCCATCCAGCAGGAATAAGTAGAATAAGTCTCCCTGTAGGCTTATTCCACCTTAATAATTCAAAAAGGATATTTATTTTAGAATTTAGGTCTTTCTTTATCACAGGATCTTTATTTCATAACTTTAAATAATCTAACTAGAAATTAGGCAAATCTATAATTTAATAATCAATCTTAAGTATATTAATTACGGTATTTAGAATCTCTATTTTTTAGAGAATAAAAATGATACAGAAAAAAAAATTAAGTAATCTGCAAGAAAAAGATATTTCTGTAGCCTCAATTGATATTGGAACCAACTCCACTCATCTCTTAATCGCTGAAATTAATTCAGATCTCAAATCCTTTTCAATAAAATTTACTGATAAATCTACAACACGTCTAGGGGAGAGAGATGAAGAAGGAAATCTTACTGAGGAATCAATTCAAAGAGTTTTAAAGACCCTAAAGCGTTTTAAAGAGTACTGCAAAAGTAATGGTGTTAATCAAATAGTTACTGCTGCAACGAGTGCTGTAAGGGAGGCTCCAAATGGTCGAGACTTTTTAAATAGGGTTCAAAGTGATTTAGATATCCAAATAGAACTTATAAGCGGATCTGAAGAGGCTAGATTAATTTATCTTGGCGTTTTGTCTGGGATGGTTTTGGAAGATAAGTCGTACGTAATTATTGATATAGGTGGAGGTTCTACAGAATTAATACTTGCAGATCAAAAAGACGCAATAGCTCTTACAAGTTCTAGAGTTGGAGCTGTTAGGCTCAAAAATGATTTTTTTCTTGATAGTGAACCTATCAATAGAGAAAGATCTAATTTTTTGACAACTTTTATTCAAGGCTCCTTAGAACCATCTATTGAAAAAATTAAAAGGA